>JABLTL010006939.1_pt1 | contig 20856 bp, 17 predicted proteins | sample 7160151 | NCBI WGS metagenome assembly JABLTL01 (sample SAMN14651223, study PRJNA627086) | human gut metagenome | isolation source: feces | host: Homo sapiens
AATTTACTTTGTGCATAAGGCGGATTTTGCCAGTGCAAACCACGAAGCGTACCCTTCTGTGCACTAAAAGACATATTGTCCTGTACAAAATCTACCGTAATACCCATCTTTTCATATTTAGGCTTAGAATAAGTCTCCGTAAAATATCCTCTGTGATCACCAAATACATCCGTATCAATAATCAATACACCAGGGATTTTTGTCTCCGTTACCTTCATTACAATACCTCCAATTATTTAATATATTTACGATCCATGATCTTCTTTAAATAAGCACCATACTGATTCTTCTTATAAATTTCATATGTAGAAGCCAATTCTTCATCACCAATCCAACCATTGTCATACGCAATCTCTTCTAAACACGCAATCTTACGATGCTGGTGCTCCTCAATTGTCTTCACAAAGTTAGTCGCATCCACTAAAGATTCATGTGTACCCGTATCCAACCAAGTAAATCCATCACCCAATAATGTAACGTTCAATTCACCATTCTCTAAATAAATACGGTTCAAATCTGTGATTTCCAATTCACCACGAGCACTTGGTTTTAAATTCTTCGCATATTCAACGACCTTATTATCATAGAAATATAAACCAGTAACCGCATAATTTGATTTAGGACAAGAAGGCTTCTCCTCTAAACTAATCGCCTTACCCTCAGAATCAAATTCAACAACTCCAAAACGTTCAGGATCCTCTACATAATAACCAAATACAGTTGCCCCTACTTCATTTTCAGCAGCTGCACGCAAACGCTTAGTCAAACCATGACCATGGAAAATATTATCACCCAAAATCATTGCACAACTATCATTTCCAATAAACTCTTCACCCAAGATAAATGCTTGAGCTAAACCATCCGGACTAGGTTGAACCTTATAAGAAAGCTCAATCCCAAATTGATGTCCATCCCCTAACAACTCTTGAAAACGAGGTGTATCATCTGGCGTTGAAATAATTAAAATCTCACGAATCCCAGCCTGCATTAAAATAGACATAGGATAATAAATCATAGGCTTGTCATAAATAGGAAGCAATTGCTTACTTGTAACCTTAGTCAAAGGATACAAACGCGTACCACTACCACCAGCTAAAATAATACCTTTCATATTAAGTTCCTCCATATATTACATATAAATATTAAACCCTTACGTAACGTAAGGGTCAAGCTTTTTTATCGTTTAATTGCTTTTTTTATTTTCTCAGTCGCCTTATAAGAACGACTATTCTTTATAGAATTCAATTCATTTTTATAAATAAAATTCTTTTCATTTACCTCACGAAGTATTTCCGTTATTAAATGCGTGTTTTGATAACTTTCATAAATCGTAAAGGAAATTTTTAATGAATCTACATTTTTCTCATTTAAATCAATATGAATTTGCGGATCAAATTCAAGAAGAAATATTTTATTTTCAACCTGAACTCCATTAAAAACATGATAAGGAAGCAATGTATCATTCGCCTTAATTTTTAAATTTTCAATTACCCAATGCCCATTTGTATCTGGATCAAAGCGCATATATGTTACATCCTTTAAATCAGAAATCTCATAAACAATTTCATCTCCATTATTCTGTACATTCCTATTTATGTACAGTTTGTCATGTTCATTTAATCCATTTCCCTTATCTAAATATATCTCCGTATGCAAATCCATGTTATAACTGCATAAATTTGAATAGCCCGGAAGATAAGCTTTCCCTAATTTTTTGTCAAAATCATAATCGTTATTTAAAAACTTCTTAACAATTTCATCATATAATCTTTTTGAAGAATACGGATCACAATGCTTATGGAAATAAGGCATCATATGCTTTCTTTTATCCTTTTCAAGATCACATGCCCTTAATGAATTGATCAATTCTTTTTGATTATGAACCAAAGTACCCGGCATTAAAAGACTAGGATCCTCCACGACAAAACCTCTGTCCTTTTCATATTCTTCTAAATCAGGACAAGAAAATACAATCGGTCTGTCTAACAATAAATAATCAACATAAACTGAAGAATAGTCTGTAATTAAAACATCGAACGCATTCATAATATGATAAATCGTTAATAGCTTTTCATTCATTGTATTTGTATCTAAAAGAATCATTCTTTCAGGGATTTCAAAATCATTCTTCTTATAATATTCCTGATCTGCAAAATGGAACTTAGATACAATATATGCATTATTTTCAGCTAAGAATGCATCCAACGCTTTCGCATCATAATCATCATAGTTAAAGATATTATCTTCAAACTGTTTTCCTTCCTCTTTCAAGCCCTTACGCATAGTTGGTAAGTAAAATATAAATTTAGAATTTAAGTCCACATTCAACAGCTGCTTAAGATTCTCTTTTCCATTTTCTGTATATAATAAATCATTTCTTGGAAATCCAGTCACCTTCACTTTATTTGGATCGACACTCAACATCCCACTCATATTTAGTTGACACGTTCTTGAGGTAGCCGTAATAATATCACTCTGTGCTGTAATTACTTTTAGATTCATAAAATCTGTATTAGGACTCGCACTATCAAAATATCCGATTAATTTTAAAGGAAATCCATGCCAAGCAGAAACATGAATTTGATTTTTCCTTTTTGCATACGCAAATTCAAACGAAGAAGTAATAAAACAATCTGCTTGTTCAATCATTTCATTCGCCTCATCCGTGCCAAATAGAGCACAGCGAATGCCTTTTTCTTGCATTCTGCGGCACATATTTTCATCACGAACGCACCAAAATGTATCTACATTTTCATTATTCTTTAAATATTCCCAAAATCCTCTCGAATTATCCGCAAAATCAGGAGCAGATTCGAACACAAATAATTTCTTTTCCATTTTTCTATCCTTTATGGCCAATAAATAAGCCAGCCTGTTTCGTTACAACTATTTTATCATTTTTATTTAATATAGATTCAATATATTCTTTAAACTCATTTAATCTAGGACCCAAGATTTCATTCTGATTGCCATGACAAGACATAATATAATCAATCAACGGCTTCGATTCTGTAATCTCTAATGAATCAGGATACTCTAATCTTTGCACATTTGAAAAATACTTCTTTAAAATAACTTCCCCATTTTCTAAGCCAAAAACATCATACAAGCTATGATTTGAAAGATTGATACGAGAATCAAAGTTCTGTACAATCTCAGTGATTTCTTTCATATGTTCTTTGCCATAGGTACTACAATAAAAAACACCATTCGGCTTTAACACTCTATCTATTTCCTTTAATCCCTGATTTAAATCATTCAAATAAAACAATACATGATTGGCAATAATCGTATCAAAATACGCATCCTTAAAAGGAATCTTTTCCGCATTGACCACAATACAGTTAAAGTTTGAACCCAACTTATTTCGCACCTCATCCACCATACCATCACTAATATCCGATAAGAAGATTTCACGATTTCTTAAATCAATCTTATTTTCCTGCCACAACTTCCCATTACCACAGCCAAGTTCCAACAAACGATTCACCTTAGAAAAATCAATCTTCTCAAACAACCAGTTAAACCACCCCTGCTTATTTGTAGAATACTTTTCATGAAGACAAATTCGATCATTTAAGTTCTTCGCATTTTTATACTGCTCAATAATATTCGTCTCTTCATTCGACAATTGCACTAAAGAAAGAATCATATTCCAAGATAAATCAGGAGCCTGACTCGCTCTTTTTAAAGCATCCTTTAAAGATTGTAAATGACTCATTTTATCTTCAATCAAATCAATCTGTAAATCAAAGCTTTCCTTTAAATCCGTATTGTCCATAACCATCGGAAAGATTTCTTCAATACTAAATCCCAAATGCTTCAACGATAAAATCTTTTGTAGCTTCAACAAATCCAAATCACTATATTGTCGATATCCATTCTCCTTAACAAAAGAGGATTTTAATAACCCTATTTTGTCATAATATCGAATCGTTCTTTCACTCACATTCGCTAATTTTGCGAACTGTCCTGTCTTATAGTAATTCATAATTATTCAAATCTAAAAGGTGCTAAATTAATATTCCAGTTTCGATTGTAGTATGGATCTCCATTCTTCAAAATTTCTGGCCATTTAGCTTGGAATTTTTTCTTTTCTGCTTCAAAACGAGCCTCTTTTTCAGGCGTATCTTCATAACCTCTTGATTTTGACTCATAATGATGCCATAGCGCAAACGCATTGTAGACAATCAAATAACCTTTTTCACGGAATTTCAAGCATAAATCTACATCGTTACATGCCACTTCAAATTGTTCATCAAAACCATTCACTTCATTAAATACAGACTTTTTAACCATCATACAAGCTGCCGTAACAGCACTATAGTTACAATTGATCCTTGGACGCATTAAAATACCTGGATCATCCTTATCAATATCCGTAAAGACATGTCCTGCATAGCCTCCAAAGCCAACAACGACACCAGCATGCTGCACTGTATCATCTTCATATAATAACTTAGCCCCTACAGCTCCTACTTCTTTACGTAAGCAGCAACCTAACATTTCTGCAATGGCCGTTGGTTCAATGACCTCTGTATCATTATTCAACAACAATACATAATCACCCTTTGTATATTTCATTCCAAAGTTATTGATTTTTGAATAGTTAAATTCACCCTGATAAGTAACGACCTTCACATTGTCATGTTCCTTTTGAAGCTCTTCATAGTATTCAAAAATATCCTTATCTGTACTATTGTTTTCTACAATCACAATCTCAAAGTTTTTATATGTATTCACATTGTATAGAGAATCCACACAAGTCTTTAATGTATTCTTTAAATTGTAGTTTGGTATCAAAATCGAAACCAATGGATTTGGCTCTGTACTATATGTCGTATGATAGAAACCATAAAATGGCTTAGGCATCAATTCAACCTTAACATCCTTTAAGCCAATACGCTTGTAGTGCGCCTCAATAGCTCTTTGTCCCGCTGTGTAACAATATAGCTTACTTTCTGGATCCATCGCCGTTGATTGTGGATGCATTCTCCAGTGGTATAGAACACGAGGAATATGATAAACGGCATTGGCCTTTTCAATACATCTAAAAATATAATCATAGTCCTGGCTGCCATCATATTCACTTCTATAGCCACCCACTTCATCATAAATACGACGATTCACAAAGAAAATATGTGTAATATAGTTTTGCGAACGCAATAAGTCTTCACTATAGTCTGGTTTAAAGTTTGGTTCTGTAAACACTTTATATTTATCATTCAACTTATCTTCATCCGTATATAGCGTATCATATCTATATTCCTGTAAAGCTTTGACAACTTCATAGAAACAATCTAATTCCAATACATCATCATGATCATATACAGCTAAATAATCTCCATCTGCCATTTCTAGAGCTTTATTTGTATTTCCAGAAATACCATAGTTTTGATCTAACTTTTTAAATTTGATCTTATCCCCATACGAAGCATAATGAGCCTTAACATATTTCTCTACCGCATCCGTTGTGCTTCCATCCGCAATACACAATTCCCAATTCGAATAGCTTTGATTGACAACTGTATCAATCATTTCTTTTAAGTATTCCTCTTTTGTATTAAATGTCGCAACCACAATACTTAACTTTGGATTGTATTCAAATTGCTCTTTCGATTGTCGATCTAGTTCTTCTGGCTTTACCCTCTGCTTTAAGAACCAGTTTTGGTATTCATACCCCACTAAATTTGGTCCTTGTTTCACTCTTTCGACAAAGCGCTTAACACCATTTTGTTTCAAATAATTCATCGCATTATGAATACTTTGTACATTCATATGTGTTAAGTACGATTTAAATAAGCCAAGAGCTGTGTAATTGTTCTCTTCAATTTCAACCTTTCTCTGTTCCTTTTCCGTACTAAATAATAAATAATATGTCTTCTCTGGATTTCCATCAAATTTCACCTGGAACCCACAATTCTTATTTTCTGCCTTTACTAAATGATAACGCACAAGATCCGGTCTAGGCATTGGACGCTTTTTATACTCCAATGATTTTCCATTTTCATCTAGAACATCAATTTGTACCGGTTCTCCATTTTCAGAATATACCCATCCTTGTACAGTAATTGAATTTTTGTCAAGGTCTTTGGCAACACTATCCATACTATATTCAATCGCTGTTGTATTACGAATCTTATCAATTTTCTTTTTGTTTAAAACTAAGATTTGTTCACTTTCATGACCATCTGTTACTTTCAATTCAAATGAATCAACAATATCCGTATCAACAGCGACTTTAATACGAAATCCCACTAAATCCGATTTTAATTCCACATGCTGTTCTTTGAATACATCTTGACGATGCGATTTAATCAAATCCACCGCAACATCTTTATTATTAATTTTAGCCGCATATGTCAGAGGAAGATCATCCTTTGAATAACACCATCCAATAATCGCAATATATCTTGCATTTTCAATATCTTTATATATGACTTTATCTATTGTATAAAAAAAGTTTCTTTTCATAGTAGCCTCCAAAACAGTTCTATATTAACACATATTTTTTAACGTAACCACAATATCCATGATTCTACCTTTGATTGTTTTAAAGTATTTATAGTAAGAATCAAAGTTTTGCAGGAACAGTTTAAACACTTTACCATGCTCAATATAATCCATATGATGCACAAAAAAATCTCTATATTGTGCGTAGCTTGGATAGTTATTTTTTAAATCTACATCCAATTCTTCCAGTCGATTTAATGTTTGAACACAATTGAAAGCCGTATTCAAACGCGCCTCTATCGTATTTGTCGCATTCAAACGCTCTTTTCCTTTTAAGGTGACATTTCCTTTTAAGCCAATCGTATTCTTCGAATGGATACGATATTGAAAGAGGGGTACATTTAAAAAATACATTCCGTTTTCTTCACTCGCCAACAAATTAATAAACCAATCATGATAGAAATCTTCTGCATAACATCTTTGAAATTTCTCATTGATTGACTTTCGAACACACAGCGCGCATCCCTGAAAGCTATTTTCTACTACCAATCTCTCAAAAGGAACCTTTACTAAATCATTGGCTTTTACCTTACACTTATACATATTCTTATTCGAATACTTTGGATTAATATCAATCTGTTTATCATTACCCAAATCATCTATTAAATCATATGTACTGGCCAATACTTGAATTTCTGGATGATTCTGCATGATATGTATCATGGTTTGTACTTTATTTGGCTTCCAAATATCATCCTGATCACATAAAAAGATGTAGTCTCCTTTACAGTAAGAAAGTGCCTTTTTAAAATTTAACTTATAGCCCAAATTCTTTTCATTTTTATATATACGTATATCTATGTTTGAACATATATTTTGAACCTCTTTTATTGTATCATCACTCGATTGATCATCACAAATCACGATTTCATCAACCGGCATTGTTTGATTCAATATAGATAAAAGCTGTTCTTTAATAAATTCTTGACCATTATACGTGGCGATTGCGACTGAAATCATAAAAACCTCCAAAAAAAAGGTATTTTAAAAATACCTTTACAATTCTTCTGCAAATCCTTTTTCTAATTTTTTGAAAACGGCATAGCCAATGACTAAAATAACCAAAGCTAATAAGGCAACGGCACCTAATGGCTTTAATGGTGGCCATACATGATACATAAAAATATCACGGTAGGAAGTGACTAAAATAGTCAATGGATTCATACGAATGATTTGACCTAAAACACCAGCTCCATCCAATAAAGATAAATCATAAATAACTGGAGTGGCATACATTCCCATGGTTAGTAAAAAGGATACAATATATTCTAAGTCTTGGATATAGGCATTTAATGAACTTAATAATAAAATAATACCTAGAATCAAGATAGACTGAATCAATGCGACTACAGGAAGCATTAGAATTTGAATAGAAATTCCATACCCAAATGCGAAACAGAAAATAAATATAATGATACAAGAAATAAAGAAGTTAACCAATCCACTTAATACCTGTGAAATCAATAAGATCTCTCTAGGAAAATACACCTTCTTAATAATTCCCGCATTGGCCTTAATCGAAGTCGTTCCTGTGCTCACAGTTGTTAAAAAGAATGTCCAAGGAATCAAACCCGTAATCAAATAAACTAAATAGTTATCTCCTCCGGCTCCACGCATTAAATAGGGGAACACGATCCAATATACAACCACCTGCAACAAGGGATTAATAAATGACCAAAGAATACCTAGAAAAGAGCCTTTATATTTTCCACGAATATCTTTTTTTACATTTGTCTTCAATAATTCACGATAATCATAAATATCTTTAAATATATGCATCTTTTCACCACCTACTCTAAAGTAAACTGTATACTTTTATCGGCCAAAATATTTCCATCCGGTTCTGAACATTGAATATCAATCTTATGATTCCCTAAATCTAAATCATTTAAATCTAAATTTACCTGCCAGCCAATTGTATCCGGATCCATGTCACCGGCATAGGCCTCTTGATAGGCTTCAAAAACATCCTGACGATTCTTTCGCTTAATTCCACTGATTTCATTACCATCTAAGAAAACCTTAAATACAGCTTGATCATGATCACTGATTTGCCAACCTTGACTTACTAACGTTCCCTTATCCTTTTGAATTGTCGCAAAATCCTTTGGTGCATCAATAAAGACAGCTGCTTTATAACGATGCTTACCCTCGGCAATTGCCTTTTTCTTTTCTTCCTTATGATCAATCGCAACTTGTTTTAAGTATTCATCAATGACATAGATTGGATCTCCATCCAAGCGTAACTCACCCTTATAGATCCATACAGCACGATCACATAAATCTTTTACGACATCCAAGCTATGCGTAACAATTACGATTGTCTTGTCCGATTCCTTCAATTCCTTTAGCTTACGGTAACACTTTTGTTGGAAATGCTGATCTCCAACGGCTAAGATTTCATCAATCAATAAGATTTCAGCATCCACATTGATCGCCACCGAAAAGGCTAAACGCATATACATACCAGAAGAATAGGTACGTACAGGATGATCAATAAATTCACCTAATTCACTAAAATCGATAATATCTTGAATACGTTCATCAATTTCTTTACGTGTTAAACCAAAAATAGACGCATTAAAATAAATATTTTCTCGACCCGTAAAGTCCTGGTGAAACCCAGCTCCAAGCTCAAGTAGAGATGTTAGCTTTCCATTCGTTTCAACGGTTCCTTTATTGGGAAAAATGATTTTAGTCATCAACTTCAATAATGTTGATTTTCCTGAACCATTCGTACCAATCAAGGCAACGGTTTCCCCTTTTTTGATATCCATATTGATATTCTTTAACACTTCATGAATTTCGACATGACTTGTTTTCCAGAATAATAATTTATCTTTTAAAGTATGCGCCTTATCATAATCCACCTTAAATTGTTTATACATATTACGTACTTCAATCGCATTTTGTGTATCCATCTCAACACCTCAATTCAATTTATTCTAGCATAAATCAGGATATATTTACATACCCACATCATTTTAGGCAATACAACAAATCCATGATTCTTGCTCGATAGGTCTTTAGCTTCTTATAATAAACATATCGATTTTGGCCCAATAAGCCAAAGAATTTTTTATTTTTTAAATACGAAACATGATGCTCCATAAAGGATTCAATTGCCTTAAATTCTTTTTCATTCTGCATATAATAATCTATACAATTTGATTTTAAAACATCTAAAACATACAATGCATCACGCGCCTTTTGGTAGCGCTCTTCAAACTGGTATGCACGATTGACATGCTGCGTTGAGCTTTGGTTTAAAGTTGAAACCCCTATTGAATTATCACTATGAATGCGATATTTAAACTCTGACTTATTGTAAAAATACATACCATCATCGATAGAAGCATACAAACTGATAATCCAATCATGTGGTAAACGATCATCAAAGTGATGTACCACAAAATCCCTTGTCTGTTTATCCATTACTAGAGCACAGCCTTGAAAATAATTACCATAAATAAACTCATCCGTCAAAACTGACACTAAATCATTCTTTTTAACCTCTTTATTATAAAGATTGTTGTTGGAATAGCCTTTATTTAATGTTGTTGAAATCATTTGATCTTGACCATCTATATAAGTAAAAGAACTCGCAAGTACATGTATGTTTTTATGGCTTTCCATAATATGCATCATATCCTTTACTTTATCTTTTTCCCATATGTCATCTTGATCACATAAAAAGATATAATCTCCATTACACTTTTCCATGGCCTTTTTAAAGTTTAATTTATAGCCAAGATTCTGAGAGTTTTGAATCAACGTTACATCATACTTTTTTATTAATTCAACCGTATGATCGGTAGAGCCATCATCACAAACTATGATTTCATCGACAGACAAGCTCTGATGGATGATTGATTCTATTTGTTTTTCAATATACTTCTCTCCATTAAATGTTGTCATCGCAACCGAAATCATAATTTCACCACCTATTTGTATAACGTCTTTAAAATCATATAATTCTCAATATAAATGACACGCTTATATACGCGCATAATCCATAATAAAAATGGATTCAAATTGTAATAGTCCTTAAAATATGTATAGAAGCTATCCAATGTAATTTTACGCTTTTGCACCTCTGAGCTAAATGATTTATTAATACTTATCGAATGATTATGAATATATGTCTCATCAATCAATAGCTTTGTCTTTAGTTTTCTATCCTTAAAATACTTGCCTATACAAGACTCTTCAAAGAATAAGAAAATATTTTCATCATATAATTTATCAGGAAGCACTTCTTCTTTTACCATAAAAAAGGAGCCCTGTACACAATCCACTTCCACTATACCTTTTTCTAAATAATCCTTGTGATACCACATTGGTCTTAATTTCTTATTTAAAATCTTAGATGAAAATAAGAAATAATCCTTTAATGTAGGAACCATCCAAGCCTCTGGCAACTGTCTAGTTTGATCGGGCTGTAAGGTTAAAGGTGCTACAATAGCTGTATTTGGATCAAAGGCTTTTACCATTTTTAAAACAACGCCCTCTTCAAATTCAACATCTGGATTTGCGATTAAGATGTAATCTACTTTTCCTTTTAGATAATCAATACCTACATTATTTCCATAGCCGTAGCCGCCATTTTTATGGGATTGAATGACATGAACTTTATTCGATTCTAAAGCTTGTAGCTGACGAAAGGAATCATCCGTAGAACAATTATCTACCACCACAATCAAATCTATAGATCTCATTTCTCTTACTTGTAAAACAAAGTTTGTAGTGGTTTTATAATCATTGTAGTTTAATACAACACACCCAATCATGCATCGGCTCCAAAGAAATGATCTTCTAACATCAAGCACCAACAATGATATACAGGTAAATGCAATTCTTGAATTCTATATGTTTCGGTTTCTGGCACCTTAACACAAACATTGGAAACCATATTTAATTCGCCACCTAATTCACCCGTTAAGCCTAACACCTTAATTCCTAGTGCTCTAGCTACTACGGTTGCGCTCATTACATTCTGACTGTTCCCTGATGTCGATATACCTAAAAAAACATCATTCCTTTTTCCAAAGCCATATAATTGTTGTGCAAATACACCTAAGCCATCGACATCATTGATGTAAGCCGTTGTTAAGGCTTCATGTGCCACCAAAGGAATGGCCATTAATGGTCTTTCTAAATTCTTTGATAGATTTTCACCTCGAACCGGATCAATCTCAATTAATTTTTCCTTTAATTCATTTGGAATAGGACGAGGCGTTTTAAAACGTTTCATCAATTCTCCGGCAATATGCTCAGCATCCGCAGCTGAACCCCCATTTCCGGCAATCAATAGCTTTCCACCCTTTGTATAACATTCTTCTAATAGTTCATATCCTGAAATGATATCTTCCTTGCATGCTTCTAATACAGGATATCGTTCAATCAATAAATCAATATGTTTCTCTAATCTTTTTTCTAACATAATCACAATATCCTTTCTATAATGTCATACAATGATTCTTCTTCTGTGACTCTTGCGGTTTTACATCCTGCATTTTCTCCGGCAAGAATGTCATTATCACTATCTCCAATCATCCATGACTGGTTTAAGTCAATATTGAAATCTTTAGAAGCCTGAATCAACATGCCAGGCTTGGGTTTTCTACAATCACAATCTATCTTTAATTCTACAATCTCACCTTCGTAGCCTTTATGAGGGTGGTGCGGACAATAATAAATGCCATCCAAATACGCTCCATCCTGTCCAAGCAATGTTTCCATCTTATTATGAATCTTGTTCAATTCTTCTCTTGTCACTTCTCCACGTGCAATAACAGGCTGATTCGTAACGACAATTGCTAGATAACCAGAATCATTGATTTTTTTTATAGCCTTTGAAGCATTTGGCAATAATTCAAATTGATGAATATCTCTTAAAAATCCAACATACTTATTGATGGTACCATCCCGATCTAAAAAGATAGCCTTTTGTTTTTGAGACAAGTTTTTTGCGTGAACTCGACCTTCTTTAAAATCATCACATACCGCATAATATCTTTCCGGTGTTCCCATATCCTTTACGTATTCTGGGCTGTCATAACAATACATCTTTCCAGTGCCAGCTAAAGGCTTTAATAATTGGCGGTCTAAATCAATCTTCTGTGTATGAATTGTTTGATTCAACACTTCCTTATTCATCACATGTAAACCTGCATTGACACGATTCTTGTAATATGTAGGTCTTGCATCTTCTTTAGCGAGCCATTGTTCAACTTGACAAGAGGCATTTGAAACAATTAGCCCACTATCATAAGGATGACTATTCGGATGTGTAAATAATGTCACTAAACCATTGTGTTGTTTATGGTAAGCTACAAAACGATTGAAGTCTACGTCAAACATCGCATCCGCATTTAATAACAAAAAATCATCACTTAATTGATCTTTAATTTTAAATAAAGCTCCTGCATTTCCCAATGGTTCTTTTTCAAAATAGTATTCGATATGTACACCAAATTTAGAACCATCCCCAAAATAATCCATAATAATGTTTCCTAAATGAGAAACAGTTAAAATCAAATCCGTAAAGCCTTGTTTTCTTAAACATTCAATTTCATGTTCCAATACAGGCTTTCCTTCAATCAAAATCATTGGTTTTGGAATATCCGAGGCAACACTAGTAATTCGCGTTCCCTTACCTCCAGCCATAATCACAGCCTTCATTATGCTTCCTCCAATGGTGAATAATCTTCAGGACCATAATAGATTACCTGAGTTCCTGCATCCTCAAACTTAAATGGAATATACATTAAGTCATTCATTGCTTTTTTGACTTCAATTTGTTTTTCTGGTTGCACATAGAAAACTAAGAAGCCTCCGCCACCAGCGCCTAATAACTTTCCACCTAATGCTCCTGCACAAATTCCTTTTTCATACAGCTCATCAATATGATTTGTAGATACCGATTTTCCTGTTTGTCTTTTTAACTTCCAGGTTACATCTAATAATCTTCCAAAATCATCAAGATCCTTTGATGTATCTGTTAATATGGATTCTGCTTCATCCACAAGATTCAACATTTCTTTTAATTGTTTTTTCTTGCTGGCGTCATCTAATTGATTAGCTTTTTGTACATCACTCGAAAAACGTGTAAAGCCTGTAAAAAACATCATTAAATTATTATTCAATTGCCTTTTTCTTTCAGGTGAAATGATAACAGGACGTACAGAGTAGCCATCCGCATTAAAATCAATACGATTGAATCCACCAAATGAAGCTGCAATCTGATCTTGCCAGCCTCCTGCTTCATCGCATAGAACTCTTTCTAAATAAATAGCTTCATCGGCTAATTTTTTCTTATCTGCATATTTGCCTTTTAAGGCATAGAATGCATTTAACATACCTACCGCAAAAGAAGAGCTTGTACCAAGTCCACTACGAGCGGGTAGATCCGCTTCATAAGTCAAACGAATTTCGTGCATATCCAACATCTTCATCGCATTACGTATAGCCGGATGCTCAATATCATCAATGCGAGTAACTCTTTCTGTTTTTGAATAACTTAGTTCTGTAGAGTAATCAAAAAATCTTGGTAAATGCCTTACATTGACATAACAGTATTTATCAAATGTAGTAGAAAGGACAGAACCTCCATTTTCTTTAAAGAAAGCTTCCATGTCGGTTCCACCACCAAAAAATGACATTCGAAATGGTGTTTTTGTGATTATCATGTTCTCACCTCATATAATCGATCATATAATTCAATCGTTTTATCCCAGCTAAAATATTTTTCTACAAATTTTTTACTCTCAATCGATTTCTTTTCCAGCTTTTGTGGATCATCAATTAAATCTAAAATAGCTTGTTTAATTTCTTCATCTGTTTGTGCAAGAAGTAAAGTATTTCCATCTTCATCGATACCTTCTGCACCAATATCCGTTGTGATTACAGGCAATCCTAAACCACACGCTAATAAAACCTTTAATTTAATACCCGCTCCTAATGTCAATGGGAATACGGCCATTTCATTTTTAAGGATTTCATCCTCAATCTTGTCCACAAAGCCAGTAATATGAATGTTCTCACATTCAAAGCTATGCAGTTCATTACTAGGATGGGCTCCAATTATTGTTAATTGAATATCATCTCGATGCATCGACTTAAAGATTTGAATCAAGCGCATAGCCGCCAAATGATTTTCTTCACGAGCCATTTGTCCAATGAAACAAATAGATTTAGGCTGCTTTTCAATATTGGATTTTTTATCGAAATCCACTCCATAATATGGATTCATTAATTCTACATTATTTAAATCATAATATTCATGAAGCAATCTTTCATCCTTTGAATTGACCGCAATCACATGATCCGCTTTCTGACAATACGCTTTTTCGTATTTTGAAGCCCGTTTTAATTGCCACTTCCAAAATAATTTTTTAAATCCTGTCGCATCTTTTGACTTTCTTAAAAAGGATTGTCTTGTGACATCATGCTCTACAATATTAAATATCATATTCGGATACTTTTCTTTGATCCAAATATATTGTGCCATTGCCGTATATTCACAATGAATAGCTTCAATGTTTCTTTCTTCAATAATCTTAAGAAACTGCTTTTTAAATTCTTTGGAACTGCGTGCCGAAAACATCAATGGCATATTTAAGTGTAGTAAGCCTTGTTTGATACGATCCGCATTGGAGATAGGAATGAAATAACTATTTTCAGAATCGTATTCTTCGGCAATGATTTTTTCTTCTAAAGGCATTGTTATGAATGATAAAACATAAACATCATGTTTTTTTCGTAATGTTTCTACTGTCTTTCCCATGCATACACCACCTGCATGATTTGTATGTAGGCTGGGTACATAGGGTGAAATATGCAATATATTCATAGTTACCTCCAATCAAAAAAAATGTGATTTAACACATTTTTATAAATCTAAAACTTTATCCAAAACTTCATAAAAACGTTTTTTCGTAAAATAAGTATTGTACAATGTCTGAATATTTTTTCTTCTTTGAAGCTGCACATCCATACCTTCTTGGCATACCTGTTTGGCAACTTGCTTTATATTGTCTTCTGTTATATTAAAACCAATATTCCATTCTGTACAAAATTCTTTTGTGTCTCCCTGAATCGTATTAATGATAGGAAGACCTGCACACATGTAATCCAATGATTTCATTGTTAGTCCAACCACAACGCTTGATTTCATCACGTTAAAGCCGTAATTACATTGATCAAAGATTTCTTGTTTGCGTTTAAAATCAAAGATTTGTTTGTGGTCAATCACATTGACACCCACACACAAAACATCTTGTATAAATTGTTCCTTCTTTTCTCCGTCCCCTATAATGTGCAAGACACACTTCTTTTGTTGACTACATTCCCTTAAAAAAGAAGTAATCATAGGTATGTCTATAATATTATTGATAGATCCTAAATAACAAAATTGTAGCTCATCTTGCTCTAAATCTGGATTCATAAGCATGCAATCTTTATCGATCGACCAATATAAAACATTCCCGCAATGCACATATTGTTTAAATAATTCACATTCACAGAACACATAATCTCCACTTGATAAATACTTATCGCGACGATTTTTCCAAATTTTAAAAGGCAACATCCATTCATATCGTTCAATAGGCATGGATTCTGGCCATAAATCAATAATATCAAAGGCTACTTTGACATTGTGATGTTTCTTTTTATATTTTGCCATCTCTTTTACTAATGAATTACATGGAACAATGCAATGGATTAAATCAGGTTGAATATCTTCCATGGCTTGTCTTGCTTTTTTCGCAAATTCCATATGTGACAAAATTCTATCCACTGAAAGATTTTTATGGTATTCACGAACTGGAATCACAGCATCTGCATCGGCATTATATACCGCTTTTTTTCTATGCGAAAAATTTGAAGTCATCCCCTTTACTTCATACCCCCTTGAAGTATAGTAATTCTTCAATAACTGCACACGATCCAAACATGTATCAAACGCATATACCAATACAACAACCATGATTAACTCCCTAACTTATGTATGTTTTTCAAGAATAAGACCTTACAACTATCCCCTAGTTATTATCTTTATTGTGGATACTTCCTGTACCCCCTTCGACAACTCCATCGTGTCTTAACACGGAAGAAATTGTCATTAAAAAACATTTCACATCAAATGAAAAACTTAAATTTTTACAATACTCACCGTCCAATTTAGCCTTTACATCTAATTCTAATTCATCACGTCCATTGACCTGTGCCCAACCAGTTAACCCTGGAAGTACATCATTGGCCCCATATTGATCTCTAAGTTTTACTAAATCATATTGATTCCATAGAGCTGGTCTTGGTCCCACGACTGCCATTTCCCCTTTAAATATATTAAACAATTGTGGAAGCTCATCTAAAGACGTTTTTCTTAAAAATTTACCAACACTTGTTATGTATTGATCTGGATTTTCTAATAAATGCGTAGGCATATCTTTTGGCGTATCGATACGCATTGTTCTAAACTTTAAAATATTAAAATAAGATTTATGAATCCCCACACGCTTCTGTTTAAAGAAAACAGGTCCAGGAGATGTCACCTTAATTAAAATCATTAACACAATCAAAAGTGGAGATAAAATTATGATTCCCGCTAAACTCATCAAAAAATCAAGTGTTCGCTTCCCATATTTTGAATACATAAATACACTCCCCTATAATAGTAGAGATTGACCCCTACCTCGAAAAGTATACCATATTCAAAACTATGAAACAAAAAAAGTTCATGTATTATAAATAAACATCATGAATTTTACCTTTATATAAAGATTAAAAACAAATTATGTTAAATTATCAAAAAACAAGGAACCTAATCCTTGCCTGCATGTTTGATTTGTATCAAAATAAGAATCAATGCGATTCCAAGTAATATATGTCCAATACCGGCAATGTCTGAAATTGCAGCTGAAACAACATTCATTTGTGTTACCTGCACAATTCCTCTCACTACTAACATCATAACTGTCATATTTAAGCCTATATAATAAAGAATCAAATAGTGCGTATGTACAACAGAGAGTGTAGTCCATGCACTATACAAGTAAAACATTATATAATAGAATAATTCACAAACTTTTTCATTTAAAAAGCACCTTTCTTGATAAACTACCTATTAAGAAAGATGCCTAAATAAATGCAATCATCTTAAATATACATAAAACGATCATTAAGATACCAATCCATTTTATGAATTTAAAAGTAACCTTTAACCCAATATAAATTAAAGCTATTGAAATCACAAAACCAATTAAGTCTGACATTTTCAAACCTCCAATTTCCCACTTATTCTAATTGATTTTTATCTTTATTTCAAGCTATAATGAAAGTTACCAACATACGAGGAGTGATACACATGCGAACACCAGATTTAAACTGGCTAAAAGACTCAAGAGTCTTTCAAGTTAACCGACTACAGGCCTATAGTGACCATATATATACAATTGGAAAGGATAAACAACCAAGCTCATTTTCATTAAATGGAACATGGAAATTCAATATGAGTAAAAACTATGATTCCACCTTTAAATTCTTTTATAATACAGAATTTAACGATTCAAACTGGGACGACATCCAAGTACCAGGACACATCCAGCTGCAAGGTTTTGATCAACCCCACTACACCGATGTAACCTACCCTTGGGATGGTAAGGACTATGTTAAGCCGGGACAAGTCGATATGGATCGAAACAAAGTCTTTCAATATCGAAAAAGCTTTGATCTTCCACAAGACTTCATCAATGACCGATTGATTCTTTCCTTTGAAGGCGTAGAATCTAACGTCTACATCTGGCTTAATGGAAAATTCATTGGCTACAGCGAAGATTCCTTTACACCCAGTCGTTTTGACATTACTAAATATACCCAGGAAAAAGACAACATCTTATGCGTACGCATCTTTGAAAAATGCACAGGCACATGGCTAGAAGACCAGGATATGTGGCGCTTTAGCGGTATCTTTAGAGATGTCATGATCTATCGACAGCCTAGCCTTCATATACTAGATTTGAAAATGGACACAAACATTGATCTAGACACAAAGAAAAGTATTCTTACATGTACTTGTAAGCTAACAAATAGTCAAGCACATACACTGCAGGCCAAGCTCTATGATCCACAAGGAAATATTGTATGGAATGGCAATATGCAAGATCAATTTGAAATCCCTGTTGAAAACACAAGTCTTTGGAGTAGTGAATTTCCAAATTTATATCAATTGGAATTGGTTTTATACGATGCTCAAAATGAAATTTTAGAAACCATACACGAACAAGTCGGCTTTCGTAAATTCAGTCTTGAATATGGCATTATGAAATTAAATGGCAAACGCATTGTCTTCCATGGCATCAACCGCCATGAATGGGATCCAAAAAATGGAAGATGCCTTTCTTTAGAACAAATGGAACAAGACATCCATATTTTGAAATCATTAAACATCAATGCCGTAAGAACATCTCATTATCCAAACCATTCCTATTGGTATAAGCTATGCGACCAATACGGTATCTATGTGATTGATGAAATGAATTTAGAAACACATGGAGCCAATGAAATCATCCCACAAAACAAGCCTGAATGGACCGATTGTCTATTAGACAGAGCTCGAAGCATGTACGAAAGAGATAAAAACCATCCATGCATTTTAATGTGGTCACTAGGCAATGAAGCTGGCAGCGGATCTAACTTTATGATTCTACACGACTACTTCAAAGAACAAGATCCATCAAGACTCGTGCATTATGAAGGTATTACACAGGATCGCACATTTGAAAATGCTTCGGATATCGAATCAAGAATGTACGCCAGTCCTGAAAGTGTAAAAGCCTATCTAGAAGCACATCCCATCAAACCATTCATGTTGTGTGAATATATGCACGCAATGGGAAACAGCCTAGGCGGAATGGAAGAATATACCAATTTAGAAGATGAATATGAACAATACCAAGGCGGCTTTGTATGGGACTATGTAGACCAGGCAATCGAAAAAGAAGGTAACTATTATTATGGCCAAGACTTTGATGATTATCCAAACGACGCTAACTTCTGTGGCGACGGTATATTACTAGCCAATCGCCAAGAAACAGGAAAAAGCCAAGAGTTAAAACAACTCTATCGCTATGTCGATATGGAAATCCATTTCGATTCGGTTACGATCAAAAATAAAAACCTGTTCTACGATTTAAGCAAAGATACCTTTGTGTTTGAATTAAAACGCAATGGCCTAGTCATTCAATCCGGTATCTTTAACACAAGTGTAGAACCGGGCACCACAAAAACGATGCCCGTACAATTTAAACAAATCAATACACCTGGCTACTATACAAAAACAATTTATTATAAAACACCATTTGGCATTCAATCCTTTGACCAACAAGTATTCGAAGTCAAAGAAGATGAACCCAATGCGCAGGCTATGCTCGTGGTTGAAGGACAAAATACAATTGGCGTACAATTTATCGATACTGAATTTTTATTTGACAAAAGAAAAGGCTTAGTATCTATTTTAGTAAATAACGAAGAACTCCTAAAAGAAGCTCCTAGACCTATTTTCTATCGTGCTTTAACGGATAATGATCGTGGTGCTAACCAAAGTTTTGCCCCATGGCTGAATGCCAGTCTATTCCAGCATGTGACTGATTTTAAAATGGTTCGCAATTCAAAATGCGCCCAATTTATGTATACCATGCAGCTTGAATCGATTGAAGAGCCTTGTAAGCTTGTCTATACAATCTACAACAATCAAAATATTCAAATCCAGATGCATATGGATAAAAACTCAAAGCGAACAACACTTCCATTATTCGGTATAGAATTTGCGTTAAAAGAAGAATTCTCAAACTTTGCGTACTTTGGCAAAGGCGAAAAAGATACATACATCGATCGAAACCACGCCTTAACCGACTTCTACTTTGAGGATGTTAAAACAAACTACATTCCATACTTAAAGCCACAAGAACATGGCAATCATGTGGAATGCAAATGGTGTGGCCTATCCAATCCAACTGTTGGATTCAATATCAAGGCAGAAAATATGGAATGTCAAGCCAGCAAGTATTCCTTTATGCATCTTTATACAGCTAAACATACATTTGAACTGCCACAAACACACACAACCTATTTGCGTATAGCTAAGCAACAAATGGGCGTAGGCGGAATCAATAGTTGGGGAGCAAAGGTACAACCACAATATTTGATTGATCAATCTAAAAACTTAGATTTTACTTGTACGTTATACATCAATAAAAAAAGCCCATCAAATCATATAAAATGATTTGTATGGGCGCTTTTCATTTGCCGAGTCTTGTTTACATCTCTATTTAATTCTAT
>JABLTL010133068.1_pt1 | contig 20841 bp, 24 predicted proteins | sample 7160151 | NCBI WGS metagenome assembly JABLTL01 (sample SAMN14651223, study PRJNA627086) | human gut metagenome | isolation source: feces | host: Homo sapiens
ACATGGTGGAGGTTAACGGGCTCGAACCGCTGACCCTCTGCTTGTAAGGCAGATGCTCTCCCAACTGAGCTAAACCTCCATGTTTTTTCTTTAACACTCCTTACCGGAAGTGCTTAATTAATATACCATGGCATCTACAGTTATGCAATACTTTTTGTTAAATTTTTTTAAACTTTTTTTACTTTTCCTTTTAAAATCGCATATTTATGCCAAATTTTTGAATTGCTTTTTTAGTATACATTTTTTATATTTCTTTTATAAATAAGCGTATAATTGTTAACAGGTGATAAAAATGTATAGAAATACTTGGGTTGAAGTTAATTTAGATGCTATTTATGATAATGTAAAAACTACAAAAGATATTTGCAAAAAGAAATATATTGCGGTTGTGAAAGCAAACGCATATGGAAATGGTGATTATGAAGTAGCTCGTACTTGTATTGAAGCAGGTGCAGATATGCTAGCTGTCTCCTCTCTAGATGAAGCAATGATTTTACGCAATGAAGGATATCATGGCAAACTGCTCATCCTTGGTGCAACAAATCCAGAAGACATTCCTGTCTTAATTGATAATCATATCTCCACCGCTGCAATTTCACTTGAATGGGTAAATAAAGTTACGCAATCCAATTGTAAAGGGCTGATGATTCACTTAGCCGTGGATACAGGTATGAATCGATTAGGATTTAAAGATCTTGCAACATTAAAGGAAGCATTTGATCAGTTGTTAGCTGCCGGATGCATTCCAGAAGGTATATTTACACATTTCTATTGCTCATCTGAAATAGATCACAATATTACAGACAAGCAATTTCAATTATTCAAGGAAGCCGTACAATCTCTTGATTACCCTTTTGAGTGGATACATTGTGATAACAGTGATGCTACTATATTCTTTCAAGATGAATTATCCAACGCATGCAGAGTAGGTATTTCCCTGTATGGTCTCTCACCTTATACAAACGCTTTAAAATCTGTTGTCTCTCTTTATACTCAGATTTTCATGACAAAAACAATCCATAAAGGCGAAACCGTTGGATATGGCGCATTGCATACAGCTGAAGAAGATGAAATCATTGGAACTTGTCCAATTGGCTATGCAGATGGATTCATTCGAAAAAACACAGGCAGAAAAGTTTACGTCGATGGAGAATATGCAGAAGTTGTCGGAAATGTATGTATGGATCAAACAATGATCCGCTTGCCTCATGACGTAAAAGTCGGTACAACCGTAGAAATTTTCGGCGATCACATTAGCATCGAACAAATGGCACAAGAATTAGATACCATTTCATACGAAATCATGTGTTTAATTTCAGAAAGAGTCACAAGAAAATACATTCGTCATAACAAAGTAATGAAAGAATGCAATCAAAGACTCATAAACAGCAACATTCAAAAAAACAATATCATTTCGCACTGATATTGTTTTTCTTTTGATTTGTAAGTTGAATAAAAACAATTTCAGGATTGTTATACAAGCGAGGAATCATTGGATTTCCACTCGCCAGCCCTCTTGAAATCACAAGATTCGTCCCATTTAAACGATGTATTCCTTGAGAATATTCAGGAAACAACCCTTGCTGGGGTGCGTAAATTCCACGCTTCATCAATGGTATTCTCCATTGTCCGCCATGAACATGTCCACTCACCACAAGATCACAATCAGCTTTTTTATAAAATTCAGTATACTCCGGACGATGTGAAATCAATATTCTATACAAGTCTGTATGGAACATATATTTCAGATCTGAAGCTTGAATCATCGGCTTTCTACCATGATCACTCATTCCAAATATTTCAATTGTACTATTTCCTTTTGAAAAAACAGTACCTTCATCCTCCAGCACATGCACGCCCTTCTGCTGCAAGATTCTTCTCAGTTCATCAATCTGGCTCAGATAATTATCATGGTTTCCTGATGCAAAATAGACTGGATAGTTTTTCAAAGCATCAATCAACATAAAAGAAATCGAAAAATCTCTGTCGACATCAAATAAATCTCCAGGAATCATCACTAAGTCCGGATGCCGTTGATCAACGATTTTCATAATTCGACTCTGTTTATCCCCAAACTTTCGACAATGAAGATCCGATAAAACACAAATACATATATCATCCTGTACTTTATCTGTTGAAATCAAATATTCTGTCTGATCCATTTTACGATACTGTAAACCACAAGCCACATAAGTACCTGCCGCAAGTGCAATACCTTTTACGATTCTATTCATATAAGACTCCATAATTATGAATAATACGTGATTCTTCAACATGACGATAAAGTTTATGATTTGCGTAGATCGTGTAATACACATGATCTTCAATTACTTCTATTTTTTCCACTTCGCCATATAATGTCACTTCTTCAGTGACAAACCCAACTGTATTTCCTTCATTTATTTTTTTCATTATATTTATTATAGCAATTTGTATTAAAATATTCTCATGACAACGATATATACTGGAGAAAATGTAGTTATCAAAGGACAAATTACATTTGGTAATGATTGTTCTATATGGCACAATTCTGTCATCCGTACAGAAAACGATCCAATTACAATTGGAGATCAAACAAACATTCAAGACTTAGTTATGATACACACAGGATTTCATCAATGCCCTGTTTCCATTGGCAGTAACGTAACCATTGGTCATAGCGCTATTATTCATGGATGTACGATTCATGACAATTGTCTGATTGGTATGGGAGCTATTATCATGAATCACGCCGAAATTAAAGAAAATTCAATTGTAGGTGCTGGATCACTAATTACAGAAAATAAAGTTTTTCCGCCAAATTCACTGATTCTTGGCTCTCCTGCCAAAGTCATTCGAACATTAACAGATGACGAACTAGCTTCCATACAAAAAAATGCCTCTTTGTATGTCAAAGAAGCAAAAAAGAAATTAAAGGAAATACATATATGAAAAAACTCTATTTAGTTAGACACGGAGAAACATTATTCAATCACAAATACCTGATTCAAGGAATGTGTGACTCACCTCTAACAGAAAAAGGACATATGCAGGCACAACAAGCCGGACAGATTTTCAACGAAAAAGGAATCTCATTTGATCATGCTTATTGTTCCATGCTGCATAGAACAGAAGAAACAATCCAAGAAATCACATCTATGCCATACGAAAGAAGAAATGAATTAAATGAGCGATGTTATGGAACAATGGAAGGTGAAAGCCGTAAGATTGCAGAAGCATTCACATGGCAGCAACGCTCAAAGCTCTATGAACTTTGCGGAGGTGAAAGCGAAGAACATCTAAAGCAAAGAATGATTTCCTTTTTAACTTCTCTTATGGAAAAAGAAGATCACAATAGTGTTCTCTGCGTTTCACACGGTGCAGCAATTGGTTTCTTCATGCACAATATTGGACAAAGCATTGGAATAACACACTTAAAAAACTGTCATATCTTAGAATTCGGGTATGATGGTCAATTTCATTTTTTAAATGAATATTATCCAGAAAATGGTTAGCAATTTGCTAACCATCTTTCTTTTTTCAGTCGAATCAAAAATAATATTCCACGAACAGACAACTCTACAGCCATCGCAATCCATGCACCTTTTAAACCAATCGATTTTGTCAAAAAATACGCTAATGTAATTCTTACACCCCATATACTCACAAGGTTGATAATACCTGGAATCAATGTATCCGAAGCACCTCTTAATGCACCATTTGCAACAATGCTCGCCGCAAATAAAGGCTCAGCCAGCAGTTCTATACGCAACACAGAAACACCCAATCTTTGAACTTCTTCTACCGGCGTTAAAAATGCAAAGACATACGGACACAAAAAGTACATCAAACATCCAGTTACTGTCATGATGATCATTCCTGTAAATGTAGTTAGCCATGCAAAAGATTTCGCAAGATCTTTCCGTTTTGCACCGATTGCCTGTCCAACCATTGTTGTAGAAGCATTCGCAATACCATAACCCGGCATATAACAAAGAGATTCTGCCGTAATCGCAAAAGAGTTTGCCGCAATTGCAACCGTTCCTAAAGGAGCAACAATTCTTGTAGAAACGACTTGTGCCCCAGTTGTTGCACATTGTTCCATTGCCATAGGAACACCAATATGCATTGCCTGCTTTAAAACGTCTTTTTCTACGATCCAGCTTTCTTCTTCATTGATAAATGCAATCTTCTTCTCTTTCGTAATCGCATAAACCAGTAAAATAAACATGGATACAGCAGTCGCAAATGAAGTACCTAATTGTGCTCCTGCAACTCCAAGACCAGCACCATACATTTCAAATGAATTTCCAAATAGAGAAATTGTTCTTGCAGGAAAAATCAAGAAATAGTTAAATACAACATCTAACAGGCACATAATTGAAGCAACAATGGAAGGCACTTTCATATTTCCTGAACATTGCAGCATATTCATACACAGACAATTGATTTGTCTAACAGGAATAAATAATGCAAAAAACAGAAAATAATTCGTTGCATCCTTCCAGATTGCCTGATCTGCGCCAAGCCATTGTGGAAGCTTAAATGACAAAAACACACCGCCAGCACAGATGACAAGTGAAAATAACAAACTTGCAAGTAAAGACTGCTTAAAAATTCCTTTTGCACGATGTTCTTTCCCGGCACCTACCGCATGTGCAACCTGTACGGAAAAACCAGCTGCACACGCTGTAATTGCCCCGCCAAACAGCCACGTCGAAGAAGATACCAAGCCAATTGAAGCACTCGCACCTGCACCTAAAACACCCACCATTGCCGCATCAATATACTGCATCACAATTTCAGAAATCTGTGCAAGAATGCCAGGCAAAGATAAATGATACACAACAGATAAACGATCTTTAAAGCAAAGATCTTCTCCATTTCTAATACGCTCAGAAAAGTCTAAATTTTCCATCTCATCACCCTACTTTAACCTTGGAAGATTCCATCTATAATGAATCGCACAATAACGAATCGTAACCGTCACAACAAAACTGCATACCATTGCATTCAATTCCCCAAAAACAGAATATGCATATACAAATATCATTGCCCCTAAAAGGGCAGCAACACCATACACTCTGCTTCTCATAATCAATGGCATTTCTCCTGCAAGCATATCTCTAAGAATACCTCCACCAATGCCAGTTAAAGTACCAACAAATATGCATAAGAATCGATTATCCACATACCCATTTTCCATAGCAGTACGTGCTCCCATGATGGCAAAGATTGCTAAACCTAGCGTATCTGTAACATTCAGCAGCAAGTCAGAGAAACTTTTATGTCTGCTGAAACGATCAGCACCTGTATATTCAATAAGAAACGTAATGATTGAAAAAACAAATGCACACAGAACATAAGACGGATTCAGAAACATCAGTGGCGGATGAATTCCAAGAATCAAATCACGAATAAATCCTCCACCAACTGCAGTCATACATCCAAGAATCACTGCACCAAATATATCCATTTTTTTTGTTTTCGCCACAACGACACCACTCACTGCGAATGCTGCACTCCCAATCATTTCCAGCATCGTAACAAAAAAACTAATACTCATGAAACATTCCCCTTATTTTGCTTATAAGCTTCAAATTTATTTAAAAGAAATACTGCTGCGAAAGCACTTAAAATGCCAACGATTGCACCGCCTAATACATCACTTGGATAATGTACTGCTAAATACAATCTAGAAAAACCAACTAGAGTCGCAATCACAAAAAAAGGAATGGAATATTTTTTCATTTCTTTATGCAATCCTAAATACATACCAAATGCACACGCAAAAGATGCTGATGTATGACCAGATGGAAAGGAATAATCTCTTTGTACTTCAATTAAACGAATAATATCATCAAAAGCATCATACGGCCGTACTCTAGCAACAAAATTTTTAATACAGACATTAACAAGCAATGCATTGATAATCAGTGCAGCAGACATAACAATTCCAGCTTTTCTTGTTTTTTTTATACATAGCATCACAAGACACACAAGAATCCAAAAAATACCACCATTTCCTAAAAGTGTTATCATCTTCCAGAAAGGCGTCATCCATGCAAAACGTAAATGATTTTCAATCCAAAGCAAAATCACATGATCAATACTTGTTATCATAACTTTTCCCTCAAAAAGCCTAACAAGTATATCGTTAAAACTGTCCGCTCATCAACAAATAAAAAGAAACTGCCCCAATTGCAATAAACGCAATTCCAGTAACTTTACATACATATGCAACAAATTTATTATCCAGTTTTTTAACATAAAATGTCAGTGCTAAACCAGCACACAGAAAAATAACTGCCATAATTCCATAAACCATATAAAAAAATCTCCTATTCTCTTAAAAATTATAACATTCAAATAAAACAAGAGTACAATGAATACTCAATGGAGGTACGGTTTTGTGAAGAAAAGCTTAAACATGTTAGAAGGTAATATTACAGAATTGATTCTTCTATTCTTTTTACCAATTTTATGCGGTTCTCTTTTCCAGCAGCTATACAACACAGTAGATGCTATCGTTGTAGGAAATTTCGTAGGAAAAGAAGCACTTGCTGCTGTAGGAGGCTCTACAGGAACTGTCATCAATCTGCTTGTTGGATTTGTTGTTGGTCTAGCAAGTGGTGCAACAGTCGTTATTGCACAATATTATGGCAACCATGAATTAGAAGGTGTTGAAAAAGGTGTATACTCATCAATGTTCCTGGCAATTGTACTCGGCGCTGTATTAACTGTTCTAGGAATTGCATTCACACCATGGATCTTGGATCTGTTAAAGGTTCCAGAAGATATTATGGATTACTCCATTACATATATGCGTATATTCCTTGTTGGGATGATACCATCACTCATTTACAACAATGGTTCAGGAATTCTTAGAGCAATCGGTGATTCCAAAAGACCACTGTATTTCTTAATTGCATCTTGTATTACAAACATTGTTTTAGACATTGTATTTGTTATTTTCTTTCATTGGGGCGTTGCTGGTGTAGCAATCGCAACAACAATTGCACAAGTTGTATCTGCACTTCTTACATTAAGGGTTCTTTCATCTACTACAGATTCCTATGCATTTCATCTATCAAAATTAACATTTGATTCAAAAGTACTATTACATATTATAGAAATTGGTTTCCCTGTAGGTATTCAATCCTGTCTATATTGTGTTGCAAACCTGTTCATCCAGACAAGTGTGAATGGTTATGGTACTGATACAGTTGCTGCATATACAGCTTTCGGTAAAATTGATGCATTATTCTGGAATACATCTGGTGCACTTGGACAGGCAGTACTTACCTTCTGTGGTCAAAACTTCGGTGCTGGTAAAATCGACCGCGTCAAAAAAGGAATTCATATTGGAACAATTATGTACTTTATTGGTGCCGCAACGATTTCACTTATCTGTTATTTCGGAGGAAGCATCCTATATCACCTATTCACACAAGATCAGGAAGTCATCCGCATCGGCATGGAAATTCTACAATTCATCTGTCCTCTATGGGCAACATTCTGCTTTGTAGAAATCTTATCTTCAAGTATCCGTGCCTGTGGCGATTCGTTTATTCCAACAGTAATTACAGCGCTTTGTATTGGTGCATTTAGAATCTGCTGGATCATCTTTTATCCAGCAAAGACATTATTTGATACGCTTATCTGTTTCCCAATTTCCTGGGTAATGACAAGTGCTCTATTCTTAATTTATTATCTGCAAGGTTCCTGGTTAAAAAAGAGCCTCAAGCAAAGAGAAAAACTCTTCCAGGAAAAAAATTGATTTTTCACAGCTCTGTATGCTTCTTTCATACAGAGTTTTATTTTTCTTTTCCACTTTTCTTTTGCATCCAATTTCCAGTAGACAAAACGCTGTCATTCATCTACGTTATTCTCCACAGTTAGTTTACCTTCTTCTTGTAAATTAACTATTAAAAAAGTCTAAGTATTCCGCTTAGACTCGATTTCCTTATTTCACAAAAAACTGAAAACTCATGACAACTACACCAAGAATCACAAGAATAATACCTGTTGCCTGGTTTAATGTTTTCGCAGAAGCTTTATTCGCAAATACAGCAGCAACTCTTGCCCATATAAAAGTAAATACAATGCACAACAGCCAAACCGTTATATCAGGCATTCCACCGATTGCAAAGTGAGAAACAGCACCTGTTAAAGCAGTAAATGCCATGATAAATACACTTGTACCAACGGCAGTCTTCAATTCATATCCAAGTACAGTCGTTAAAATCAATAGCATCATCATTCCACCACCTGCACCAATAAATCCACAGATAAAACCAATGAATACACCACAGATAATCGATTGAACTGCACGTTTCTTCGCAGATACATTCTGCATCGATTCTTTTGTTGTCATGACAGGTCTAACAATAAATTTAATACCAAGCAAGAATGTCATAAATACAGAAAATCCACCCATTGTTGCAGAAGGCAGCAATGATGAAACGTAACTGCCAACAACTGTAAATACTAAAACACTCACCATCATAATGATGCCATTTTTAATATCCAGATTCTTATTTTTCCCATATGTATACGCTGAAACTGCACTTGCCAGTACATCAGAAGATAGCGCAATACCAACAGCCATATACGGATCCATCTTCAAAAACGTAACAAGCATCGGTGTAATAACAGCTGCAGCACTCATTCCCGCAAATCCAGTTCCAAGCCCAGCACCCATTCCCGCAAGAAATGTAACCAGCACAATCCACAACATTGACATATTTTATTTCTCCTCCATTCTTTCAATATTCTTTTCCATTTTCTGAAAGCCTTCACGAATACAGGAAAGTGTATTCTCATCAATTCCATCCATTAACTGTTCTATAAACTCTTTTTGAACAATTTTTCCTTTTTCAACAATTGCACTCGCTTTTTCAGTTATCGATAATTCCACTTTTCTTCGATCCCCTGCAATATGTTTTCTTTCAAGTAATCCTTCATGCACAAGCTTTTCAACATTGATTGAAACAAGATTTGCTTTAATTTTTCTAATTTCCACAACATCTCTTGCACTCTTGTATTCCGGATGATTTGCCAGGAACATTAGAATATCAAATGCAGTCTGTGGAATTGCCAGCTCTGTACACAATTCTCTGCAATGATCTGTATATGCTTTCACTATTTTATTAGCAAATGAAATATCAAACATAATTCCTCCATTTATGAATAGTTCATTTTTGAACTATTGCATTATATTTCTATTTTTACAAAAAGAAAAGAGTGATTATACAATTTACATCAATTGTTTTAATCCACTCTTTTTTATAACCATTTAATAATTAATTCCAAGTTTGATTCCTAACAAAATGATTTATAATATAAATAAGAAACGAGAATACAGATAATGACATATCATTTCGCATACATTACATTCGAGTGGAACTATGAACATTCCTATAATCTATTACAAGGAATGCAGAAATATGTTCAAGAAAATAAAAATATTAAATTTACAGTATTCAATGCATTAGCAAAATACATCGACCAGCAAGTTGATGTATCTGCTTTAGAAATCTTACACCTTCCAACATTATCAAACTATGATGGAATCATTATTCAAGGAAATCGCGCATGGCCTTTGAAAGACCGCCAATTCATCGCAAACAAGGCAAAAGCACTCAACATTCCAGTTGTTTCCATCAACTATCCATTATCTTATACCTATGAAATTGGCACAGATAATGCATCAGCAATTCATACATTAATGGATTATCTGACAAATGAAAAAAATGTGCAAAGTACTGTATTTATTGGTGGACGGAAAAACAGTGAAGAAGCAAAAGAAAGAAAAAATGCATATCTTTTCTATTGTCAAAATCATCGTATCAATAACTTAGGATGCTATGGAGAAAGCTGGGACAGTGATGATGGAGAAAGAACAGCGGAAGAATATATTCATTCTAGCCGTCCACTGCCAGACTGTTTTATATGTGCTAACGACAACAACGCAAGAGCATTTATCAATGTTTTAAAAAGACATGGAATTCGTGTACCAGAAGATGTATTTGTTACAGGATTTGACAATCAGGAACTTGCATACGCATATTCCCCACGCATCACCACAATTGATCGTGATTATTTTCAAATCGGATATGTCGCAGTAGACAGTCTCTATCAGATATTGCAAAACAAGCAACTTCCTAATAAAATTTCTTCCAGTTTCCAACTCATCAAAGAAGAAAGTACAGATGAAATCAATCAAGAAAGACTCCAATTATTCTCCGAAAGATTTTTACATATCAACCAGGAATTGCATAGTTTTCATTGGATTCATTCTCATTTTGAACCTGCATTACTCGCTTGCAATTCATTTAACGAATTTGCAAACGTGTTAGAAGAATTCTTTTCCACGTTTGGCGTCAAAGAAGTTTACTGTATGCTGGATGGTGTGTATTTTGAGAACTTTGAAAATCCAGGCGGCATTTCACATTACTCAAAAACAATGCATCTATTATCCGTATACGGAAAAAAAGAGTTGCATCCAGACAACTTAACACATTTCTATGCAACCTATGATTCTTCATTGATTCTTCCTTCATTTATTCCTATGCAAAATGATTTATATATGCTTTGTCCATTAACATATGGTTCAACTATCATTGGATGCATTCTGACACGTGGTGTTCCAACATTTGATCATTGTGGATTCTCAGGTGTATATCTATCCTTAATTGAAACATCTTTAGAAAATCTTCGAAAGAAAATCATGACTTCACGTATTAATCGCAGATTAGACACTCTTTATGTTCATGATCCTTTAACAGGCTGCTATAACAGATTTGGACTTGAGAAATATGGAAAAGACGCATTTAGAAATATTCTTGCCAATCAAGAACAAGCATATGTCATGTTCGCAGATATTGATGATATGAAGTCAATCAATGATACATATGGTCACGAAAGCGGAGATCTTGCATTACAATTCACTGCAGACAAGCTACGTCAGCTCTTCCAAAGCAAAGCATTTATCATGCGCTATGGCGGCGATGAATTTCTTGTAATATCTTCAATTCCTTTATGCGATACAGATTTCATAAATTCACAATACACGATTGAATCCTCTGAGAAAAAACATTTCAAATTATCTTTCTCCATTGGAGAAGTTTCGATTCATCGCAATCAGCAACTATCACTAGAAGAAGCAATTTCTCGTGCGGATACAAAAATGTATGAAATCAAAAAAGAAAAAAAGCATTCCATCTAAAAAAGCTAGCAAATCTGCTAGCTTTTCAATTATTCATAATTTGCATTCAAGAACATTGCTTTGATTGCTACAACTTCATCATATTCTTCCTGCGATACCTGTACGTTCTCATTCAACGCCTTTAAGTCATCTTTTACAACGTTCAATGCATCTTCTTTCTTAGAAGCCCGTCCTTGCTGAATCACCCGAATCATTCTTTGTAGAACAATTGGATGTGCGTAACGAGCAGGAAGAGGAAACTTCGCATATCCTTCTATATATTCTTCCATCGCGGAAATTGCATCATCATTATACTTCATTACAGCTGACTTATTATTTCGCGCTGTTGGCAATACACTCAATCCCGCAAATGTAAAGATTGCCGCAATTCCAAATAATGCAAAATAGATACCAAAATCACTATGATGAGCAAATGAATAAATACCGTAAATCAATGCAATAAATCCAAGAATTGTAATTGCCATTGCAACATAACGATAACTAGGACGTGTTCTGTAATACGCTCTTTTACGTTTTGCTGCAGCGCTTAAATGTTCAGAATACGAAGGTTCTTTTTCAAGATATGCAATTGCCCTCTCTAATTCAGCAATTTCTTTTTCTTGTGAAGCATGCAATTTTGGACGAGACAAGATTTCTAATCTTTTCTTTTCTTCCTCTTCCTTAATTTTTGCTTCACCTGCTTTTGAATACAATTTAATTTGTGGCTGTTCTTTCTTTAAAGAATGCAATACTTCATCTACCTGATCTTCATATTTAAAATTACATTGCTTTTGTTTCCCATGATCATATTCCACAACAAGATATGACATTGTCGCAAACATTCCTTTTCCACTAAATCCACCTTCACTCATTGCAATACGTTTAAAAACACGTGTGATAGATGAATATGGAATATAATATTTACGATCAATAAAGAAACTATTTAAATACAGTGCTTTTTTCCCAACACCGCAAGAACCAATCTTCTTGCATGTTTTCTTATCTATTTCTAATTCTTCTTTATCAAGATGTAATGTACTTAACGGATATGGCATGAAAATCATAAGTAAACCTCTAAATATCAAGCTTTATGTGTTTTTGTTGCACGAATGAATAAGAATAACATCAATCCTGCAAATATGATACCAACTGGATATGCAAGAGCAGTATTATAAATAACGGCACCTTCCGCTGTCTTTGTGTTAATAAATCCACCCAGGCATTCAGGAGCTAAGATAAAGTAAGTTGCTGATACTGCAGACATAAATGTTGCTGGAACAGCAGTTACCCAATAGTTCTTCTTTTCAGTAAACAAGAACATGGAAGCAGCCCATAATACGATCATTGCTAATGTCTGGTTTGTCCATGAGAAGTAACGCCAGATAACTGTATAGTCAATCAAACCAGTTGCATTGCCAATACCTAAGATAGCACCAGCGCCCAATACTGGAATACATAGCTTTAATCTGTTAGCGTATGATCCCTGATCAATATGGAACCAGTCAGCCAGTGTTAATCTAGCAGATCTAAATGCAGTATCACCTGATGTAATAGGACATACAACAACACCAATCATAGCTAATGCAACACCAATGCCACCCATTGTTCTAGAACATACATCATAGATAGCTGCTGATTGACCACCAGCCAATACTTCAGCTAATCCTGTATTTAATCCACCAGTTGTTTTATATAAAGCACATCCGGCAGCTGCCCAGATCAAAGCAATAATACCTTCAGCAACCATTGCACCATAGAATACAAAGTGACCTTGTTTTTCACTCTTCATACAACGAGCCATCAATGGAGACTGTGTTGAATGGAATCCAGAAATTGCACCACAGGCAACAGTGATAAACATAAAGCTCCAGATAGGTGTTCCAGATGGATGCATATTATAGAAATGTGACCAGATTTCTGGAATTGTAAATTCAGGATTTGTGTAAATACCAATGATGACACCCACTGCCATGATGATCAAACAGATACCAAAGACTGGATAAATCTTACCAATGATCTTATCAATAGAAATAAATGTTGCGATAAAGTAATACGTCAAGATAATGATCAGCCAGAACAATGTAGTTGTAAGCAGTCCAGAAGCACCACTGTTCTTAAACAACGTAACAATCAATCCTGCAGGACCAACTGCGAATACAGTACCAACCATGACCAGAAGTACAACAGAGAATACTCTCATAACATTCTGCATTAAAGATCCTAAGTATTTACCAGTAACTTCAGCAATAGAACTACCATCATTACGTTCAGAAATCATACCTGAGAAATAATCGTGTACGCCACCTGCAAAAATTGTACCAAATGTAATCCATAAGAATACAACAGGTCCCCAAAGAGCGCCTTGCAATGCGCCAAAGATAGGTCCTAATCCTGCAATGTTCAATAACTGCACAAGGAATAATTTCCATTGAGGCATTACGACATAGTCAACACCATCATTAATACGAACTGCTGGTGTTTCGCGGTCATCTGGTCCAAATGTGTTGTCAACAACTTTACCATATGTAAGGTAACCAACAATCAACAGAGCCAAACATAAAATAAAACTAATCATTTTAGGTCCCCCAAACAACTGTTTTAACAGTTGTTTTATTTCAGAGTTCAGGAATTATGGTTGATAGCTTATTTCTAAGTCAGGAATCAAATTGGATTGCTCTGCAATATCTATTGTTACTATAGTCCTATTTTTTTATTTGTGTTAAAAGAATCACATTTTTCACCCACATTTATACTTCAATTTATGAAACTGCTTTCATACATTTATCGATGCAACTTCTTTACGAATTAAAAAACCTGCGGCATTTGCTAGCTGATCAACACTTTTCATTCTTACATATTCATTTTCATAAATGATTCTTGCTTCTTTAGAAGCATCATGACTTCCAAATAAAATTGCACCAACACGAATACCATTCTTCTTCAAATTTCTAACTTCCTTCGCTGCATCTTTCACGCCTGCATCATCTTCATAGTTACATCCCAGTGGATTATCTTTTGATGCATGAATACGAAAACTATCATTTGGAGAAGCATCTGTTAAAATGATCACTAAATGTTCTTTCACATCTCCATGCTCTTCTTCCAGCAAATCTCCAATTTCTTTCAACATTAATCCATCACGATTCCACCCAGAAGCAAAATACTGAAATACAGATTCACTTCTTTTTTCTTGAAATGACTTCAAAATCCGTAAAACTGTATATCCCCGTAAACTGTTAAATTCAGATATTCTTACCGGAATATGACAAGCTTTTAAACTTTCCGAAAGAACATACCCTTGCGAAGCAATCACTTCCTGAAAAGACAGACGAGATGCAGAAGCATCTAAGACAAGATCCACAGAAAACAAAGGACTTGTTTCCTCTTCACTTCTTAAAAAGATACGATCATCATTTGCATACACTGCACGATACACGCGTCTTTTATCAAGTGTTCCACTACGTCCAACAATTGCATTTTTCTCTTGATGAATCAAAAGTGAATTCTCAATTTCATTTTTCAATTTATAAATCATACTTTTATGTAATGCTATATTTTTATAGTAGTATTCTCGATTTCTTTTTTCCTGCAGAGCCGCCTGATCTCTTAAATATTTTTCTTCTGCAGTAATCTTTTCTGTATCATCTTTTACACCATCTGTAATCCATACATGACACCCAATATGATTTCCTGTACAGATTTGTTTTTCCAGTAATTGCAATTTCTTATTAGAGTAAATAGATCTTCCAAAACACTTTTCAATATACGTTCGATCTGATTCATGTTGTTTCAAAACAATATTACTTGCATTTTTAGACTGCAGAAAACCTTCTCCTTCTTCATCGATTTGAGAAGAACGCATCACTACAACTCGATCCGTTTTTACAAGCTGTGTTGGCATGAAATGTGTCATAATATATGCAAATATGCCGTGTAAATGAAATACATGCGGATGTTTTTCATGCTTATTGCCATCAAACAAATCATATCTTTTAAAGATATCTAAAATTGTGTGTACCAACATTGACTGTTCAATATCTTCTTGTATATTCATTGCATCTGACAATTGCTTCTCACGCATTGTCATCACTGGCTGTTTTCTATTTAAAATTCGAGAATAATGCGATACCTGCATTGTATAAACTAACTGATTCTTGCTCATCCATTCCTGTCTAGAAAGCTGATATTCACTTGCAAAAAAATTCTTCGCATATTGCTCACGCAATTCATGTAATACAGGTCGCTGCACAATTTCTTTTACATAGACAATATCTTCAAGCATCAGCCATGTTAGATCATCCAGCATAGATTGATGCATATCCCCTTTCCAGCAATCAAATAATTGATTCACAACATTTTCACCATAATACCTATACGTCAATCCAATCACTAGATTCATATAGAAATTTGGAATTCCGCTTCGTTTATGAATTGCTAAAAAGAGTGGTTCAAAATGATATTCCCCACTCGCCGTCCAGATTTGATTCACTGCACGCTTTTCTACCACATTATACGTTCTCATTGAAATATCTCTGAAGGCAATAGTTTTGAAGAGATCCTTGCATTGATCACATCATGAATCAATTGCTTTTCATATATATCAAATGTCTTATTTGTAATACCTAGATCCAAAGCTTCTTTCACGCTTAGCCCTTTATGCATCAAATCAATCGCATCAAGCATTCCTCTAAGATCCAATGCTTTTGTAGACAGTTCAGTATTTTCACACTTCTTTTGGAAATCCAGAAATAATAACGCAAACTGCTTCACATATTTATCTAGCATATCAGGAAATTGTTTTTTCAAAAGTCTCTGTAAATCTTCTTGTGTAATTGGAGGCATTTGAATGACCACAAATCTAGAAGACAGCGCTTCATTCAGTTCTCTTGTACCAGCATAATTATAATTCATTGTCGCAATAAACCTTGTTTCATCCTTTAAAACAATACGATCATATCCAGGCACATCGATCACTCTTCTAAAATCCAGTACAGAATGCAAAACAGCCAACGCTTCATTTTTTGCCATATTAATTTCATCCAGAATGCCAAAGCCACCATTCAAAGCACATCTATACACAGGACCTTCCCTAAAAACAACTTTACCATTCTCAAAAGAATCCGTCCCAATTAAACTAGCTGCATCCATATTTACATGGAAAGAAATATCCCAGCTTGGTCTTTGAAATACACAGGCAAGATTTTCACACAGAACATTTTTTCCCGTTGCCTTTTCACCAACAAGCAGTATGTTTTTCCCACATAGCAACGCACACAATGCATCTTCCCAGACATTCACTCCATAATACATAAAATGAGGTACAGGAATACGTTGTTTCATAGCATCACTCACTGGATGAGAAACCACATACTCATGCACCTCATGTAATACATCTTCAGATATACCTTCTTCACGAAGAAACTGCATTAGATCTTCCATTATTATCGCCTCGATCTTCTACAGGAAATTATAGCACTCATTTTTTTAATACTTTCATCATTTTGTATTCAATAAAGAATATCTACATCCTTAGATAGCTTTTATGATTTATACCAAATTTTCAAAAGAATCAATGACTTGAATCACACCAGGTAATTTCCCATATTCATCTTTTTTATTTGCAGAATCTACCACAACAATTGCATTACATCCTGCCTGATATGCACTAGAAATTCCGCTGATACTATCTTCAAAGATCAAGCAATCATGAATATCTACCCCAATAACATCTGCTGCTCTTTTAAACATTGCTATTTTATTTTCATATGTCCCATCATCATACACAATAGAAGAAGGATCCAACCAGTGATCAAGATGAAATGATTCCACAAAGAAATCAATGTTTTGCTTAATCGATGCAGAAGCAATCGTAAAAGGAATATTATCTTTTTTCAATACATCAAAATATGCCTCTGCACCTTTCACTAAATGAAAACTATCTTTGTCTTCCTTGCAGAATTGCCGATAATATTCTTCTTTTAGTTCCGAATATTTTTTCATTTGTTCTTCTGTACATTGTCCATGAAACATATATGCAACAACTTTATGATTGGGTACACCATTAATATGTTCATGAAGCTCTTCTTCCCTGATTCCATGGTTTCTAATATCTTGAGATATCTTTGACCAGGCTAATATATGTTTGGGATTATCAAAAAACAAAGTTCCATTAAAATCAAATATTACACCTTTGTAAAACCGCATTTCTATACCTCTATTGTCTCAAATACTAGTTTATACCAGTATACACTCATCTTTGAATATCTTTTATGAATCAATTTGAAAGAAATATCTACCTGACAGAAGGGACATGGAAAGATACGCTTGATAACACAATTTATAAAGGAAACATAACCATCAAGGCAAAAGCACCAATCGATCACATTCCTGTATTTGAAAAAATAGAAGACGAAACCAATCAAACAGCTAACCAATAGATTAGCTGTTTTTCATTACACTGTTCGTTTTTTCAAATAGATTTGCAATCAACAAACCCACAATTCCCGCAACAAGTTTTACTACAACAAACCACGTAATACTATCGGGATTTACTCCCGCAATAAAACCAAGCTGTCCACCAAACACAAATGCACCACTCAATGAAAAAGCAGCATTCAATATTTTTCCTTTTTGGTTCATCTTAGAAAATAAAGGAAGCATTGCGATACTTGTTCCAAACGATAAAATGATTCCCATCACTGAATATTTATCAATCTGAAGAATCTGTCCAACTTTTTCAATTTGTCTAGAGAACTTTCTTAAAACAATTTCACAAAACACTAAAGACCCACTTACAATAATACTCATCTGAAATACAATGCGTAATGCTTCATCAATTAAAGTCATATTCGTAAAATTCACATGGAAGAAAAATGTCATGCAGACAAGAAAAAAGAAAATATATCCTGCTATTTGAACAATTCTCGAAAAGATTGTTAACACAACAATCAATGTATGAAAAGATAGAAAAAACAATCCAATCAGAATTACACAAATACAGATAACTGGCAAGAATGAAATCATAAAATGATTAATCTGTAATAAAAAACCACACACAATCAATACAGGAAGCAATCCCAAAATACCATAGATAACACCTTTTAAATAATGCGTCAGATCTTCTTTATTTAATTCATTCAAAAAGATTGGCAGTTGAAAACTAATCAGACATCCTAACGTAGACGTTAATAAAACACCACAAAAAATCAAAATATCATTCGATTGTGACATGGATTCAACAATAGAATATCCACCAAGATCCGGTGCCAACAAACTAGAAATAATCATTTCTTTATTCTCAAATAAACTTGCATGTCCATTCAAAAATGCGATAGCGATACAATAAAAGCCACCAACACTTAACATAAAGTCGCCCATCGTAACCATTCCCTTATCAAAAGAAGAAGCAAGACCAAGTCTATTTTTCAATATCTTGTCAAATAAGCCTACAGCAGCAAAACATAATAAAATAAAAATAATTGGATTCATGCATATATCTTATGCTAAGAATGAAAGAATGTTAAAGAAAAAAAGGATTCAGAACAGTTATTTGAATCCTTTCTTACTATTCAATACTTTCAAAAATTAACCTAAAGGCAATACCTCTACAACATGGCAAATTGTGGAACCTTCTCTAATTGCATTGTCATTTGCCTTGTTTAATGCTTCAATAATTTTTTCATCTTCTACGATTTCAAACTTGATACGTGCACCAACGTTACGTTCCATCTTATCTTCAGCAGTTGGATCATACTGATATAAAGCTAATACACCTGTTTTATTTTGTTCGAGATTTAACTTTGTCTGGTTATCAGATAAACCAAATACAAAATATCTTTCTCCATCCAATTCCATTGGCAATCCTGGCATAAATACAGCCAGGTTTGGAGAACCATCTGGATTTACAGTTGCAATTGTTGGAGCAGCCTGATAGCTAGCCATTACATTCCATAATGCATCATCCGTTAAAGCACTGTCCTTATAGAAATACTTTCCTTCAGAAGCACCTGTAAATGTATCTGCAACAGTTGTATCATCTGATACGCTTGTCTTAGATGACTCTTTCACAGAAGCGTTATTAGCGCATCCAACTAATGCAATACTGCATAACAAAATACTTAATTTCTTCATTAACACCACTCTTTCAGTAATGAAAGCCCTTTCATCCCAAGTATACATGAAACCATCATTTTTGTATATATAAGTGATGTTTTTCTATGTTTTCTCTACTATGCAAAAGCACAAGAATGCATATTGCAATAGCATTGAAAATATGTCCTCTGTAGAAAAAAGTAACAGTTCAACAATATATGATACTGCCTTAGAAATAAAAGCATTCATGAACATTCATTGATTGTAAAATCCTGGAATGCAAAACTTGTTGAAATATGGCTACTTCTAACAGAATCCACTGAAACATTCAAAAGTGGAGATATCTGGCAGATTATTCTAAAAATACATGGAGCATTACAGGCTATCGGACTTGCATTACTTGTATTGTTCTTTCTATGGGGAATGATACGTACATGTACAAACTGGCAAGATATCAAACGATCAGAACCAGCATTCAAGTTTTTTCGTATCATTATTGCAAGAACACTTGTCACGTATGGAATAGAACTGATGACTTCTATATTTAAAATTGTTCAGGAAATTATACACGCAATCACGAATCAGTAGATCTTGCAATTGCACAAGAAACCGTTGTACCTCAGGAAATCATTGATTGGTTAACAATACAGGATTTTTTGAATTCATTCCCCTTTGGGCAGTCACATTACTTGGATCTATTTTTATCACAATACTTTCCTTTGTAATGATTCTGACCGTATATGGAAGATTCTTCAAATTGTATATGTATACAGCAATGTCCCCTATTCCTTTAGCTGCTGCAGCAGGTGAAAGCACGCAAAACACTGCATTTACCTTCATCAAGAGTTATGCAGGTGTATGCCTTGAGGAGCCATCATAGTTCTTTCATGCATTATCTTCTCTGCTTTTGCTTCCAGCCCTCCTGCAGTTGATACATCTGCATCAGCTGTCACAATGATTTGGAGTTGTATTGGAGAGCTCATTTTCAATATTTTAGTACTCGCAGGAACAATCAAAATGTCTGACAGGATTGTAAGAGAAATGATGGAATTGCAATTTAGTAGCCACGTTGTTACTACATATGCTGAAATTTTGCTGGAACCAATTATAATTTATATACTAGGAGTGTTAATTATGCATAACGTAATCAATGCCCAAAAAGATGATGTATTCAAAATCCGCATGAATTCAGAAATAAAAAATGAATTAGAAGAAATTTTTGCAAAAAATGGTTTAACTTTAACAGATGCCGTAAATGTATTTTTTCAACAAGCATTAAATACAGGTGGTTTTCCATTTTCTGTAACTGAAGACAATTCCAAAAAAATGAAAGCAAAGGCTTTATCCAGGTTAATGAAAGAATTAGAAATTGGTATGAATTGTACTGAATCCTATTCAGAAGAAGAAACCCAAAAGCTGTTAGGTTTATAAAATGAAGATTATCTATAAAAAAGCAGCAATTGATGATCTTTTTAAAATGATCTCCGTAAGTAGTACAGAACCATGACAGTTCTGGTACCTCTTGCGGAGGTTATTTTTATGCGGAAAAGAAGGTATACAGA
>JABLTL010008613.1_pt1 | contig 20787 bp, 20 predicted proteins | sample 7160151 | NCBI WGS metagenome assembly JABLTL01 (sample SAMN14651223, study PRJNA627086) | human gut metagenome | isolation source: feces | host: Homo sapiens
AAATGGAGCGGATTACGAGGCTCGAACTCGCTACCTCCACCTTGGCAAGGTGGCGCTCTACCAGATGAGCTAAATCCGCATAATGGCGACCTGGATGGGACTCGAACCCACGACCTCCGCCGTGACAGGGCGGCGTTCTAACCAACTGAACTACCAGGCCATGTGGTGGGAACAATAGGGCTCGAACCTATGACCCTCTGCTTGTAAGGCAGATGCTCTCCCAGCTGAGCTATGCTCCCACATTTTTCAGGCTTTTGAGATTTCGTTTTGTGTATCTCTCCAACCGACTTTTATATTATACACTAATACTTTGGATTTGTCAAGTGTTTTTTCAAAATTTCCAAAAAAATTTTTGAAAGCCCGCAAATGGCTCTGTTACGCAGTTCATGGTATATTATATACGCTTATACTCAAAAAAATTCCGCATCGGAGAAAAATTTTTCTTTCGATGCGGAGATTTAATAAAAGTTACTTTACAAACTCAGACACATCGGGAACAGTGAACTTTTCCGCAGGAACTGCCCTGCCCTTGTACTTCTTCCGCTCCTTCTGGTTCTTGATGACCTTCTGCCTTGAAAACTCTTCTCTCTCCTTTTCCTCCAGGCTGTTCTCAATGAACTTAGCCGTGGTCTCATATCGGGGGATAACGATGTTTTTCAGGGCGTTTGCTCTGGTCTGGGTCTTTTTTATGGCATTTGCAAGGCGGAACACGCTGTTATCCACCTCTGCAAGCATGGCGGTCATCTGCTTTACACGTCCGAATGAGATGTACGCCACATCTACATTGCCGTCTGTATTCTCAAAGCCGTATGGTATGGAGCTGTCAGGCGGGTCAAGTGTTACCTTAGGCAGCTCGCAGCCCATAACGCTTCTGTAGGTTACGTTTACGCTTTTCTCCACAGGCATACCCTCAGCGACACGGCTGATAAGTCCCATGGTGATATTGGCCTTCTGAAGCGCATTATAAGCGTCCTTGTAGGTCTCGGAAATGGAAGATCTCAGCGCCTTTGCGGCATCTACCATCATCATAAGCTCTCTGATAAGAACGTTGCGCTTTCTGTCCAGCAGCTCATAGCCTACCTTCGCCAGCGACAGCGATTTTTTTACATTAAGCAGATTTCCTTTGGTAGGAAAAACCTGATCGGCCAATTATCCCGCCTCCGTTTCCTTTCTTATAATAATCGAAGCTGTTATTCTTCAAACTGAGCCGCAGCATCGGGATCGTACTTCTGATCCAGAAGCTTTTCATCAACACGGTCAAGAGCGGAACGGGGCAGAGTTGAAAGCAGCGCCCAGCCCAGGTCAAGAGTCTCGTCAATGGAACGGTTCTCATCAAACCTCTGGTTCAGGAAGTGCTTTTCAAAAAGGCGGCCGAATCGCAGATAAGCCTTATCCAGCGATGAAAGCTCGTCCTCACCGATAACGGAAGCCAGCGAACGTGCGTCCTGCACCTTTGCATATGCCGCAAAGAGCTGGTTTGCGCAGTCGGAGTGGTCTCCTCTGGTATAGCCCTCGCCGATGCCGTCCTTCATAAGTCTTGAAAGGCTGGGAAGTACGGATACGGGAGGATAAATGCCGTTCTGGTCAAGGCTTCTGTCCAGAACTATCTGACCCTCGGTGATATAACCTGTAAGGTCTGGGATAGGATGAGTGATATCATCGTTGGGCATTGTAAGAATGGGTATCTGTGTAACAGAGCCTTCGGAGCCTTCAACAACGCCTGCTCTCTCATAAAGGGAAGCAAGGTCGGAGTACAGATATCCGGGGTAGCCCTTTCTTCCGGGGATCTCGCCCTTGGAGGAGGAGAACTCACGCAGAGCCTCGGCATAGCTCGTCATATCCGTAAGGATAACCAGAATGTGCATATTCTTCTCGAATGCCAGATATTCGGCAGCGGTAAGCGCACACTTAGGTGTAAGTATTCTTTCGATGATAGGGTCATTTGAAAGGTTCAGGAACATAACGACCTTCTGGAGAACGCCGCTTTCCTCGAAGCTTCTGCGGAAGTAATCGGCGATATCGTTCTTAACGCCCATTGCCGCAAATACCACCGCAAAGCCCTGACCGCTGTCCTCAGCGATCTTAGCCTGTCTTACTATCTGCACCGCAAGCTTGTTGTGGGAAAGACCCGAACCTGAGAATATAGGCAGCTTCTGACCTCTGATAAGGGTCATCAGCGCATCAATGGAGGAAATACCTGTGTTGATGTAGTTTCTGGGGTAGGAACGTGCAACGGGGTTAAGGGGACGGCCGTTGATATCCTCATACTTTTCCGCATAGATATCGCCCAGACCGTCAATAGGTCTGCCTGCGCCGTTGAACACACGTCCCAGAAGCTCCTCGGAAAGAGGCATCTCCATGGGCTTGCCCGAAAACTTTGTTCTTGTATTGGTAAGGGAAAGTCCCTTTGTTCCCTCGAACACCTGAAGTATGGCTCTTGTGCCGTCTATCTGAACAACACGGCCTGTACGTGTGGAGCCGTCGGAAAGGGTTATCTCCGCAACTTCATCGTAGGAAACGCCCGTAACGTTATCGAGGGCGACAAGAGGACCGTTGATTTCTTTCAGTCCGAGATACTGTACAGCCATTATCTTCCCTCCTCAGTGCACTGCTTTACAACATTCTTTACCGCCTGGTCGATATCAACGCTCAGGTCTGTGAACTTATCGTCCATAACGGACTTGTCGTTGGGAATGTCGTATTTCATCTTGATAACACGCTCGAACATACCCGTTTCAAGGAGCTTGCTGAACGGAACGCCCTGATTTACAGCCTCACGGCAGTTATCGTAAAGCTGAATGATGATCTTCATCATCTTGAACTGCTTGTCAAGGGGAACATAGGTATCGTCCTTATGATAAGCGTTCTGCTGCAGGAAACCTACTCTTATAACACGGGCAGTCTCGATGACCAGCTTCTGGTCGTCGGGGAGAACGTCCGCACCGATAAGCTTTACTATCTCCATCAGCTTGTTTTCCTCACTGAGCAGCGAGGATATCTTCTGACGGCAGGGCAGGAAGTCGGGTGATACGTTCTTGTAGTAATACTCGCCCAGATCGTCAGTATATTCGGAGTAGCTGTTGTTCCAGTTGATAGCGGGATAGTGTCTTGCATACGCAAGAGCCTTGTCCAGCGCCCAGAAGCAGCGGACGAAACGCTTTGTGTTCTGTGTAACAGGCTCAGAGAAGTCAGAACCCTGAGGTGATACCGCACCGATGATGGTAACGCTTCCCTCTTCTCCGTTAAGGCTCTCAACATAGCCTGCACGCTCGTAGAACTCGGAAAGACGTGAAGGAAGATATGCAGGGAAGCCTTCCTCTGCGGGCATTTCCTCCAGTCGTCCGCTTATCTCACGGAGAGCCTCCGCCCATCTTGAGGTGGAGTCCGCCATGATAGCGATATGATAGCCCATATCACGGTAATATTCCGCAATGGTGATGCCTGTGTAAATGGAAGCCTCACGGGCAGCAACGGGCATATTTGATGTATTTGCGATAAGCACAGTTCTGTCGGTAAGGGGACGGTTGGTCTTGGGGTCGATAAGTCCCGAGAATTCCTCCAGGACCTGGGTCATCTCGTTTCCACGCTCTCCGCAGCCGATATAAACGATGATATCTGCGTCACACCACTTAGCCAGCTGGTGCTGGGTCATGGTCTTTCCTGTACCGAAACCGCCGGGAACGGCAGCTGTACCGCCCTTTGCAATGGGGAGAATGGTATCAATGACACGCTGACCTGTGATAAGGGGGCGGTCGATAGGCAGTCTCTTTGTAAAGGGTCTGGGCTGCTTGATGGGCCACTTCTGGCAGAGGGTAAGCTCATGCTCATTGCCCTCAGCGTCCTCCACACGAAGGATAACATCATTCAGATGATATTCTCCGTCGGGAGCAGCATATGTTACCTTGCCCGAAATATTGGGAGGCACCATGCAGCGGTGCTCAACAACGGGAGTTTCGGGGCAGGTGGCATATATAGTGCCGCCTGTTACCATGTCACCCACGGAGGACTTGACAGTTACCTTCCAAAGTCTTTCGCCGTCAAGGCTGTCAACGTTTGAGCCAGTGTCGATATATGCACCTGAAAGCTCCTCCATCTTTTTAAGAGGGCGCTCGATGCCGTCAAATATATTTGAGATGATGCCGGGGCCGAGGACTGCCGAAACGGGAGCGCCCGTTCCGATAACAGGCTCGCCGGGGCGGAGTCCTGTTGTTACCTCATAGACCTGAATGGTGGTCTCCTCGGAATTTACGCTTATGACCTCGCCCATAAGGTGCTTTGCACCCACATAGACCATTTCCATCATGGAAAAGTCCGCAGTGTCACGAACCTTTACGACAGGGCCGTTTATTGAATATACGGTATTCACTTGCTGTCTCCCTCCTGTGCAGTCATAAGATTTCTTGACGCAAACAGGCTCTGCTGTTCCTTGAGAGCGCAGTCATATGTCCTGTCGGTAACAGTTCCCTGCTCTCTGCGAAGAACAAGATATCCGCCCAGCTTGACGGAATCGTCCGCAGCAACGGAAGCGCCCTCGCCTGCTGCGGCAAGGAGCTTGTCGCTAAGCCCCATATCCTCGGGAGCGATACATATCTGAGCGCCCTTCATATCGCCTTCCTTGGCGATCATGGCGCACATACTGTCTGCATACTGCTCCGAAGTACGGTACTCTGCGATCTGCTTCCTGATATTGTCAAAAAGCGTCTTGGTAAGCTCCTCCCTGCAAAGAAGGACCTGCTTTTTCATATCCAGCTCTGCCTTGGAAATCATACGCACATATTTTCCGGAAAGCATTTTCTTGGTATCGCTGAGTTTGCGCTGCTTAGCCTCCTCAGCATTTTTCTGAGCTTCGGCAAGTATATTTGCGCATTCATTTTCAGCGTCGTTCTCGATAGCCCTTACCTGCTGGTTAGTGGTGGCCTCAACAGCGCTGATAAAGCGTTCAAGCTTTTCCTTTTCCTGTTCCAAGGTATCATTCCTTTCTCTTCTTGAATTTTGTGGATCACAGCTTTATGCCGATAGCCTCCTGAACATATCGGGAGATGGACGCCGTAACGTCCATGTCGGCATGACGGTCGGGGATCTCGGAGATGATAGGCGACGGCCTTGTGAGCTTCAGCTCGTTTACCTTGTCCTCTATCAGGTCGATAAGCTTCTCCGTCATAAGTATAACGGCAATGTCCTTGTCGTCCATGGCATTCATAAGAACTCTTTCGGTCTCCTGAGCCTCATGGACAACAACGCCTTCAATTCCCGCAAGCCTCATTCCCGTAACGGTATCGACATTGTCGCTGATAAGAAAGAACTTCATTTCAGCCTCCGTTCGGAAATTACGCCAGAGCCTGAATGATAAGGAATGCAATAAGGAATCCGTAAAGAGCAACACCTTCGCCAAGTGCTACGAAGATCATAGCCTTACCGAAGCTGGAAGGCTCTTCAGCAACTGCGCCGATAGCAGCGGGAGCAGCGTTTGCAACTGCGATACCGCAGCCGATGGAGCCAAGACCTACTGCAAGGCCTGCTGCAAGGTAGCCGAGACCTGCTGCATTTGTAAGAACGTCTGCAGCCTCAGCTGTAGCCTCAGCGGAAACGAAGCCGCCGATAGGAAGTGCAACTGCAAGGATCATAATGCCGAAGAATGTGCAGATGTTTCCGATAATAGCTCTCTGAGCCTTTTTTCCGTCAGAGAAGTGCTTTATTCTGGAAAGAACGGGGAGAGTGAGAAGTGTAACGATAACGAGGGGAAGTAAGAAAATATACATTTTAGTATCCTCCTAAAAATTATTTTATTATTCAATGATCTCATCGTAATTGACGGTAACGGGCTTGAACGCCTTGCCGCCGCCTGCATAGTAACGGGAGAACATCTCGTAGAATTCAAGTCTCAGCACCTGGATACCTACCAGAAGTCCCTCAAGGCATATAACGAACAGGTTGCCCAGTACCATTACCAACGGAGAGAATTTGCCTGACATATCCGCCAGTGAAAGAACAACGCTCATCATGCCTGCGTGTGAGAGGACGAAGCCGCCGACTCTGACAAAGGAAAGGGTATTTGTGGCATAGCCTAAGAGATACTCAAAGCACTCGAAGAAGTTTGCCGCAATAAAGTCGCCCACGCTTTCGTGGAGGTGGAAGCCCTTGCCCTTTACAAGATCGCCCAGAGGCTCTCTCAGGAACATAACAAAGAGCGGAAGAACTATAAGGCAGATAACGTAAACAGGTCCGCCTACCTTGAAGCCCAGCATTGAGCCGAGAAGCAGTCCCAGCAGCGAGCAGTAGAACACAAGTCCCGCCAGACCGTTGTTGGAGAACAGTGCCCTTTCCAGATCCTTGTCCTTGAAGCCCATTATCATATTCACGATTACCGAGATTATGATGATGGCAATACCAATTCCGATAGCGGCATAAAGCACTGTGTTTATGTTGTGGATAGCCTTGAAGGGCAGGAAGCTTATTCCCATTGAAGCATAAAGGGGATCCATCAGGTCTTCATAGCCGAATACGCTTCCGTATATCGCACCGAAGATCATACTCGATACGCCCAGTCGCTCCATGATACGGCCCAGAGTCATCTTCTTGGTTTTCCAGAGGATTATACCCAGTATCAGCACCAGCAGACCCTGACCCACATCGCCGAACATTATGCCGAACAGCAGCGTGTACGTAATAGCCACGAAGTTTGTGGGGTTGATGTCGTTGTATGCGGGAAGTCCGTACAGATCAACGAACATTGAGAAAGGCTCTGAGAACTTGTTGTTTTTAAGCTTTACGGGAGGCTCTATCTCGCCACTTTCGGTGCAGGGCTTTATTATGAGCGAAACGCTCTTTAAGTCCTCGAAATACTTCTTGAACCTCTCTGCGTCGGCTGCGGGAACAAAGCCTACGATGTAGAACTTGTCTCTTATGAGCAGCACCTTTTCACGAAGCTCAAAGGTATCGTGCATTGCCTTGAATTTGGAGTAATACTTGCAGAGCTTGTCACGGTTCTCTTCCGCAAAATCCTGTATCTTCTTCCTGCAATCCTCCACATTTTTCTTGTCCAGCTCAATATCGTCCTTGAGCGCCTGTGAAGCCTCGCCCGCATTGCCGTGAACGAAGTCGGGCAGGTGGATACGGTCAAAATACAGCGACTCCAGGATCTTGTCTATCTCCTCGATATCGGAAGCGGGAGCAAAGCAGAAGCCGTAGCAGTATTCCTTGTCCCGTCCGTATGCCAGAAAGTAGAAGTTCTTGTCGTTATAATAGGGCAGCTTGTCGTAGCTGTCCACGGGAAGCCGTCCGAAACGCACCTTGATGTGCTGGCAGGCGAATATCTTCTGGAAGTCGATATTCATAGAGCCTACCCCCTCGCCGCCGCTCAGGTGCATTACCTGCTCCAGCGCCATGGTGTGGGAGCTGTACTCCTCCTCCGCCTTTTTCTGTTCCGCACGCAGCTTCTGCAGGTTGTTGCGCATTGTGTGGACTTCGTCCCTTATCTTATCCGCATCGCTGTCATGGATATCGGAGCAGTCGGCCTGATGAGGCTTAATGCCCGTTATGCCGAATATCTCAGACATCATTTTCAGCGTTGACGTGTAGGGATTTTCACGCTTCGGCGCAGCCTTTGACTGGGACGAATGAGCAACTGCAGCATTCTCCATATGGAAGCAGCCGCATGAGCTGATTATCTCCAGCACTGCGTCAAGGTCGCTGTCCACGCCCGCAATATCTGCGAACATCATTTTTTCGATGGATGACATTTTTCTTATACACCGTCCCTTACTTTAAGTAATTAAAAGCTCACTGATCTCCTTTGCGGGAAGATCGTAGCGGATACCCTCGATTATCCTTATAATGTTCTTTACCTCAACCTCAGCAAGGGAGTTAAAGGTAAAGAAGCACTCGGGAGCCGACCTTGCGCTGCTGAAAGCACGCTTGGTCTGCTTGAACCTGAGCCTTGCCAGAGCCGTATCGGGTTCGGTCATATCAATGCCCTGCTCCGCCATTTCTCTGCCGTAATAGCCTGCAGCCAGTGTTTTCAGGAATTCCTGATCGTTCTGGGCGGAGTAAAGCTCGTCCATTTTCCTCTCGGGAATTTTCAGATACACGGGGATCATTCTGGACTTTACCGTTTGCTGATCCGCATTGAAGAAGTGTATCATTCTGTAGGCATTTGCGATGTTGATGGTGTCTATCTGAGTTCCCAGATAGCTTTTCAGGCGTTTTTCCGTCTCACCGCCAAACTTGTGCAGCGATGCCACCAGTCGTCCCGAATAATATGTCCTCAGGCTCAGCTCGCAGGCAGCATAGTCGATGTGACCGTCCGCTAGCTCAGGCTTGTACTTTTTCAGGATATCGTGATAAGGGGTCTTTGCCGTAAGGTCAAGAAGCTCATCATAGCTCTTTACATGAGCCAGGTCCATCAGGTTGAAGGACGTGTATTTGTTCATGTAAATGGGCAGCGTGGTGATGTGGTCGCCCGTGCCTGCGTTAAGGTGAAGGATACATATAAGTATCTCATCTATCTCCGTCTTGATGATGATGTAGTTATAAAACTCATCACCGCCCAGTTTTTCAAAGCCGACTATTCGGAAATAATTCTCCATAAGGCTTCGGCGCAGGATATTTTCCAGGTTTCCTCTGTGGATATTCTCAGTGTCAACGCCGTCCAGCCACCTGCTGAAATAGGTGTTGCGCTTCAGATAATCCGCAGCGTCCGATACGGAGGTGCAGCTCAGCAGCGCCGAATAATCCTCGGGCTTGAGCCTTTTTCCGTAAACGGCGTGCATCTTCGCCACCGTAGCATTAAGATTTCTTCTGCCGCTTGATCTGCCTTCTGTTTTCAACTTGTCTCCCCTCCTTTCCCGTCATGGTGATAACATCATTCGTCGTTTCCCGAGATGACCTTTCTGAAGATCTCCTCCTGCCATGCGGCGGAATTCTTCTCAAAGCTCTTCTTCATTTCGGAAACACGTCTGACTTCTTCCTCTTTAAACTCCCTGATACGGGCGTCTGCCTTGTCGGCTTCGCTTTTTTCTATCTGCCTTATCTCGTCCTCGGCGCTTTTTTCAGCATCAAGTATCATCTGATTTTTTTCGGTAGTAGCCTTTTTGATAGCGTCCAGCTTGTTTTTTTCAGCCTCCGCCAGCTTGTCGGACGCCTTTTTGTCAATGTCCAGTATGGACTGGATAACGTCGTCCATTGCCATTCTCCTTTCGTATAATTGCAGCTATAATCAAAAGGGGCAATATGCCTGCGCAGATCACATACATATTGCCCCTCTTTGGTCAGCATTTTAGTTTTTAAGACTGTGAAGAGGAGCAGGTATCTGTCCGCCTCTGTTGATGAACTTGGAGGGTGAGAAGGTGTTTACCTTCATAACGGGACCCTTTCCGAAAAGTCCGCCCCAGTCAAGCACATCGCCTTCCTTGCAGCCAATGGCAGGGATAACTCTTACCGCAGTGGTCTTGCAGTTTACCATGCCTATAGCAGCTTCATCAGCGATTATTCCCGAAATAACGTCCGCAGTGGTGTCGCCGGGAATAACTATCATATCAAGTCCTACGGAGCAAACAGCGGTCATAGCCTCCAGCTTTTCGATAAGAAGTGAGCCGCTCTCAGCCGCAGCGATCATTCCTGCGTCCTCGGAAACAGGGATAAATGCGCCCGAAAGTCCGCCTATTCTGGAGCAGGCCATTACGCCGCCCTTCTTAACAGCGTCGTTGAGCATAGCAAGGCAGGCAGTGGTTCCTGCGCAGCCGCACTTCTCCAGACCCATTTCCTCAAGAATGTAAGCAACGCTGTCGCCTACTGCGGGAGTGGGAGCAAGGGAAAGGTCAACGATGCCAAAGGGAACGCCCAGCTTTTCGGAGGCTCTTACGCCTACCAGCTGACCTACTCTTGTGATCTTGTAAGCAGTTTTCTTGATGATATCAGCCAGACCGTTGATATCAGCGTCGGGATACTTTTTCAGCGCCGATCTTACAACACCGGGGCCCGAAACGCCTACGTTTATGATGCAGTCAGGCTCGCCCACGCCGTGGAATGCGCCTGCCATAAAGGGATTGTCGTCAACAGCGTTGCAGAAAACAACGAGCTTTGCCGCACCGAAGCACTGCTGGTCAACAGTAAGCTCGGCAGCCTCTCTTACAATACTGCCCATTATCTTTACTGCGTCCATATTGATACCGGTCTTTGTGGAGCCGATGTTTACGGAAGAACATACGCAGCTTGTGGAAGCCAGAGCCTCGGGGATAGAGCGGATAAGCCTCTCATCTCCTGCGGAGAAGCCCTTCTGAACAAGTGCGGAATATCCGCCGATAAGGTTAACGCCGCAGGTCTTGGCAGCTCTTTCCATAGTAAGAGCGAACTTAACGGGGCTTGCATTGCACGCCGCCGAAACGATTGCGATAGGCGTTACCGAAATTCTCTTGTTTATGATGGGGATACCGTATTCCTTTTCGATCTCCTCGCCTGCCTTGACAAGATTTGCGGCACAGCGGGTGATCTTATCGTAAACCTTGTCGCACGCCTTGTCGATGTCGCTGTCGATGCAGTCCATCAGGGAGATACCCATTGTGATGGTTCTGATATCCAGGCATTCGTCCTGTATCATGCGAATGGTTTCGAGAATGTCATATACATTTATCATAAGTACAAATCTCCCGAAAAGTTATATACTGTGCATGGAATTGAAAATATCCTCATGCATTGTGTGGATCTTAAGACCAAGGCTGTCTCCCAGAGCGGAAAGCTTATCCTGGAGTACGGAGAAATCCCCGCTGAGCTTGGTGATGTCCACCAGCATTATCATTGCGAACATATCCTGCATAACGCTCTGAGTTACCTCAATAACGTTGGCGTTGCTCTCAGCGCAGATGCTGCTTACCTTTGCAAGAATGCCAACGGCGTCTTTGCCGATAACGGTAATAACTGCTTTCATAAAAAACCATCCTTTCCGTGCAAAGCCGAGCTTCGCAGCGAAATATTCTGTGGGCTATCCCGCAAATACCAAAGCGGCAGTGCCTTTGCGGCGCCTTTAATGTGATAGTATTATATCACAAAAATATTAACAAATAAACATTTTTCTGGTATCTATTGAAAAATCATTTATACTTGGCATAAAAAATGTCACTTTCTTGTTGCTTTTTTCACAGCCTCCACAGCTTTTATGAATCTCAGAACGTCCTCCGATGGATTTTTTCCGTAAAGCAGACCATACGGCATCTCGTATTCCCACTCCACAGGGATAGTCACAAGCGAAGGGTGGATATTGCTCCAGCACTCGAGATTCAATAGCAGACTGCCCGTGCGGACGCATTTGTTATACACTGAAATGTCATAGTAATGATCCGTGTCCTCAATTTTTATCTGCGGATATTTTTCAAGCTCCGCCCGAATACCGTCATTTATGGGTGAGTCCCCTGCCTTTACCATCATAAGTGTCTCGCCGAACAGGTCGGATATTTTCAGCTTTTTCTTTCCCGCCAGCCTGTGACCCGCAGGAACGGCTATACACTTTTTATATGCGCCAAGCTTCAGCATATTGCATCTTTCCAGCCATTTTGCCGAGTCGCATACGCCAACTATAATGTCAAAATCCGTGCCTATCCGCTCTATCACCGCCAATATGCCGCTGTGCTCATCGTCAAAGGGCACCACGGATATCTTGAACTCGGGGAAATCCCTGCTGACCTCGTTCCACAGGTCCATGAACGGCTTGCATGGGTTAAGAAGAGAGCTTCCCACACGCAGAATACAGGAGCTTTCCGCCGCAGCACGGCGAGCCTCCTCCGCAGCCTCACGGGCAAGCTCGGACATTATTTTCCCTTGGCGGTAGATGACCTCCCCCGCCTCGGTGAGCTTTATCCCACGGTAAGTGCGCTCCGCCAGCTTCACACCCAGCTGGTCCTCCAGAGCATTGAACTGCTTCATCACCGCCGCAGGGGTCACGAACAGCTTTTCCGCAGCCTTGTTGAAGCTGCCGCAGTCAGCCGTGCATAAGAATACCGAAAGTCTGCTGCTTATCATGTTAACACCTCAGATCAGCATTTACTTTAAGTTAATGCTATTATAGCTTATTTGTAATTCACTGTCAAGCCAATTTGATATATAATATAGCTAAAGTAAAAAGCAGAACAAGCAAAGGAGGATATTGTATGCCGGCACTTATAGCATATTATTCAAGAGCCGATGAAAACTATTTCGGCGGAACACTCAGATATATCTACAAGGGCAACACCCAGATCGCCGCAGAGATACTGCAAGCTCTCACAGGTGCGGATATGTTCAGGATCGAACAGCTCACACTAAGAACCAATTAAAAACTATACAAAAATCGAGCATAATCTTGCATATATGGATTATGCGATGATTTTTTGTCTATAGTTTTATTGGGGATTAGTATTATCTGCACCGCAGGCAGCGGCTGGTATGTTGAAGAGGGCAAAGCCCCCAGAAGCCTTGAACCCGGCGATGTAGTCGTTATCCCTCCCAATGTAAAGCACTGGCACGGTGCAAAGAAGGACAGCTGGTTCAGTCACATAGCCGTTGAAGTTCCGGGAGAGAACACCTCCAACGAATGGTGCAAACCTGTCACCGATGAAGAATACAATAACCTATAAGCCATAAAAAAGCCGTACAGCCCAATGACTGTACGGCTTTTATCAGTTCCAAGCCTGACCGAAAATAACATTTCTGCCGTGGAGGAAGGTTTTAAGCTCTCTGAATATCTTTCCTGCGTCATGCTTTGCCTCAGCAGAAAGGGGAATAAACTCTGCTATATCGCCGCAGATATTTTTCAGAGCATTGTCAACCTCCTCAGCACCATCAGCCATAACAGGGAGAATATATATCTGACAGTCGGGGAATTTCTTCTTTATATCGGAAACAAGCTCCTTGTACTCATATGAAAACTCGCCTGCAAGAAAGCCCTCAGCCTTGATATCCTCATCGCCGAAGCAAAGGAATATCTTTGAAGGTTCAAGAGCCTCCGCCTGCTCCATAACAAAGCCACGGGCATCGGCAAGCTTTGCGCCCTTTTCGCTGCGGTTATACACCCTTGCGTCAACATCAAAATCCTGCATCAGCTCGTTGATAGGGAAATCATGAGCAAATGTGGAGCCTGCAAAAAGCACCTGATTTTTAACGGCACATTCATTAAGTACGGAGTAATAGTTTTTCATAAAAAGACTTCCTTTCAAGGTTCTGTATTATATTAAGAGCCTGAAAAGACACAATGCGAAAAGAACGGAAAGAAATCTGCGCGCACGACCTCTTCTCTGCTTTTTCTCTTCTCGTAACTCGGGATAACGCTGTGCACTGCGTATGTCCTTTGTCAGCTCTTATTATACCACATGATAATATAATGTCAAATATGCTATATGCAAGATATTTATAACGCCAAAGTTATATCAGTTGCATTTTTCCATAAATTGTTTGTATATTTCACACACCATATCTCAGGCGTGCTGTAAACTTATAGTAAATACCTTACAAAAAAATTTATCGTGACTTCTTTTTTGCAGCCTTCAGCCTGTACATATTGTCGTCAGCCATTCTCGTTACCGCTTCCATGGAGCGTATCTCTCCCCCGTTCACCGAGCAGTATCCGCAGCTGCAGTCCACCTTGTATGGCAGTCCGCTGCGGCTGTTGTAATCCGCAAGATAATCCGATACACGGCTGATATATCCATCTATGCCCGAATCGTCCTCGCCGCAGAGGATAACGCTGAACTCGTCTCCGCCTGTTCTGGTGCATACGCTGTCCGAGGGCATTGCGTAAAACATCGCATTTGCAGTCTGCCTGATGGCATTGTCCCCCGCCTCATGTCCCCAGCGGTCGTTTATGAGCTTCAGCCCGTCAATATCCGCACAGATAACTGTGAGCACAAGCTTTTCCTTCCTTGCCCGCTCCACCAGCCTGCCGCCGAATTTCTCCATTCCACGGCGGTTGAAAAGCTCAGTAAGAGGGTCACGGACATTAAGGTTCTCAAGCTCCTTTACAACAAGCTCCAGGTCCTTTTTCATGTAGAAATTGCCCGCATTGTTGTTTATGGCAGTGACCCATGTGCTGAAAAAGTCCCCTGCGCCGCCCATTCTTGTGGGCTCATATGCAAGATATCCCATAAACTTTCCGCTGAAATACAGGGGAGAAAATCCGAAGAACACCGCCTTTTCCCCGTCCGAAAAATCTATGGGCAGAAGCTGCTCGGAGGAAAACTTTGTTCCCACAGGAACATCATGCCCGTATTGGAGCATGGACATCATGCTGTACGCCGAACCCTCGGATTTCATGCTGCCGCTGCCCACAAAGCTTCCGCCGCCCTCCACGCTGGAGCGTATGCACACGAAAAGCCTGTTGAAGCGGAAAAATGCCGCACCGTTTTTAAGCGCCTCATATACCTCTTCCGAGGTCCGACAGCCCGCAAAAGCCGTGTTCATCTCCGTAAGCTTGGCGGTAAACTCTATAAATGTGTTCTTGGTCTGATACGTTGAGTTGTAGTAGCTTTCTTCCTGAGGCTCCTTCTTCACACAGCCGCAGGACTCAGCCTTTTCCAGCACCGACACCACATCTTCCCAGTCGGGGACTTCTTTGCCCTGCCACATACCGCTGAGCATATCCACAGCCTTTTCGCCCGCCTCGGCAAAGCTCCGCCTTACAGTGGTGACAGTGGGCGAATACAGCTCGCAGTCGGCAATGCCGTCAAAGCCTGTTACAATAATATCCTCGGGTATGCTGTAGCCCTGATTTTTCAGCTCGTCCATGCAGAAGATAGCCATGGTGTCGCTGGCGCAAACAATGGCCTGGGGCAGCTCATCTTTTAAAAATTCCCTTGTGCAGTCCGCCGCCTTTGTCCAGAACTGACCGTAAGCGATACGCCGCTCCTCCACAGGGATATTATGCTCGGTAAGTACCTTTTTGTAGCCTGCCAGCCTTTCCTCCGTCTGGAGGTTTCCGGGGAAGCCGCCGATGAAGTTTATCCTTGTAAGCCCATGATCCTCCACCAGATGCTTCATCACAAACTTCATAGCGCACTTGTCGCTGAGGGTGATGTTCTTATCAAGCACATGGGTCGGGTCGTTTATGTTGATAACGGGCACATTGTTTTTCTGTGCCAGCCTGTGTACCTTTTCGATAACGCTTTCATCAATGATGGAATCGCCCAGAATGATGATGCCGTCAAGCATATTGTAATTTATAAGGTCAAATACAGCAGTTTCGCCCTTAATGACACTTTCGGGCAGAGTAAGCCCCGAATTAAGGTCAGGCTTTCTGATAAGGCTTGCGAACACAAGCAGATTTATATCAAGCGCCGAACATCTGCGGGCGATACCCTCCGCAATGCGTGTCTCATATTCCTTATCATAGCCTGTAACGCACAAAGCGATGGTTTTTCTTTTCATGGATCTCACTCCCATATGTTCATATTGCACAACAGATCCGATATACCTATTATATCATACAGCGGAGAAATTTCAAGTATTTTTTAAATAACACATACAAAAAAGCGGCTCCGCATTGTGCAAAGCCGCTTGATATCAATATTTATTATCGGGATTTGATATAGTTCCCGGAGTTTTCTCCAGCTCTCTGAATATCCTTATGGCAAATGAGCTTATGGTGAAAAGTATGAACACAGGGCCTATGAGAAGTCCCACAAACAATGTTGTGGTGTTCCACATTATCACTGCGGCCTCAAACGCCACAAGTATCAGCAGGAGAAGCGAGCGGAGGAAGAATTTCATGCTTATCCTGAACGAGTTTTTCAGGCTGTTTATAATGGAGTTTTCATATCTTGCCAGCAACGGATACACATACAGCAGGGAAAATGCAAAGATATATGCCGCCACGATGCCGATTATCAGGAAGATAAGTGCGCCGCTGTGACCCATATCCGCCTCTGCGCCGTATATCTGAAAGTCAAGATACACTGCCCACACGCATATGAGGGTAATGAACGTCATCGGTATGCCCTGCTTGATATTCGCTTTGAACGCTTTGAGAAAGTCCTTTGCTGCGTGACCCTCGGTATCCTCTGCCATATGGAGCGTTACGGAGCACGCTGCTATGGTGGAAGCGCCTATGGTCACTATGGGCAGGCTGAACACCAGCCACATCACGTTAAGGACGAAAACGTCCGTAAGTCGTGTCATGAACTTGTACAGCTTGCTGTCGGGACTGAAAAAACCTGCCATTGAAATTCTCCTTGAAACTTATGTTTTAATACCATAATGCGGGGCGCAGGATATCTGCGCTCCGCATCACTTAATACTTGATTCTGTAAATGATCATCTTACTGCATCTTCAAGGCCGCATCTGATAGATGCTTCGTTCTCGCACCATGCAAGGCACTCACCGTTGGGGTCGTACTCCTTGCACTTCTGAGTCATCTCGGCAACGATCTTGTCATACTCAGCGTCGTCCTTAGCGTAAACAGCCTGCCATGAGTAGTTTACGACGCACTTAGCTACCTGCTCCCAGATGATCTTGAGCTCATCGCTCTTGCTGGACTCGGTGTAGGAAGTTGCAAGGGAAACCTTGTGGTTGATGCTGTCCATATATTCCTGAGTATTGTACTTGCCTGTGAAGTCTCTCCAATCCTGGAGAATGCCGTACTTGGCATCGATACGTCTGCTCTTCCAGTTCTCGCAGTTGTAGGTCTCGCCGTTGGAGTCAGGGTTGGAAGCGTCCTTTGACCAGGTGGTGTTGTTAGCCTGGAATGTGCCGTCGTTGAAGCTTCCGCCGCCCCATTCATCGGGCATCATAGTACCCTTTCTGTCCTTGTAAGCAGCTTCGCCAAGCTCGGTGAAGCAGGTGTTGCCCTCATCGTCATAGTACCAGCAGAGATCCTTGGGGCCCCACCAGTAGGTCATGTAGCCCTCGGGAGTGCAGAGGTAGTTGATGATAGCCATGCAAAGCTCGGGATACTCGGTGTTAGCGCCGATAGTCCAGATTCTGTTGCCGCCCAGTACGTTCATACCGTAGCAGAGAGGAGTTGCATCAGCGGGAACTACAGGGTACATACCGGAATCGGATTCGAGGTGCTCTTCAGTGTTGTAAAGAGCGGAGCCTGCGTAGTCGAAGATAGAGTAGAATACGCCGCCTGCCTGAACCTTTTCGCTCATCTCGTTATAGGTCTGGGTCATGGAGTTGGGGTCGATAAGACCTGCCTGATAAAGCTTGTTGAAGAACTTGAGGGCAGTGAGATAAGGACCATTCTCCTCGAGAGCGTCATGATATGTGCCGTTCTCAACATCGTAGAGACCGAAGCCCATCTCGTCATAGCCCCAGTAGCAGGTAGCAAATGCCTTGATGTACATTACCATGTTGCCGTCCCAGTCGGGCCAGAGGGACATTGCATATGTCTCGTTGCCGTTCTCGTCCTTGGGGCAGATCTCCTTCATGCTTACGAACAGGTTGTAGAGATCGTCCATATTGTTAAGCTCGGGATATCCCAGCTGCTTGTAAAGATCCCAGCGGAGATCCATGGTGTAGAAGAATGCTTCATGATCCTCGGGAGAGGTTGCAACGTTGTGGCCGAAGCCGAAGAGCTTGTTGCCTGCGCCGAATGAATCATTGAACTGCATATTGTTCTCGATAGCGTAGGGCATATTCTCCTTGATGTAGGAGCCGTAGTCGGTGAGGATATCGTCCTCGTTCCAGTCGAAGAGGAGGCCGCCCTTTGCAGCTCTCTGGTAGTTATCGCCGTTGGAACCGAAGATAACGATGTCTCCCAGATTGCCTGATTCCATTCTGGTATCGAACATACCGTCGGACTCGGGGATAATGGTCATCTCAACATTGAATTCACGCTTCATTACCTCGGCAAACCAGCCTGTGAGCTTGCCTGAGTAGTTTGCCAGCTGGCTGTAAACGGTGAGCTGGATAGTCTCATCGCCATACAGGTCGGAGAGACTGTTTCCGCCCTCGGAGCTGTCAGCTGAGGTATCTGCGCTGTCGTCGGAACCGTCTGCTGCATCGGTATCGGCGCCGTCAGCAGCTACTGATGTTGCATCGGGCATTTCGGGTGTGGCTGCACCGCCGCAGGCTGTAAGTGAGCCTGCCATTGCAAGAGCGAGAACTCCTGCCAGGAATTTTTTCATCTTCATTTTTGGAGATCGATCCTTTCTGATTAAATTTTATTTATTGAAGCTGATCATGTTTGATATTAACCCTTTACCGCTCCAAGCATAAGACCCTTTTCAAAGTATCTCTGCATGAACGGATATACGCACAGGATAGGGATTATCGTTACCATTGAAATGGTGTACTGCAGTATCTTCGTGTTGAAGGAGCTTGCCAGTGCCGACGCGTCGGAGCTGCTGGTACCCGATGCGACCACCGCACCGAGGTTGGAGCTTTGGTTCAGGTAGATGTACAGTCTGTGCTGGAGGGTGTAGAGCGCGGGAGAGTTTGCGTTGAGGATAAGCGAATCCTGGAAAGAGTTCCAGTGGCCAACTGCGCCGAATATGGCAATAGTTGCAAGTATGGGCTTGCTCAGCGGCCAGATTATCTTCCGATAGATCATCCAGTAGCTTGCGCCGTCCATAAATGCGCTTTCCTCTATCTCTGCGGGTATGGACTCGATGTAGGTCTTTACAAGAATGATGTTGTAGGGTGAAACGATACCGGGGATTATGTAAGCCGCAAAGGTATCGGTAAGACCAAGCATGGACATATTCAGATACCAGGGGATAAGACCTGCGTTAAAGTACATTGTTACAACAAGGAAGCGGTACCAGAACTGCCTGTGCCACATTTCCTTTTTGGTAACAAGGTAGCCTGCCAGTGAGGATACGAATACCATCAGCGCAGTACCGATAACGGTTCTGAGAACTGTTACCAAAACTGATTTCCACAGGTCGCCTACAGCGCCCATGGAGATGTAGTTCTGAATGGTAAGCTCCTTGGGGATAAGGGTGATTGCACCTCTGGTTACAAGCTCGGGGTTGGAGATGGTGTTGATGAAAATGTAGTAAAAGGGGAATATGCAGCTCAGTGTGAAAAGTCCGAAGAACAGATAGTTCAGAATGTTGAATATGATGTCGCCTGCGGTGAGCTTGATGTGGGAATGCTCGCCCACCTCACGGATACCCTTGCTGTCGTTGGGGAAGCTGCTGTTAACAGCGGTATTTTCTGCCATGACTTTCCCTCCTTTACACAATGCTCTCGCCACGGATAAGCTTTGAAACTCCGTTTGCGGCGAAGAGAAGAATTACGCTGACGATGGACTTGACCATACCGATAACTGTTGACAGAGGGATAAGTCCCTTGCCGATACCAAGGTTATAAACGTAAAGGTCAAGCACCTGGATCTTTTCCCAGTTCATTGCGTTGGAGAATACCATATACTGCTCCATGCCGTTTGAAAGGATATTTGCGATGGACATAAGCAGGAGAACGCAGAAAGTAGGGATAAGCTCTGGGATAGTTATGTACCACATCTTTGCAAATCGGCCTGCGCCGTCAACGGTGGCAGCCTCGTAAAGACCCTGGTCGATGCCCGAAATGGCTGCGATGTAGATGATCGCACTCCAGCCGGTGCCCTTCCAGATGCCCCATGCAAGCATTTTCAGCCACATATGGCCGGAGGACATAAGGTAGTTTGTGGTAACAAGCTGATCGGAGCCTGAAACGCTGTTTATCATTGTGTTGATAAAGCCGTCGGTGGAGAAGATAGCCAGTGCGATAGCGTAAACGATTACCCAGCTGATGAAGTTGGGTATGGTGGTAAAGGTCTGGACAAGTCTTCTGAAACGGTTGTTCTTTATCTCGGAAAGGAACACTGCGAATACCATAGGCACCCAGCTGGTGGCAATTCCGAGACCGCTCATTGCAAGAGTGTTCTTGAGAACGTTCACGATATCGTTTCTTGTGGCGCTGTTCTGGAAAAGCGAGGTGAACCACTTGAAGCCCACGAACTTATCCATGGTCAGGTCCTCACCTGCATTGTAGTTGAAGAATGCGTATCTCCAGCCGTAGAGAGGGAGGTAGCTGAATACGAATGCCAGTGCGATGATGGGGAGCATCATAAGGAAAAGCCTGAACTTAGGCTCCATATCATAGTGCTCGCCCTTTTCCGCAGCGGGAACAAGGAACAGGTTAACTGCAGAGCATACGACAAGTGCGATTCCCAGACCCATGAAGATGTAGTTATTGTAGGGGAACATGGGCAGCACTCTGTCAAGCTTGTTGGCGCTTATTGCCTGATCGGCGATCTGATTGTAGAGGTTCTTGAACTGGAAAACAGCTCCAAGCTCCAGGATACCTGCCGCAATGGTGACAAATGCGCCTGTTCTCTTGAGCTTTCTGTTTCCGAGGGACATACAGCCGCCTGCTGCCGCAAGCACCGCAGCCACAATGACTATCATTGCGCAGACATTAAGTGCATGGAATGTGGATTCCTGCACCCAGCCCTGTCTGAACGCACGGCCGAAGTTTGCAACTATTGACTTATAGGATATACCGCAGGAGAACAGTGAAAGATTCTTGTTTATCATTCCGCTGAGGCGTGCAGGGTTGAACGAGGGGAAAAACAGTGCGATTATGTTAATAACAACGGCGCATCGCAGTATCCAGTATATTTTGTCTGAGATCTTTTCTGCCAGCGTCTTTGGAGCTTCTTTTTTCTTTGGGTGAACGGGAATGTCATGAGTTACGGTGCTGACGATGGTATCAGTTGTGCCGTCCGCCATTTGTTTATCAGTCCTTTCCTTTAATTTAACGCTCAAAAACATACTGCCGCACCTGCGGAGCGGCAGTATGTTTTCGTTAATTCCGCAGGTTCTTTATCAGGACTGCTTCTT
>JABLTL010032876.1_pt1 | contig 20783 bp, 13 predicted proteins | sample 7160151 | NCBI WGS metagenome assembly JABLTL01 (sample SAMN14651223, study PRJNA627086) | human gut metagenome | isolation source: feces | host: Homo sapiens
ACGGGCTAATTGTTCAAGTATGTTCATAATGCAAAGATACAAAATACCATGAAACAAAAAAAACATCCCCAGTACTTTTCCACTGAGCCGTTTTTTTGCCTACAAAATGCGGGAAACAACGCAAAAAAATGAAGCAAGCTTCGATGCCCAACGAAGCAGGCTTCATTGGCAATCGAAGCAAGCTTCATTTGCCATCGAAGCAGGCTTCATTTTTTTACCCCTATAATGTTTCTATGTGGTTTAACGATTTTAGTTGACCACTTTAAGCTTTATTTATAATATGAGTTGACTCAGTTATTACTTGTCAATCAATGAGAATGAATGGCGCCCAATATTGTGGATTGCGATAAGGATAAACCTTATTGGTTGGCTGCGTATTCGGATTTCTATGCAGTATGGTTGGTAAAGAACGTTGCACCTGAGTTATGGCATGTTGCTGAATGGCTTGCTGAGCTTGACGAAAGGCTGTATGGATTTCTTTGTGCTCTATGCGCCAAGCGTGATAGAAATATTTCATGAAGAGGCGTGTAGATTTGTCGTTGACAGCCCATAAAGAGGCAATGATTGTGCCCGCTCCCGCTTTCTTTAATGCTCTGACCATACCGGCAGGTCCTTCATCGCAGACAATCCCCTGTGCAGTTTGGCAAGCAGACAATGCAATGAATTTTACATTGGTTAAGTCTATGTCGCATAGTTCACGTGCCGAAAGCAATCCGTCTTCTTTACTCTCACTTATACCCTCTATGTTGGCTCCTGTAAGAGCAATACCCGATGCCCAAAGTGTGTTGTCTTGGCGTAATGAATCGCGAAGAAATACACATGGTGGATTGAGTGCAACCTCTAAACTATATCCATGTGTGGCAAGATGTATAACAGAATATTCGTTTAAAGCCTGTTTTAGTTCTTGTTCCCACATCACCCGATTGCAACCTGTACCCATAACATGCGCTATGGTATCAGCTTCAAGAATGGTTGCAGGAAGATTCTTGAATGATAGAGGTGTGCCACATATTCGTTTGGCAGTGGCGTAGGCTGTATGATTGATGGAAGATGAAAGAAATGATGCATAGGAGTTCTTTTGGTTGTAATCTAATCCTCCTACGACAAGCGCTTTGCCGTTTGCGGTTGATGATGAAGACAGAATTCGACTTGTTGATGAAACCCGACGAATGTCCAGCTTTTGTATTGCAGGATATGGCAAGTACTCTATACCTAACATCTGAAAAATGCCTTCTGGTGCAAAGTATAGACGCTTGATAGTGGATGGCAACGCATGGCACAAAGGAGCCCATATCATTGCGGCAAGTGTAGAGTCGGTGTAGATTGTGGAAGCATAGCGTGCTCCTTGGCATACGGCTTGTTGGAGGACCTTGTTGCCGATATGATGGTTGTGAAGACTTTTTTTAGTAGCTATTTCAACATATCTTGTTCCTGTTTTCGTGCAAATCATGGCAGCATATATAGAATCTCCAGAAAGCATGTTCTGATAACAGATGAACTCTACGGCAGCCTCTTGTGATTGCAGATGGTTTATCACTTGTGTATGGTCATGTGATAATGCTGCTTTCAATAGATTGTTGTTTTCTGCAGTACGTTTTCCCATCAGAGCAATGTTTCTGCGAAAGAGAGCTACATCGTAGAGAAGTGGGGATGCAACATTGCCCAATGTGAATATTTCAGAAACTATTGGATTTTCTTTTAACCAAAAGTCAAGGCGTGCCTGCTCGGTCATATTGCCGAAGTTAGTACGTACATAATCCTTCTCTGCAATGAAGAAATTCTTGTAGGTTAGTGCAGCTTCTTGCGTTTGTTTGGCTTTAAGAAGGATTTCTGCTTTTTTGCGTAGCGAAATTAAGTAGGTTGAATGGTGGGTGCCAATACCTTGGGCTTCAGCTTGCCATTGTAGTACTTCGTCGATATGTTGCAGAGCCTGGTCATATTTCCCAATTTCTGCTTCAACCAATGCCACGTTGGCAAGGGTTATGTAGTAATCATTGCCATGAAGTTGTGGCAGAGCTTCACGTAAATCTTGTAGGGCATTGTCGTATTTGTTGAGGCTCCATAGTATGTATCCCCTGTTTTGTAGGAGCCGTGCACGTGTATTGTCGTTTTTATCATGATGAGAGATAATGTCGTTGAGCATAACGAGAGCCTTGTTTCCTTGTCCTGTATAGGCATATGCGGTTGATAGGTTAGCCAGTCGCCTACAGTCTTGTTCTTGATTGTCAAACCTAATGTTCTCGAGAAGTGAGATGGTGCGTGCGTACTGCCCAGTCTGGATAAGCAGGTCAGACATGTTGTAAGTTATGGCGGCTTTAACGCCCTTGTCAGTCAATTGGGCAATGGCACTTTCATAATCTGACAGAGCAAGGTCGTAGCGGTCAAGATGCTTGTAGCACGAGGCTCTATGTTGCAGACATTCCGTCTTGGCAGTATTGTCGGGAGTGGTGTTGATAGTAGCCGTGTATAAATCGGCAGCTTCTTGCCATTTTTCTTCTTTAGCCTTTTGGTCGGCAATGCGCATCTGTTGTATCCACTGACCATGAATAGGGGTTAGCTGGATGAGGAAGAGGACGATGAAAAACAAGAATTTCTTCATGTGCAAAATGTTGTTTTTAGTTGAGTGCTATAGCAAACGATATGAGGCGTGGTGTAGGATTTTCTATGCGTATGGAGTAGGTGCCTTCAGCCGTACCCATATCCCAAGATACGTAGTTCATATTACCCTTTGCGTCAGGCTTGGCAGGGTATTGTTTGCCAGACGACTTGTCTGTCACGGTTACGGTTATGTTTTCTCCATTTTGTGTAACGAGGAGCAATTCGCATCTGTCACTGCCTTCCCATTCGTAACAGAGCGTGCTCTTAGCGGCAATGGAACGATGGAAGACTAATAGGTCGCTGTCATCGGTATTGCGCATTATAGCGATGTCGTCAAGGTCATTGGCGATGAAATTGTGCTTGATGAGTGAGTCTGCAAATTCTGTACAGAATAGGATCTTAGCTTTTCCTTCTGCTTGTGTTCCTTCTTTGCATTTCGGTTCAATAGTTTCTATGCTGACCTTGTTAAAGTCTTCTTTAGCTTCATATAGAGCATATTTGTCTTTGTTCGCAATTCCATCGAGCATATTTTGGCATCCAGCCTTGTATTCAGCCATCTTGGGTGAACAATCTTGTGCTTTTGCAGGGAGTAGGACGAATGAAACCATAAATGCGGTTATCAAAGTTTTTAGATGTATCATAATCTTTTTGTTTTATTTAATAGCATCGAGTAACATAAAAGGTGCCCAATAATAGGGCTGTGGATAGTCTTTGCGCACCTCGGCTACAGCCTGTTTGAAGGCTTGCTGTTTGGTTTTACCTTGTATCCAATAGCGGTAGAAAGCAGTCATCAGTTGTGCGGTAGACTTGTCGTTGACGCTCCACAGACTTACCAGCAACGACTGCACGCCAGCTTGTTTGAAACCTCTTGGCAACCCCATGACACCCTCGAATGTGTAATCACCTAAAGCCGTTTCGCAGGCAGAAAGGGCGACTAATTGTGTGCCGTGTAGATTGAATTTTGAAACCTCGTCGGCAGTGAGAATGCCGTCGTTGGCTTCTTGCGGAGTCTTTGTGCCGTCCCAAGTGTCTTCTGCATCTGCAAGAGCCACACCTGCACGCATCATAGAATTGCCTGCTGCTAAATTGTGATGTTTGAAGAAGGGAACTTTTAGCGCTGTTATTTCATTTGAAATGAAGAATCCGTGAGTGGCGAGATGAACCACATCCGGCTTTTTTGTTAACTGGCTACGTAGTGTTTCTTCTGTGGCTTCTGTGCGCACTTTTACGGTAAGAGGATGGCCTGTGAAGGTCTTTTCTATCTGCAATACTTCAGATTGTGTGAATGGGAGATATTTGAAGTGGTAGCGTTTGGAAGCACGTTCGCTGAAATCATCGATGGCTGTGTCTTCGTCACCGCGTGCATCGTTGATGTTACCTTGGCTCACCTGTTCCCTTTGTTTGTCAGAATAGTATATATCGCCCATGACAAGTATAGATTTTGGGTGATGTTCTTCTGTTTTTGTCAATAGTTGTGCCGTCGTTGTAAGAGGACAGAGATCGTAATGATCAGTGAGGTAACTTCCATCTGGGCAAGCAATGGCAGCAAAGGCTATGGCAGAAAGTAAGCCCTGGGTGCCATAATACACCTTCTTGATACCTTTTAACTCCGTCTCGAGTGGTTGCCAAAGCATGGCGTAAAGGTCGATAGCCTTGTCATTATAGAGTTTGCGAGCTATGGCAGTGGGAGTTTTTACACCTAACGCTTTTAATTTGGTGAATAGAGTGTCTGCTATGACCAATGGTACAGCTTTTGGTTCTTTGCATGTGGGCGTAAGAACCAATGCCATCCAATATGGATATGCAAATGTGAACTCCACCGCAGCTTCACCGTTTTTTAACTGTTTGCATACTTGCTGCCACGTGGCATCAAGTGGTGTCTTATTACGATAAGGTGCAGATTGTTCTACAATCTCTCGCTCTAAGAGGTTGATGCGCTGTTGGTAGGAAGTGTTTAGTGCATATTTCTTGTTGATTTCATCTTGGGCGTCATTGAGAAAATCGTATTTTATGGCCTTTTGTTCTGAGCGTAAAGTGTTGAGAGAATCAACCAACGATATAAGATTCTTGTCATTAGACTTCATAATAGCTTCTCGAGTTTCACGTTGTGAGCGCAGTTGTATGCCCGTGCGGTATAATACTGCATTGTAGACTTCGGAAGCAATCTGCTGTTTGTCTTTCATTCCTGCAAGACAAGTTGAGAGCCATGCAGAAGGGTCGCCATAGCTCTCCATGAAAGCATTTTGCTCCTGCTCGGTGAGCATGGGGAAGTTGCGGCTCATGATCTCTTTCACAGCCTCATAGTGCTTGCGGGCATATGGAAGCATTTCTTTATAATCATGCTGAGCCAAACAGAGGTTGCACATGAGATTGTAGAGTGGCAGTTTGGAATAGGCTGTTGCATGAGCATCTTCCTCAAAAGGTTTAATGTCTTGCGTGTACAGATTTTTTGCTTCGGTATATTGTTTGTTCTGCAAATAGAAATCAAAGAGTTTTATGCAAATATTATTATATTCAATAGTGAAAACATCCTTGCATTGTTCTTTGTGCATAATCATATAGTTGAAGGCCTTTTCCTTGTCTGGCTTTAGGTATAGATAGTAGTTTTCAAATGCATCAAGCATATTGAAATACCAGATTTGCTTGTTGAATTGTGGCAGTTGGTCTTGCAGTTTGTTTAACTGGGCTTCAATTGAAGCAAGTGTATCGAAATTATCATCGAAGTTTTTCCAAGTTCTTGCCCATGCCATCCGTTGATCTTCAGACATCTGGTCTGTGTTGACCTGTTTTTTGATGTTAGTACCTTGAATATAGAAGCGGATTAATTCGCAATACAATCTGACACCATAAACAGACATGAATCTTGGTTCTTGCCCATTTTGTTGTCCGATGCTTGTCGTCATCTTTGCAATGAGCGCAAAGTATTTCATGAGGGTGTTTATGTTGTCATTGTTTTTAGGCATCAGGTCATAGATTCCCCACAGAAAGTCAAGCATGTCTGTGGTATAATAGTTGAGGTTTTGTTGTTCGAACATTTCGAGATCTTCGTTCATCAGTTTATAGGCAGTACTCATGTCGTCAAGACCATACATGTAGATGTTGTAGCGTTTGATCAACAGGTTGATGTATGTATTTGAGAATCCGGAGTCTTGCCAATGACATATATCTATACCTTTATTTACCATGCTTAATGCTTCCTTAATTCTACCTTTAGAGTAGAGCCAATCAGACGCAAGACTATAATTTATTGGGATGAAATCGAGAGAGTCTGTATTGGTATCAAGTATCTCTCTTGCTTTTGCGTATACGCTTTCTTGTTCTTTTTCTGTTCCTTTAATGAATGTTAGAGCGCTCAATTTTGATAGTAAAAGATAGGCACGTCTTTGTGTCAATCCTTCGTCTTTCGACTCATCATAGGCTTGTTGGTAGAGTTTTGCGGCAAGTTCTAAATTGTTGGCTTCGTTTTCAAGGTTCGCATAATCTCCCAATACATCGGTATGATCGATGTTTGCCTTCTTCATTTGTTCAATGAATGCTGGGTATTGCTTGCGTGCAGCCTCGCTGTCGTAAGAACCTAACCAGTTTAGTTCCATGGCCTTCTCTTGCAGATAGATGTATGATGAAGCTCCGTATCTCTGTTCTGTGTCTTCACATACATGCTTCTGAATATTAGTGCCTGTTTGCAAATCACGTGTCCCCATGTATACGTCAAGTGCCATGTGGCGACCAAGCAAAATGGATACGAAGTCTTTGCTATGGTTATTGGCGTAGTATTCAGCTATTGGTTCAACTTTTTCTTTGTAAACTTGTGGCATAATGTCCTTAAGAGAACTATAAAGCATATAGCGCATGTAGGCAGACTTCATGTTGTTTCCTCCCCATGCTTTTGTCACAGCTTCGTCAAAGATCTGTGATGCTTCGTTGAAATCATTTGGGGCATAGATAGCTACAATCTCGCATATATGCAATGCCATTATAGAATAGTATGGACATTCCTCACCTAAATATTGTTTGAATGAATCTAATATGGAACGCCACATGAAAACGTCTTTAATGTCCTTGCCTCGTGAGGCAAGCATGCTCCAATAGTTCAATTTTCGCAATATGGTTGGTAGAGTGCCCTGACCATAGTATTGAGAGGAATAGTCGTAGAATACTTTGAGAACATCAATATTATCGTCGCTGATGGTGTTGTAATTCTCTCTGGCACTCTCTGCACTTACGTAATATTCGATAACTTCAGGATGACCAGGTTTGAACAGTTGTAGATATGTTTCTTCTGCGAGTCTGAAATAATGCTCTGCATTATGCAGAATACCCGTGTTGGAATTGTGACTATAATAAGAATCAGACAAAAGTTCTACTTTATTAAAAGCCACTTCAGATTCGTAAATGGCAGAAAAGAAACTCTTCGCAGCACCTAAACGTGTGTAAAGCCATGCACGCATATGACTTGGAGTTTTGTCGGCAAATGGGTAGAGCTTAACAGCCTCATGTTCAGTCTGCAATACCTCTTCGTAAAGGTCGGGCGAATTTATGAATGTTTCAAGTTGAGAAACGTCAAACTTGAGTAATTGAAACAGACATACCAAAGCTTTGTTCTCTTTGTTATTGTTCTTTTGCGCGGCTACTTTCTGTTCTCTGATGAGGTCATCCATCAAAGGATAGATGTTTTCTATGTTGCTGCGGCAATTCATCCATAAATATTTACACCACCCTGTAGTGACGTTTTCTCTGCCCAATTGCTGTTCGGCATAATGATACAATGCTTTGAGGGCTTGAAGCGTGTGCACGAACTTATAGTCCTTACCGTCGGTCTCTTTGAAGATGGCATAGGCTTCCACCTCAGGAATTTGTTTACCTACGGCATGAAGCAACATCATAGCTTCGGGTTCTCGCAGTTCATCCATAATGGCAAAAGCCGCTTCACGGAGCAACTGTGATTCATTGAGATTTTCTGCCTTTGGATAGTGTTCTTTCATCCATTGGCGGTGTTCCTCAATGTATTCGTATGCTGACTGGGCATGAAGCCACATGAAACTGCTTAAGAAAAGCAGAGTCAACAGCCATTTTTTGAAAAGGGATGTTTGTGTCATGATTATATATTTTCTGTTGTTTATTATTCTGTGGCATCGAGTAATACAAATGGTGCCCAATAGAAAGGTTCGGGATAATTTTTACGTACGTCGTTTACGGCATGCTTGAAAGCCTGCTGTTTGGTTTCTCCTTGCATCCAGTAACGGTAGAAGGAAGACATCAAAAGAGATGTTGATTTATCATTAACACTCCATAAACTCACCAAGAGCGATTTTACGCCTGCTTGCTTGAACCCTCGTGGCAGTCCGAATACTCCCTCGAAGGAATAGTCGCCTAAAGCCGTCTCACATGCAGAGAGAGTCACAAGTTGAGTGCCGTTGAGATCCATTTGTGCCACTTCATTGGCAGTGAGGATTCCGTCGTTAGCTTCATCGGGTTGTTGTACTCCTGTCCATGTGTCCTCTGCACCTGCAAGAGCGATACCTGCACGTTGCATGGAATTTTCTATCGCTTGCGAATAGTGTTGGAAGAAGGGTACTTTTCGGGCTTCGTCGCTTTTGGCAATGAAGAAACCATGGGTGGCAAGATGAATCACGTCGGGCTTCTTGTCCAGCAAATTGCGCAGGTTTTGCTCTGTCGCTTCTGTTCCCTCTTCAAGTGTCAATTGGCTGTTTTTTATTATACTACTCAAGTCTTCTATCTCTTTCTTTGTGAAAGGCAGATATTTGAAATGATAGCGTTTGGCACCACGGTCGCTGAAGTCGTTGATGGAGACATCTTCCTCACCGCCACGTGCACCGTTTATGTCACCGGCAGCCACCTGTTGTCTCTGTTTGTCAGTATAGTAGATGTTGCCCATGGCCACAACAGACTGTGGAAGTTGCTCCTTCTGTTCCTTTACTATTTCTGCAGTGCTGGTCAATGGACAGAGGTCGTAACGGTCACTGAGGTATTTCCCGTCTGGGGTGCTGATGGCTGCAAAGGCAATAGAGTAGAGCATACCTTGAGTTGCATAATACACTTTGCTCACACCTTTGAGTTCTTTCTCAAGAGGTTGCCATAACATACCGTATAGATTGATGGAAGGATTGTTGTAGAGTTTGCGAGCTGTAGCAGCAGGTGACTTCGTGTTGAGACTGAGGATGGCGGCTTTTAGAGTGTCAATATTTGTAAGTGTGACAGGAGTAGGAGTCTCGCATCCTGGTTTCACCACTAAAGCCATAATATTTTTTTCAGCAATAATAAACTCGATGGCAGCTTCCGATGGCTGAAGTCTGTCGCGAATCTGTGTCCACGAAATATCTTTCTTTTCTTTTACTAAATATCGTGCAACTTGTTCAATAAGTTGTCGTTCAAGAATATTTAAGCGGTCTTGTTCTTTACCATGATCAGAAGCCCAAGTCCATTTTTCAAATCTGTTGGAGACAAGAGGCTTAAAGTCGAATTTTTCAACTTTGAGTTGTGTACGCAATTTGTCTATTGAGTCTTTTAAGACAATGAGACTTTTGTCGCCTAATTGGTCAACGGCTTGTGATAAATAAATTTTTGATTTAAGTTGAATTCCTGTGCTGTAGAGTATAGCATCGTAAACGTATCCCGAAATTTTTTTCTTGTTAGGGTAGTATGCAAGGCATGTTGTAGGCCAATAAGCAGGATAACCATATATGGCAATCATGTTTTCTTGGTCTTTTTCTGTGAGTACAATGAAATTTTCGTCTAAAAGAAACTTAAGATTATCGAAAAAAGCAAAACTGAACTTGCGCATGTTCTCATAGTCTTTCTTTGCTTGGAACAATGTTGCAAATCTGCTAGCGATGGTGAGCTTGTTGTCAAGTGTAAGATTTTTGTTGTCAACAGTGGTCTGTGATGCAAGAATGTATGCTTTTCCAGCATTGTCTAATTCTCCTCTTTCCCTACAGAAGTCTCCCATTCTGATAAGTACGGCGGCGTAAGATATTGGATCTTTGTCTTTCACAAGTTCCAAATGCTCCTTCATATAGATTGTGGCTTTGATAGGATTGTAGTTTACATATAGGTAGTATTCTTCAGCGGCATTTAGAAGAGTAATGTAACTGCTGTAAGTATTGTATTCTGGTATATTTTTTTTGAATTGTCTTAACACATCGTCAATCTGTTCTAGAGATTTGACCATTTCTCCTAAAGCTTCAAAAATACTGTTGGCTTGTACTTGCTTATCCTTATTAAAAGTATCTTCTTTCTTTTTCGTGTCGCTGAAATGTTTGCAAAGAACAACGGCCTTGCTTAGAATGTATGATTCAAAGGGGAAATAGAATTTAGGCTCGAAATTATTCTTTTGTGCAATGTTCATGCCTATACTTCCAATCAAGCCGAAATAGCGCATCCAATTTGTAAAGTCGGAAAAGTTGTTACTATAGAAATCGAACACGCCGCATAGATAGTTGAGCATGTGAATTGTATTCTTGTCTATATGGACCGTTTCAATTTTCATCATGTCTTCATTCATAAGTTTATATGCTTTATAGCGATTGTTCATTCTGTCGTAATAAATGGAATATCGCATTAGTAGGAGTGACAGATGTTGTGGGTAGAATGAAAGTCCAATGGCTTCACATCTTGTGATGGCTTTGTCTAATATGTTTAGTGATTCTTTGTATTTGCCTTGTTCATATAATATAGTTGCTTGTTTGGCATATTTTTCTACATCCTTGTCTGTATGCTCGTGTTTTTCGTCTTGATTAGAATCCACCAAAGCCATCTTTTCTGCCGAAGTATTATCGGTAGAAAAGATGGCTTTGGTGAGGATACTTCCTGTCTTAGCTTGTGCAGTACCATTCATTATACACAGGAGTAACATAAAAAAATATTGTAGTTTTTTCATGCTTGTGTGTTTGTATGGGTAATTGTCGGACTTATGGCTTTTGTGGGGCTGCGCCTTGTGCCCCTTGTTTGCCAGCCTGTTGTGCTTGTGCAGCCTTCATTGCTGCCATTTGTGCAGCTTGCGAACCAGCTCCTGCTGCAGAGGTCGTGGCTGTGTTTAGACCTAACTTGTCTATCAAGTCGCGAGTTATGATGCTAGCTGGTGCCTTGAGGGTAGTGATAACCCACGATTTCGACATTTCGTCCCAACGTTGGTTGGAAATTGTTTGCCAACTAGTTTCGAGGAATCCCTTCTTTGGTTTTAAACTCTTGCGATACTTACGGTCGGCTTTCCAGTTATTCTTGTAGGCTTCTGTAGCTTCACAGGTTTCTTTTAGTGTTATATCTAGTTTGTACTCGCCTGTTCCCCAACTATTGCGGTAGTTGTCATTCTCGTCGCGGTGTCCCATGAATGAGCGTGGAACGATGAAGCTCTCGCCCAACACCTTGTAGGCTGAGGGCTGTCCTGCCTTGCGTACATAGTGCAGGAATCCCTTACTATCGAGTACGCTCTCGTCTACAGGAATGTTGATGGCGAAGCGACCAAGCTCTTGATCTTTCTGCAGTTGTACGATCTCGTTCATCCATGATGACAACAAACGGATGTCCATGGAGAGTGTGAAGTTCTTGCGGTCTTTGAACGAATAGGGAATATCAAGGGTGGTGTTTGGCAGGTTGCTACGTGTTGGACTGATGATGAGCGTATCAAGCACCAACTCAAACTTTGAGTGGTTGATGATACGGTTTATTTTCGAACGGTCTATGTGGCATGAGATGTAGAACAGAGTGTCTTGACCTTCCTTGCGTAGGCATCCGATGCCATCGAAAGTCATTCCTTTTGGATCCATAGCTCCATCGAAAGATGTTTCTTTGTAGAAATCGTTCATCTCCGAAACCGTGCTTATTCTTGTCTGATACACGTTTTCTTTCTTCACCATCTCTGTCCATTCCTGTTGGTGGCGGGTGTTACTAGTGAAGAGTGAGCCGATGGCATTGACACCCATGTCAATAAATGATGATACATAGCCGGATGCAATGCCATTTGAGGCATTCTTGCTGGCATTGTAGAGGTCAGCAAGATATCCGCGTGATTCTGCTTCAGAACTTTTTTGGGCAATCTCTTCTGCGAGGTCGTCGCTAGTGTAAATGAAGGTTGTGTATTCCACCTTCTGTGCTTGTGTGATGAAGCTTGTCAACAAAGCAATTAGGGAAAGAAACATTTTTTTCATATAACAGTGCTTCGCTAAATTGTTATTATGTAGTTTATAATTCACTTTATGCTTGCAAATATATAAAAAAAACTACAGAAAAAAAACTTTTTTAGAAAAATATGAACCTCAAATCCGCAACTAAGCCCTTCAACGTCCTTATTGCGCGCACACGTCCTCTCATTACTGAATTTAACGTAGCTGACATCTTTGGTGAAAATGTATTTAACGATACTGTCATGAAGGAGCGTTTACCAAAGAATGTCTACAAAAACCTCAAATTAGCTATGACAGGCGTTCAGGAATTATCTTTAACAGATGCCGATGTGATTGCAAATGCAATGAAGGACTGGGCGATTGAAAAGGGTGCTACACATTATACACACTGGTTCCAGCCATTGACAGGAACAACTGCTTAAACCCACGACTCTTTCATTTCAGCACCAAAGGAAAACGGAAAAGTTCTGATGGAATTTTCCGGCAAAGAATTAATCAAAGGTGAACCGGATGCCTCTTCATTCCCTTCAGGCGGACTTCGTGCAACATTTGAAGCAAGAGGCTATACAGCATGGGACTGCACTTCACCGGCTTTTGTCCGTGAAGATGCTACAGGTGCTACACTTTGTATTCCTACCGCTTTTTGTTCTTATACAGGCGAAGCACTTGACCAGAAGACTCCGCTTCTTCGTTCAATGGATGCTATTAATGAACAGTCATTACGTATTTTAAAATTATTCGGCAACACACATTCTAAGAAGGTTACACCTTCTGTCGGTGCTGAACAGGAATACTTCATCGTAGACAGAGAAAAGTATTTACAGAGAAAAGATTTAATCTTCGCAGGCCGTACATTATTCGGTGCCATGCCTCCTAAGGGTCAGGAACTTGATGACCATTACTTCGGTGCTATCCGTGAAAGAATCGGTGCATTCATGAAGGATGTCAACAAGGAACTCTGGAAGCTTGGTGTTTCCGCAAAGACACAGCACAATGAAGTTGCTCCTGCACAGCACGAACTTGCTCCGATTTATGCACAGTGCAACACAGCTACAGATAACAACCAGCTGACAATGGAAGTTTTAAAGAAGGTTGCTTACAGACACGGTCTTGTATGTCTGCTTCATGAAAAGCCATTTGCAGGTGTAAACGGTTCCGGTAAGCACAATAACTGGTCTATCACAACAGATGACGGTATCAATTTATTAGAGCCTGGTAAGACACCTCATGAAAATATCCAGTTCTTACTGGTACTCGGTGCTGTCATGAAGGCTGTTGATACCCATGCTGATTTACTTCGTGAATCTGCTTCTGATGTCGGCAACGACCACAGACTCGGTGCGAACGAAGCACCTCCTGCTATCATCTCTATGTTCCTTGGAGAACAGCTTGAAGATGTTGTTATGCAGTTAATCGACAAGGGTGATGCTACAAGCTCAATCCAGAAGGGTAAGTTAAAGACCGGTGCTTCTACACTTCCTGACTTAAATAAGGATGCTACCGACAGAAACAGAACATCACCGTTTGCTTTCACCGGTAATAAATTTGAATTCCGTATGGTTGGTTCTGCCGACTCTATCGCTCCTGCAAATGTTGTATTAAATACTATCGTTGCAGAAAGCTTTAAAGAAATCGCTGATGAACTGGAAAAGGCTGATAACTTCGACATGGCATGCCATGATATGATTAAAAAGCTTTTCACAGACCACCACAAGATTGTATTCAACGGAAACGGCTATACAGATGAATGGATTGCAGAAGCTGAAAGACGCGGTCTTCCAAACATTCCTTCTATGGTTGATGCAATTCCTGCTCTTACAACACCAAAGGCTGTTAAGCTGTTTGAAAGCTTTGGCGTATTTACAGAAGCAGAATTAAAGTCAAGAGCTGAAATCAAGTACGAAGCTTATGCGAAGGCTATCAATATCGAGGCAAAGGCTATGCTTGATATTACAGGCAAGCAGTTAATCCCTGCTGTAATCGCTTACTCAACAGAACTTGCAAACTCTGTTCTTGCAGTAAAGGAAGCCGGTGCCGATGCTTCTACACAGGCCGATTTATTAACTACCGTAACCGGTTACTTAAAGGAAATGAAGACACAGCTTGCTGCACTGGAAAAGGCTGTTGCTGACGGTGCTGAAATCAGCAATGTAGAAGAACAGGCGAAGTTCTTCAGAGATACCGTAAAAACTACAATGGATGCTTTAAGAGCACCTGCCGACAAGCTTGAAATGATTGTTGACAAAGACTTCTGGCCATTCCCTTCTTACGGTGACTTATTATTCGAGGTTTAATTTATAAAGAATTTTACTTAAAAATCGTATGATAACTATATAAAATAAGGGTTGTTCCGATATTTCATTGTCGGAACAACCCTTATTTTGGTCTTTATTGCTTTATTACTTTATCCGCAGCTCTTTAAGCGCAAGGCTAAAACAGCGCTTAATCACTCCGTATCAGATACCCGTTCTGTCTTGTGCTGTTGTCTACTGCGGATACACAAGACGCTCCGGCGCCGGATTATCTAAGACTTCCTGCTTGAACTTTCTCATATAAATCTTGGCAAGATTTAAGTTGTTGTCCAGATAATTTCCGCAGTCCCTCGGAGAATATCCCGGAATTTCGCCCTCATAAGACAGTACGAAATCTGCGGCCTCACGCAGTACCGGCAAAATATCTTCTGATTTTAAATCTCCTGCAAAAATCACATAAAACCCGGTACGGCAGCCCATTGGTCCGAAATAAACCGTCTTATCAGCCCATTCTCTGTGGTTTCTTAAAAATGTCGCAACTAAATGTTCAATAGAATGAATCCCCGGATTGTCCATCGGCGGTTCTTCGTTTGGTCTTGTAAAACGCAGATCAAAGGTTGTCAGCACCTGATCTCCTAAATAATCTTTTCTTGAAACATAAACACCAGTGAGTAAATCAAGATGATTTACCGTAAAACTTGCAATTTTATTCATTTTTTCTGTCCTTTCCTTCTATTCCTGCAATTCAACCGGAATTGCTGTACATCATCCGCGGATTGCTTTTTCCAACATCTTAAATTCACTTTCAAATATACAGTTGCGGATTTCACCTGTCCACAGCTTGTTCTTACATTCGTCAAAATCAATCCAGCGTACAGACTCCACTTCTTCTTCCTGAAGCTTAAAGTCCGAATCCTTCACCGGTTCGTCATAAATGTAAACGGCGCTTAATTCATGGTTTTTAAACGGCTTTCCGTCAAAAACCGCTTCCATTGTCCCGTCATGCATTCCGATAAATTTAAGCTTCCCCGGGTCTGCCTTAATTCCCAGTTCTTCTTCCAGCTCCCGCACCGCCGATTCCAGATAATCCTGTCCTGCGGGAATATGCCCTGCCGAGGATATATCATAACAGCCGGCATACGCATCTTTTGTTGCGGCTCTTTTTTGCAGTAAAATATCAAATTTCTTTTTATTTTTGTCTGTATAACGCACAAGCCATACGTGCGATGTTCCGTGAATATCCCCGTCCGTATGCACCTGTGTACGCTCTTTGATTTCGCCTGTCAGCTCACCATTTTCTGTACGAATATCTAAATACTCCATGCGCTCACCTTTCGTTTCCTTTTATATATACCATTTTGCGGTTTTCATGAACGGATTCAATCTTTAACACCTTAATGGAACTGATAAACTTCGACAATGTGGAATAACCGTATTCCTTAGCTTTAAATCCCGGATACTTTACATGGATTTTCTGTCCCAGTGCGGCAAGTTCAACTCCTCTGCTGCCGGCTTCCCGCACGCAGGCGATTGCAAAGTCCGTTACCTGCTTTTTATTGCCGTTGTCTTCTTTTAAACGGACAATCACGGTATTGTTGACTTTCTGTAAGTCGAAATTATCAATTTCTTCGATAAATGTAGACAGCGAACTATATCCGTAGTTTCTGACATCAAAATCTGAATATTTCTTCTGCAGACGGCTTCCAATCTCGCCAAGCCCGGTCGGTCTGCCCTTGTCGTCATTTTCAATGACAATTTCAATGATGGCATTTTCAATGACCGCCTGACTGATGATATTTTCAGGAATCTTATTCTGCTTCCTGACCGGTGTTTCTTCTTCTTCCTCCGCCGCCTCTAACAGCAGCTCCAGATCCGTAAAAACGGAACAGGCTGCCCTGAATGACCGCGGGGTTTTATTTTCTCCCATGCCGATAACGTCCATACCGGATTCTTTTAAGCGGCTCGCCAGCCTTGTAAAATCACCGTCACTCGATACGATACAGAACCCATCCACATTCCCCGTATACAAAATATCCATGGCATCTATAATTAATGTGGAATCAGTTGCATTTTTCCCGACCGTATTGCGGAACTGCTGAATCGGCACAATTGAATTTTCCATAAGTGCATCCTTCCATCTGCCCGCCTGCGGACTCGTCCAGTCCCCGTAAATTCTTTTATATGTAATCACACCGTACTTTGTCATTTCGTCCAAAATATACGCAATATATTTTGAGGAAATGTTATCGGCGTCAATTAACACTGCATAGTGCTTATCTTCCATTCCCTTCTGCCTTCCCTGTCCTACATCTGATGTCTTACAATCTTATATTCATCGTTGCTCTGATAGTATGGACAATTCTTATATTCCGATGCACAAAAACGTGCATAATCATCTTCATCCATATTCACATCACATACATATTCTTCCATTTCTTCATCGTAAACTAAATTGTTGCAGTAATCGCAGCTAATCTGTCCCGCCATGTTATACCTCATTTCCGGACGATTCAATCGCAAAGGTATTTCCCCTGCCATAATGACTATCTGTTTTCGCCCGGAAACAATATAGCCCGCAGCTGGCTTTTACCTGCCGCATAAAAAACCTGTTAATATTATAACAGACGATTCTTCAAATGTATATTCAATTTCCTATAAAAAAAGAGTGCATTATCCATAAAAATTTTATATAATAGAGATAACAAAATAACGTGAACAACTAAATAACAACGCAAGGAGGGGTACTTATGAAATATAAGGTCTTACTAACCGGAAAGAACAATGCTGCAATTGATGAATTTTTCACAAAAATGTATAACAGCTTTGAGTGTCAGACAACGTCCAAGCGCTATGAAGATATGATAAGCCATATGCACGCTTTCAATCCAGATGCTTTTGTCTACTGCTTACAGGACGAACCGGTCGATGACATTACAAAGATTATATCTATGAAAAGCAGGGATGCCGTACAGCTTCCGCTGATTATCATCGGAGATGCTGCCGACTGTGACAAATTTACAAAAGCCGCTGTTAAGGTTGCGGATTTGATACTGCAGCGCCCTTTAACCGCCGCAGTGATTGAACAGCGCATAAATGTGTTTTTAAAACAGCAAAAGCGAATACACGAACCGATTGCTGAAGAATTAAAAAAAGCAGACCTTGCCTTTAACGAAACATTTCCGCCAAAAACAGATGTGCCGGACGTGACGGGTATGCCGGATATGCGTGATATTGCAAATATACCAGGAATGACTTCCGGCAAGAAGCATATTCTGGTCATTGACGATGATGCCCGTATGTTAAAAGTCATTAAGCTTCATCTGCATGAAAAATACGATGTAGCAACTGCCATCAGCGGAAAAATTGCTTTAAAATTCTTAGAAACCAAGCACACCGATTTAATTTTACTCGACTATGCCATGCCGGATGAAAACGGTCTTGTCGTACTTGAAAAGCTGCGTGCCAATCCGTCGACCAAAAATATTCCTGTCATCTTTTTAACCGGCATTACCGACCGCAAAAAGATACAGGAGGCACTGGTGATGAAACCGCAGGGTTACCTTTTAAAACCAATTAACAGAAAACGCCTGCTTGCTGCCATCCAGAATACACTTGAAGCGTAGTCGCAGCTATGAGAATAAAACTACCTGCGGAAGGAAGATGCCTATGGAAAACGAATTACATTTAACGGATTTAATCGATGTGGAAATGCTGCAAAAAATTCAGGATGCTTTTTCTGACATGACCGGCATTGCTTCCGTCACAACCGATGCTGACGGAGTTGCCGTAACAAAAGGCTCTCATTTTTCAGACTTCTGCATGAAATATACACGTTCTTCACCACTGGGCTGCCAGCGGTGCGAATTATGCGATAAAAACGGGGCGGAGCTGGCACTTAAAAAAGGGGCTTCTTCAACCTATTTCTGTCACGCAGGACTCGTGGATTTTGCCGCGCCGATTATTGCGGACGGCAGAATGGTGGGCTGTTTTATCGGCGGTCAGGTGCTGACCGAGCCGCCGGATATTTCAAAAATCATGCAGGTCGCCGATGAACTGGGGGTTGACCCTGCCAGCTACATTCAGGCGGTTATGAAAGTCAATATCGTGGAAAAAAGCCAGATTGACAAAGCAGCAAGCTTTTTATATACCATTGCAAACGGTCTTTCCAATATTGCCTACCACAAATACCAGCTGTTTCAGGCAAATATTGAGATTGAAAAGGCGAACCGCATGAAATCGGATTTTCTTGCTAATATGAGCCATGAAATCCGTACCCCGATGAATGCTGTAATCGGCATGGCAGAAATGGCGCTGCGTGAAGACCTGCCGCCTGCCGCAAGGGATTATATTACTCAGATTAAAGCCTCCGGAAAGACACTTTTAACCATCATCAATGATATACTGGATTTCTCAAAAATTGAATCCGGCAAGATGAATATTATTCCGGTGGAATATGAACCGATGTCTACAATCCACGATGTTGCAAATATTATCACCACGCGGATTGGAAGCAAAAATGTTGAGCTGATTTTAGATATTGCACCGGATATCCCTTACAAGCTGTTTGGTGACAGTATCCGTTTTAAACAGATTTTGTTAAATCTTGCCAATAATGCCGTAAAATTCACCAAACACGGACGCGTGCTTTTAAAAATTTATGCGGATCCTGTAGAAAACGGTGAAACTGTTTTACACGCTTCTATTGAAGATACCGGCATCGGTATTAAAAAAGAACATATTGGAAGACTTTTCCGCTCCTTTGAACAGTTAGACAGCAAACGCAACCGCAATATCGAAGGCACGGGACTGGGGCTTGCTATTTCCAAGCTGCTGCTGACGTTGATGCACGGCACTATTTCCGTTGAAAGCGAATACGGTGTTGGCAGTACCTTTTCTTTTACACTGCCGCAAAAGGTCCTGGATGACCGTCCAAGCGGTGTATTTAACAATGATCCGCCGGTTCATGCTGCACTTTTTATTAAAAACAGCCTTGTACAGGAACAGTTGCAAAAGGATCTGGACCGTCTGCATATTGCTTATGACAATTGTACCGTGACCGGGACTGAGCCGGGCAATACACCTGATTATCTTTTTATCGATTATGCGGTATTTTCCTCTGCCATGCAGGATTATATTCAGGCACACCCTGAACTGACCGCTGTATTGATTACAGACTTTTATACTTCGGTCAGTTGCAATTTAAAGAATCTGCACATTGTAAAAAAGCCGCTGTACTCTTTAAATCTGATTTCGATTTTAAAAAATGAAGATCTGCATTTTGATGAAGAAGATGATGCCGACCACTTTGAATTTACGGCACCGGATGCACAGATTTTAATTGTCGATGACAATGCTATTAACCTGACCGTTACGGAAGGACTTTTGAAGCCGCTTGGTATGCAGATTGACACGTGTCTTAGCGGAAAAAAAGCCATTGAAAAAATTTCGTCACAGATGTATGACATTATTTTTATGGATCATATGATGCCGGAACTGGACGGTGTGGAAACAACGCACATTATCCGGCGTTTTCATCCTGAATATGACGATGTTCCGATTATCGCCCTGACTGCTAATGCCATTGACGGTACAAAAGAAATGTTTTTAAAGGAAGGCATGAACGATTTTGTACCAAAGCCGATTGAACTGCAGTTTTTAACTGCAAAAATCAAGCACTGGCTTCCTGCGGAAAAGATTGACCGACAGCACGGTATGTCTGCAAGCAGAAATACCACAGGCACTGACAACACTGTAACTGCCACTAATGACGCTGCGGACAATACGCAAGCATTTCCGGCGATTGAGGGACTTGATACAAAAGCTGCCATACAGCTTCTTGGCAGCCCGCAGTTATATATGACCGTTCTAAAAGATTACTACCGTGTCATTAAACAGAAGGCAGAACTGATTAAGAAATATGAGCAGCAGGAAGACTGGCACGCCTATACCATTGAAACCCACGCATTAAAAAGCGCTTCCAGACAGATTGGTGCGACTGACCTTGCCGAATCCGCTGCCCGTCTGGAACTTGCCGGTTCCAGACAAGATGCGGCACTCATTCATGAACAGACTGCTTCCCTCCTTCATGATTATTTACAATACCAGTCTATTTTGCAGCCATATTTTCAAAAGGAAGAAAAAATCTCCGCACAAGAAACGATTACTGCACCGGTTCTGGAGAAGCTTTTTTATGCCATGTATGATGCAATTGATAATCTAAACAGCGATACCATGGAATCTACGCTGGAGGAAATGACACACTTTATCTATCCTGACAACCAGCAGGAATTTTTAAATCAGCTAAAGACGGCTGTTTCCGATATTGACGTGGAACAATGCACGAAAATCCTTGATGCATGGAAATCTGTTGTTTAATATCGTATTTTATCAACTACAATACCCCGCAGCGTATTACATTTCTGTTTATACCCTGCGGGGTATTTCTTAAAACGTGTAGCCTTTTTTGTCCATACCGATGATAAACCTGATTTCACGCTGCTTTGCAATCTTATTTTTCTTCTTTTGATATACTTTGCGCCAGTTTTTCTACGGTTTCCTGTGGCAATTCAGCTAATTCTGCGACAGATTTTATGTCATTCCCCATACTAAGAAGTTTTGTGGCAATCTGAATTTTAGTATATTCTTCGCCTTCGCGGCGTCCGCGGTTTAAGATATCTTTTGCTTCATAGTTTAATACTTTTCCGCCCATTGTCCGGCTCACCCCTTTCGCAACATTTTTATATTTAACAGCAAGATGTTCTATGACTTTACGTGACATATCAAGAATAGCAGC
>JABLTL010110319.1_pt1 | contig 20763 bp, 12 predicted proteins | sample 7160151 | NCBI WGS metagenome assembly JABLTL01 (sample SAMN14651223, study PRJNA627086) | human gut metagenome | isolation source: feces | host: Homo sapiens
GAATGGCAACCTCATCCTTAGCAACAAGCAGGGTAAGGCTGTCATCGAACTTGCTAAGAAGAAATAATCCTACTTGCTAAGAAGAAATATTCCTTCAACCCCAATAAACAATTCGCCCTGCAAGGGAAAAGTGTTATCAAGGCTGATAAACACTTTATCCTTTGCAGGGCGTTTTAGTTTGCCTTCCTGGCTGGTTACTATTTAATCTTTTCCCACATATTCAAATAATAGCAATTCGACTAATCGTAATTAGCATTTCGACTAACCGTAATTAGCAACTCGACTAACCGTAATTAGCAACTCGACTAACCGTAATCAGCAACTCGACTAACCGTAATCAGCATTTCGATTACTCCAAGATTCTGAACTTGGCAAACTTTAGGAGTAGCTGCTTGATACCTACGTTTTCAAATTCTACGGTTGCCTTAGTATTCTCGCCCGAACCTTCTACATTAAGCACCCTACCAATTCCGAAGCGCAAATGCTCGATGACGTTGCCTGTATGAAGCGAAACAGCAGAAGCTGACGACTGGGAACTTGAGGAAGTAGACATACCTGCTGACGATAGCGAAGAGCAAGAAGATGATGCCGACGGCATCTGACGTCCACCATTTGTCATGGCTTCCGACACACGCTTAAAGTTGCCACCACTTGCAGCAAGCAATTGCTTAAACTTATCTGAGAATGGGTCTACAGCCTCTTCACTTCTATTGCCACGAGTAATCTTCGGCTTAGGGTCGGCAACAAAGCGGTCGGCAACAGGACGATTGTTTTGCATGCCGCGACCATAATGCGGAGTATCGCTATCCCATCCATGAGCTCCACGATAAGGGGTATTCGACTCGTAGTTGTCGCCACCCCAACGAGAGCCACGTGACGACTCGCCCATAGACTGATTCTGCATAGAAACATACTTAGAACTAATCTCGCGCAAGAACATGCTTGGATTCATAAACTCAGCACGGCCATAGCGGAAGCGTGACTTCACGTGTGTGATATAGCAATGCTTCTCGGCACGAGTCATGGCTACGTACATCAGTCGTCGCTCCTCTTCAAGACCGCGTGGCGAGTCCATACTCATTTGGCTTGGGAAGATGGAATCTTCTACGCCAACGATAAAGACGGTATTAAACTCCAATCCCTTTGCGGCATGGACAGTCATGAGCGACACACGATTTTGAGTATCGCCATCTTCATCGCTCTCAAGGTCGGTAAGCAACGACACCTCTTGCAGATAGTTAGAGAGATAAATATCATTCTCCCTACCCTCTTCGCGTTGAGCCTCCACGAAGTCGTGGATAGAAGAAATGAAGGCATCGATATTCTCACGACGAGTTTCGCCCTCTACCGTCACGTCGGCAGCAAGGTCGGCCATGATACCGCTATTCTTGAGGATATCCTCGCCAAGAGTGTAGGCATCGGTAACGTTGACCTCAGCCACAAAACTATCTATAAGCTGCTTAAAGCGGTCGAGCTTGGTGAGAGTTCCCTTATTGACATCGAGCTTATAGAGCGTTGGATTTTCCAACAAGCGCCAGAAGCTAACGCCGTATTCTACGGCAGCTGAAGCAAGTTTCTGAATTGTTGTGTTGCCTATGCCACGAGCAGGATAGTTGACCACACGACGGAAAGCCTCTTCGTCATTAGGATTGGCTACAAGTCGGAAATATGCCATCACATCCTTTATCTCCTTTCGTTGATAGAAGCTCTGACCGCCAAAGATGGTATACGGAATATTTTGCTTGCGCAATTCTTCCTCGAAACTTCTACAAAGGGCGTTGGCACGATAAAGGATAGCGAAGTCGGAATATTGGCTATTCTCACGATTCACATATCGCTTAATGGTATTGCAAACCACGATAGCCTCTTCCTTATCAGAATAGGTCTCGATTACCGAAATCTTGTCGCCCTCCTCATTCTCGCTATACACTTGCTTCGGTATCTGCCTACGGTTTTTCTGCATGATGCTGTTGGCAGCTTCAACGATAGTTTGAGTGGAACGATAGTTGCGTTCAAGCTTGAAGAGCAAAGCATTAGGATATTGATGTTGGAAGTCGAGGATGTTGTCGATATTAGCACCACGAAAGGCATAGATACTTTGGTAGTCGTCGCCAACTACGCAGATACGTTGGTTTTCGCGAGTAAGGAGAGTAAGTATTCGTTGCTGAGCATAGTTGGTGTCTTGATACTCATCCACGAGCACATAGGCAAACCTCTCGGCATATTTTCTCCTTACCGCCTCGTTTTCCGAAAACAGACGGAAAGTGAGTACCAGCAAGTCGTCGAAGTCCATAGCATTAGCCTGCAAGAGTCGTTGCTGATAGATGCGATATATTTCTGCTGTTTGAGGTATCTGCGTACGAGCATCACGCTCGGCAATATAGTTGTCGGCAGCATAAGCCTCAGGAGCCACAAGTTTGTTTTTAGCCAACGAAATATGCTTATGCACGGTAGCAGGCTTATATAGCTTGTCGTCGAGTTTTAATTCCTTAGCGATATTCTTGAGTAGCGAACGCGAGTCGGCTTCATCATAAATAGTAAACTGCGAAGAATATCCTATATGCTCAGCCTCGGCACGAAGTATGCGTGCAAATACCGAGTGGAAGGTGCCCATATTTAGTCGCAAGGCAGCCTGGTCGCCCACGATAGTGGCGATACGCTCTTTCATCTCCTTGGCTGCCTTATTGGTAAAAGTAAGGGCAAGGATGCTCCATGGCTGCAAACCACGAGCTATGAGGTAGGCTATCTTATATGTAAGCACACGAGTCTTGCCCGAGCCTGCGCCGGCAATAACAAGTTGCGGACCGTCGAGATATTCTACGGCCTTGCGTTGCGACTCGTTGAGCTGCGAGAGAATGTCTTGTATGTTGTAGTCCATATTGATGGTTTAATTCTTCTTATGATACACGCCACCAACGGCAGTACTTGGATTATAGTCTTGACCCTCCTTAGGAAACGACGGAATGTATCTCATATTTGCCTTAATGGCTCTTTGGCGTTTGCGCATATAGGCACTTGGATCTTTCGAGCTATAAATATGTGGATTAGGCAAAGTGGCAGCTATCAAGGCACATTCGCCTCGACTCAATTCCGAAGCCTGCTTGCCGAAATTGTTTTCTGCCACAGCGTCCAAGCCATATATCCTATCGCCCATCTCAATAGAGTTGAGATAAACCTCCATAATGCGTTGTTTGCTCCACATCATCTCGATAAGAGCCGTGAAATAAACCTCAAATCCCTTTCTTACCCACGAACGACCAGGCCAAAGGAATACGTTTTTAGCTGTTTGCTGCGAGATTGTGCTGGCGCCATATTTCTTTCCTCCCTTAGTATTGCGCTTAGCAGCCTTGCCTATGGCATCGAAGTCGAAGCCGTGGTGTAGCAAAAACCTTGAGTCTTCGCTCGCCATCACGGCCACGGGCATATGTGGCGACATTTCGTCTAATGGCACCCAATGATGATGCATGGTGAGGCTACCTGTTTGCATACAACGGATGAACATTAATGGAGTGAAATAAACAGGAATAAAGCGATAGGCTACGACAGCAAGAATAGTAGAGGCAAAGAATAATGCCACTATCCATTTCAGAATATTCTTCAGCTTTTTCACGAGTGTTGTTTTGAAGTTGAGTTCTTTATTAAGAAAAATGTTTCTTTTAAGAAAGCAGATTCTTTTATTAAGAAAAAAACATGCAGGAACAGGCATACTTCTTAATACGCCTGCACCTGCATGGTAGTATGTAAAACCCAGTATTACTTGAGTGTGCCATTGTTAGCAGCCTCGATCATAGCCTTGCTTGCATAGAGATAGAGCTCTACACGACGGTTAGCCTGACGACCAGCAGCTGTTGAGTTGTCAGCAACAGGCTGTGAGCTGCTCTTACCAACAACATTAGCAAACTGTGAACGAGGAACGCCGCAGCTTACCAAATAGTCTACAACGCTCTGTGCACGTTGGTTGCTCAAAGGCTGATTGATACCCTCGTTACCTGTAGAGTCGGTATGACCATAAACGTCTACCTGGCAACCAGAATTATTCTTCAACATAGTAGCAAATTTAGCCAAATCGTTCTTTGAAGCTGTGCTCAAAACAGCCTTGCTTGAAGCGAAGAGAAGACCAGAATCGAATGTTGCCTTTACAGCCTTCAAACCGTTAGCGTCTGTAACTTCCTCTACCTTTGCGCTCTCAATCTTAGCAGCTTCTGCAGCTACCTTGTCCATATGCTTGCCGATGATAGCACCTGTACCAGCACCTACAGCACCACCAATAGCAGCACCTACAGCTGTATTACCTGCAATCTTACCAATAATAGCACCAAGAGCAGCACCAGCTCCTGTACCAATCAAAGCTCCTGTACCAGTTTTTGTAGAGCAACTGCAAACAGCCAACACGCAGAGGCCTGCAGTCATCATTTTAAGATTCTTCATGTTTGTTGTTATTAAAATTGATTAAAAGTTTGTTTCTTTTACCTTTGGATATGCAAAGTTAATTCTTTTTTCGTCATTGTTTGCCTTATCCCAACATTTTTTTGTAATTTTGCGGCAAAATTAATCAATAATTCCTTAAAGGATATGGGAAAATCCCTATTGTCTTGTAGGAAATACTATAAAGAACATATAGATTTCACTATCGAGGTGGTATAGAAATGATAATGCAGAAACAATAAAACCAAAATATAAAAATGGCAAAAGAACTAAAAGAATTGACCAAAAGAGCTGATAACTACAGCCAATGGTACAACGACTTGGTAGTAAAGGCCGACCTCGCTGAGCAGTCGGCAGTACGCGGATGTATGGTGATTAAGCCTTATGGCTATGCCATCTGGGAAAAGATGCAGCAGCAGCTTGACAAGATGTTCAAGGAGACTGGCGTGCAGAATGCTTACTTCCCTTTGCTCATCCCTAAGTCATTCCTTAGCCGAGAGGCAGAACACGTAAAGGGCTTTGCTAAAGAGTGTGCCGTTGTTACCCACTATCGTTTGAAGTCGAGCGAAGATGGCAATAGCGTAGAGGTAGACCCTTCAGCTCGTCTTGAGGAAGAACTCATCATTCGTCCTACATCCGAGACTATCATCTGGAATACATACAAGAATTGGATTCACTCATGGCGCGATCTGCCTTTGATGTGCAACCAATGGTGTAACGTAATGCGTTGGGAAATGCGTACTCGTCCTTTCCTCCGCACATCTGAATTCTTGTGGCAGGAAGGTCATACCGCACACGCTACACGCGAGGAGGCTGAGAAGGAAGCACAGAAGATGCTTCAGGTTTATGCCGACTTTGCCGAGAAGTGGATGGCTGTGCCTGTATTGACAGGTGTGAAGAGCGAGACTGAGCGTTTTGCTGGAGCTCTCGACACATATACTATTGAGGCTATGATGCAGGATGGCAAGGCTCTTCAGAGTGGTACTAGCCACTTCTTGGGTCAAAACTTCGCTAAGAGCTTCAACGTTACATATCTTAATAAGGAGAACAAGCCTGAGTATGTATGGGCTACATCATGGGGTGTTTCTACACGTCTTATCGGCGCCCTCATCATGACTCACTCAGACGATAACGGACTTGTACTTCCTCCACACCTCGCTCCTATCCAGGTAGTCGTAATTCCTATCGGCAAGTCTGAACAGGTTAGCGCTATTACTGAGAAGCTCAACCCTATCATTAGCGAATTGCGTAGCCTTGGCATTAGCGTTAAGTTCGATGATGCAGACAACAAGCGTCCAGGCTTCAAGTTTGCAGACTATGAGCTTAAGGGTGTGCCTGTACGTTTGGTTATGGGCGGTCGCGACCTCGAAGAGGGAACAATCGAAGTTATGCGTCGTGATACTCTCGAAAAGGAGACTCGTCCTGTAGAGGGAATCGTAGAATATGTAAAGCAGTTGCTTGAAGACATTCAGCAGAACATCTTCGAGAAGGCTCGCAAATATCGTGACGACCACGTTTACGTATGCGAAAACTACGAGGAGTTCAAGGAGAGGGTTAAGGATGGCGGTTTCTTCCTTTGCCATTGGGATGGTACAGAAGAGACTGAGGCTAAGATCAAGGAAGAGACTCAGGCTACTATCCGTTGCGTGCCTTACGCATACGAGCAGACTCCAGGAATCGACATGGTTAGCGGTAAGCCTGCTAAGTATCGTGTCATCATCGCAAGAAGCTATTAAGCAAGATACATACAAATAAAAAACATAAAGCTGGATGTAAGCGGGATATATTCCCAAGCTTACATCCAGCTTTTTTTGTTATATCTAGATTATCTAGAATATCTATAATGTCTAGATTGTCTAGAATATCTATAATGTCTAGAATATCTAGATTATCTACATTAAACCTGCGTAAAGCAATAAAGCTTATAAAGCAAAATAAAAATCCTGCAAGTATGATTACTTGCAGGATTATTATTTTTATTTCGCTTAGCGAAACAATATCGATTATTAATACCTATTAGAAGAAGAGGTAGCGGTTGTCTACTACGCCAGCCTTGATGATGAGCTCTGACATAAAGTTGCTTGCGCTCTGCATAGCACGCTGACGGAGACGAGCCTCCTGCTCAGCATCGTTGAACTTAGCAGCATTCTGCTTCTTGTTCAGAACCTGGAAGAGGTAAACGCCTGCGTTACCCTTTACAGGAGCTGAGACAAACTTACCCTTTGCAGTAGCTGCAACAGCACCACTAAGAGCAGGCTCGCTTGAACCTGTAGCCTGTACGAATACAGGAGCTGCGAATGTTACCTGGTTTACAGCCAAGAGCTTGCCACCCTTAGCCTTAGCAGCTGCGATGCTGTTTACGCCCTTGAGCTTAGCCTCAATCTGCTCAGCCTTCTTGTCGCGGATAACCTCAGCCTTAACGATGTCCTTAACCTGAGTATCTGAGAGGTCGCGATAGCCGATAGGATGAATCTTGGTGCAAGCTACGAGCAATAGGTGGTCGTTGTTGCCACACTCATACATAGGAGAAACCTGACCTTCCTTAGCATCGAAAATCCACTTAAGAGCGTCGCGAGTAGCAGGGATGTTAGCTACGCCATGCTGAGAAGTTGTGATATCGTTGAGTTCGTTGAACTTGTAGCCAGCCTTAGCAGCATTCTTCTCGATAGCGTCGATAGTAGCGTTTGCGCTTACGAAAGAGCTAAACTTGTTGTATGCTGTACGGTAAGTATCCTTAGAGAAGTCAACGTTGCGCTTGATAACAGCAGCCTGATACTTAGTAACCATAGCCTTGCGGTCGAGAACCTGAAGAACGAGGTTGCCCTGAGAAAGCTTGATGTTCTTGATTTCGTTAACGCTCATATTGTTAAGGCTCTCGATATAGTTCTTAGTATCGTTGTCCATAGAAGGAGCATTCTGATACTGACGTGTTGTCATCCAAGTTTTTTCGCCATTCTGACCATACTTCTTAGCCAAAGCCTCGAAGTCAGCACCTGCTGCAAGAGCGGTATAGATAGAGTCGGCACGCTTTGTAGCCTCTTCTGTAGTCTGACCGCCAACCTGGATTACGCGATACTGAACTGAGTCTGGCAACTGCTGCTTAGCAACGAGCTTGATAACGTTAAGAGTATTGTCCATAGTGTTCTCAACAGGAGCAGAAACCTGACCAACAGCCATTGAGTCGAGACGAGCTGCGATGTCTGAAGGATAAGCCTCCTTAAGAACAGGAATACCGAGGTAGTTGACAGAAGAAGTGCTCTTGCGAACTACGTCGCCAGGGTTCTGAGCCTCTGCAAGTTCTGTAGCATATCCCTTGAACTCCTTCTGAATAGCTGCACGGTCGGCAGCAGAAGCCTTAACCTGAATATCGATATACTTGATATCGCGGCTCTCTACATACTGCTCGAAGCGTGGCTTCATTTCCTCATACTTAGCCTTGAGGTCGCTCTCGGTAACCTGTACCTTGTCGTCCTGGATTGCGCTATATGGGAAAGCAGCAAGTTCAATCTGAGCCTCCTCGTTAGCGTCGTTGAATGCCATCTTAGCCTCTACAGGGTTAGAGAGCAAGCAATGAGCGAGAAGCGACTGATACTTCTGGATAAGAGTCTGCTGACGGAGAGTCTTCTCGATATAAGTCCAATACTTATAGATAGACTCCATCTGCTGAGCAGCCTGAGGGTTTGTACCCTTCTGAGTCTTGTACTGAGCCAAGAACTGCTGCAAAGTATTAACGTCGAAACGTCCTGTCTGACGGTTTACGAAAGGTGTAGAAAGAAGCATCTGGTTAGTACCCTGGCGAAGGATGTCCTGCATCTCCTCGTCTGTTACGGTAAGACCAAGCTTTTCGCACTCGTTAGCGATAACCTTGTACTGAACCAAAGTCTGCCAAACGCCATCACGAAGCTGCGAGAGCTGAGCTTCATTAAGGTTGTCCTGACCCTGAAGCTTCATAGCCTCAGAAACTTCATCTACGAGCTTAGAGAAATCCATCATATTGATTTTCTCGCCCAACACTTCGCCTACTTGCTGTCTTTGTTCGTTCTGAGTAGATTCACAAGAACGGAAGAACTCTTCGGCAATGAATGCAAAAAGGCCAAGTCCGATAATGCATATCAGAATCATGCCTTTGCTTCTAATTTTTCCTAATGCTGCCATTACTTTTAATTGTTTTATTTTATTTGTTTTATTCTTTTATTCACAAAATGCCTACAAAAATACTAATTATTTATTAAATAAGTGAATATTTTGTTTGAAAAATTATTGTGTTAGTGGTTTTTGTTACGATATTTAGCTATTAGCTTAGTATTTTCAGCTTCACAAGCTCTATTTTGGTCATAGTATTCTTCAATATCTTGAACTCATACTTGCCTATTGTCACCACCTCGTTGAGCTTAGGGAAGCTTTGATAATAGTGCAGAATCATACCTCCGAGCGTCATATAGTCGTCGCTCTCCGGTAGGTCGAGGTCGAAGAGTTCGTTTACCTTATCAATCTCCAAACGTGCGGAGAGAATATACTCGTGGTCTTCTGTCTGTACGGCTGTATACTTGGTGCTATCATGTTCGTCTTCAATGTCACCAAAGATTTCTTCCACGATATCTTCGAGCGATACCAATCCGCTTGTACCACCAAATTCGTCGACCACAATAGCCAACGATTTCTTCTGCTGCATGAATAGTTTCATGAGCTTCTGAGCTGCCATAGTTTCAGGCACAAAAGGTATTTTTAGAATCTTCTGTTTCCAGTCGTCTGGGCAACGGAACATCTCGGAACTATGAATATAGCCCACCACATGGTCGATGTCGCCTTGGTATACGATAATCTTCGAATTGCCGCTCTCTATAAACATCTGCTCCAGCTGCTGCAGGTTGCAGGTATCCATGTCCACGGCATTAATTTCGGTACGCGGAATCATGCAGTCGCGCACCTTGGTATCTGAGAAGTCAAGAGCGTTTTGGAATATCTTCACCTCGTCGTCGATATCTTCTTCATTCTTTGCATTATCGATGCTCGATTGCACAAGATAGTCGAGGTCTACCTTTGTGAATCCCTCGTCGTCGGTTTGTTTCTGCATTTTTATGCCAACCATTCTAAGAAGCATCTTCGACAAGAAAGTAGAGAATTTACTTATTGGCCAAAGCACAACATAGAATACGTATGCCATAGGCGCAAAGAACGACAGCAGACGGTTTGGGCTGCTCTTAAACAAAGTCTTTGGCAAAAACTCGCCTGTAAACAACACTATAAGTGTTGAGAGAATGGTGTCGGCAGGAACCGTAAAGGCAGGGTCGGCACCACGGAAGATAGTATTGTCGAAGAAGCGAGCTATCAAGATACCATAGATTACGAGCACGATATTGTTGCCCACGAGCATCGTAGAAACAAAGCCATTAGGATGACGATAGAAGAAGGAAATCAAGCGTTGCGACAAGGCGTTGCGCTCTTTATCCATCTCCGCAAGCATTCTGTTGCTTGCCACAAAGGCAATCTCCATTCCTGAAAAGAAGGCAGAGAAAGCCATGGTTACGAGTATTCCTATGACTAAAGGTAAATCTATAGTTGTTTCCATGATTAATGCATTAATGGTATTGTTGTGTTCTTGCGTTGTGGCAAAGCTTGAGGTCGTTGAGCCTTAAGTATAGAGTCTTGATTTTGTTTCACGCTATCAGGCTCCGACGAAGCTCCGCCATCAAAGTCGCTCTTCTCGAACGAGCCCTTAGAATTGCTCACATAATATTTGGTCATATTCTCGTTGCTACGGAAATATGATCCTTGGAGTTCGCGTTCAGGAGTTACCAGATGCGAGAACACGTTTGAATAAAGCTCATGGCTACGCTCGTCCCAAAACAGCTGTTCGCTCGTGAAGCGAATGCCCGACTTTGTGAGAATGCGTACACGCGAGCGCAACTCCCACAATCGCAACTGGTCGTAATAGTAAGCCGTGTCGCATTGGATATACGACTCCACATGGAATTTCTCGTCAAACTGCTCCAGGAACAATCCTTTATCGAAAGTCCAACGCGAAGGGTTCTTCACAATATTCACATCCCAACGCTCAGCCACGATACGATATTTTATCACGCCCGAGTCTGAGATAAGAGTGTTTACGCCATAGCTCGTCATCATCGACACGGAGTCGCGATCACGAATGGCAGAAGCAATATGCTCCTTACGCTCGTCGCATGATGCAACAAACGTAAGGAGCATTATCATTATTATCGAAATAGATTTTATCGGTTTCAACATGGTTATATTATTCCACTTTCCACTTAGCGAACCAACGTTCATTGAATGTCAGACCTATGTTGATACGGAAAGTATTCTCGGTAACGAATCGGTTGCACTTCAAGTTCACCCATTGGGCGCTGATGTTAAGGATAGACCTACTATTATATGAGTTCATAATAGGAATACCGAAACCAAAGCTTGCGCTAAGTTCTTTTGGTCCGTCGCCACCATCTACGTTAAGATAAGGTGTAACGTACGACACTCCTGCACGATATTTGATGCGCTTGATAAACGAGCGGCTATCTTCCTCAGGACAAATCTCGGTACCGAGTGTAAACTTATGGCGGTCTTTAAATGCGTTATCGTTCATCACATACGACTGCTCTGGTGTGGCGTCGGCTTTATATACAGGGAAACTTACCGAAGCCCATTTCTGCAGATTATAGTCGAAGCCAATCTTCAACTTATTATTATGGTTGTACATAAAACCAGCTCCTATGCTATGAGGAATAGCCAATTTCATGTTCTTCTGTCCTGCCGAAGGATAGCTGGTAGTATCAGCCACGCCCGTCTGCGAGTTTGTAGATACAATCTCAAGCATAGGGTTGCCTCCGATATCGTGACCCAAAGAATAGGTTACGCCCACGGTCAACTCATCCTTCTTGTTCAATCGTGTGGTATATTGCACACCAAAGTCGAGTTTATAGTTTCTCACCTCGGCTGTATATCGCTTGGTAAGTGAGTTGGCATAAGAATTTGTGTAGCTATTCACAACGGTTCGTGTATAGTTACCCCACATATATCCAACATTAGCACCAATAGAGAAGCCCTTTACCGGTTCCCATCCTGCGCCAAGATAAACAAGATGCAGACCGCCCGTACCACTATATGTATTGAGCGCAGATAGACTACCTGTAGCATCAAGATTCTGACTAACGGAATAGTTATAGCCCACATTTGTATAAGGAAGAATACCGAAGCTCACGCCCAAATGCTTGAAAGCTCGAAATCCTGCAACAGCATATTCAAAGTCGGCATTATTGGCATTAATCTTTCGTCCACCCTCTTTAAAGTTTGTCTTCTGTCCCGACATACCCATATCAAAGATAAAGGTAAGGCTATCCAGTTGGGAATAAGATGCAGGGTTGATATGATTTATCTGATTATGCTCATGGAAACCATAAGCCAATCCGTTCATACCTCTATTGAAGCCACTCGCCTGTTCCGACAATTGACCTAAGCCAAGTTGGCTATAAGGAGAGTTTGTGCCACTTTGTGCAAGTGTGTTGGTAGCAGCCGCCATCAATACGGCCATGCTTAGAAGTTTTCTCATTATTATATATAATATGTACTCGTATTTTGGAATTTGAATGCAAAAGTATTGAAAAAAATCGAAATAATAGCACGATAAGTCGGAAATATAAGTTATTTTTGCATCGTGAAACGATTTAGACGTATTTTAAGGATTATATCGTTGGTGTTTTTTGTATTATTAACTACCAACGCCAAGGGACAAACCGCAGACTCCATCATCAGCAATATGGATGATGTTGAGGTGAGCCTTCTTACTTGTGGACCAGGCAACGAAGTTTATTCGTTGTTCGGACATACTGCCATCAGGGTTTGCCAACCATCTCGCGGGATGGATATTGTGGTAAACTACGGAATGTTCTCGTTCAAGCAGAAATATTTTATTCCTCGCTTCGTTCTCGGTCTTACCGACTATCAGATGGGAATAACCACGTTCGACGACTTCAAGGCTGAATACGAATATGAGCAAAGATGGGTGTTTGAGCAAACATTAAATCTTACATCAAAGGAGAAATCTGCCTTGCTTCAAGCCATCGACCGAAACTATAAGCCCGAGAACGTAACTTACAGATATAATTTCTTTTACAACAACTGTACAACAAAGGCTCGCGACCTTATAGCCGCAAATATTGATGGAAAGATAAAATACAATTCCGCCACAAGCGAATATCCATCTTTTCGTGAGCTTTGCCACTCTAAGACCTTTAATAACAGATGGTCGCAATTTGGCAACGACCTCTTGCTTGGTATACAGGCCGACCTGCCTACCAACATAAGCGAGCAACAATTCTTGCCCGAAAATCTTGAGCACGATTTCAGCTTGGCTACTATCGAGACTAATACCGACGAAGCCAACAACGCCACAATTGGCGCCAACAACGCTTCGCCAAGAAAGCTCGTAAGCCACGAGGAATACATCATTCCGAAATACGTAGCGGCTTCTGCCGCCCACGATTCCTTGCCTTCGCCACGAGCTTTGGCAATCGTCATCGCTATTATTATAATAGGTGTAAGCCTCATAGAATACTTTTGGAGCAAGAATTTATGGCTCACGGATGCCATCCTCATGCCCGCAATAGGATTGGCTGGAATGATACTCTTCGTGATGATATTCTCGAAGCATCCTACCGTCAACATCAATTTCCAAATCCTGATTCTCAACCCTATCGCTCTCTTCATGGCGATTCCTATGGTGATGAAGCAACGCAAGGGAATGCTGACATGGTGGCACAAAACATACGTTTTATGCCTCTTCCTGGGCATATTATGCGGATTATTCCAAGATTATGCCGAGGGTATTAGAATTTTGGCATTATCTTTGCTTGTAAGATACACGATAGTAATATTCTGCTTAAAGAAGCACGCTATAAAGCAACGCCCCATCAAACAATAATTAACTATCAGAAGCACCCCCTATAAAAATATTAATGAATAGATATTTAGCCATCATAATAGCTGCCCTGACAGCAACCGAGATGCAGGCTTTCCAGCTTGCACCACGTCTCGTTGTAAATATCGCTATCGACCAATTGCGCTCCGACTATATGGAAGCCTTTGCTCCTTTTTATGGCAAAGACGGACTACGTAAGCTCATGGAGCAAAGCACGGTCTACGATGCGGCAAGCTATCCTTATGCACCTGTAGACAAGGCTTCGGCTTTGGCTACTCTTTCTACTGGCACCCCACCCTATTATCACGGCATAGTTTCCACAAAATGGCTCGATCGCCAAACTCTACGCCCCGTTTTCTGTATTGAAGACCACACTCATTATCTTTCGCCATCTAAGCTCTCTACCTCTACTATAGGCGACGAGCTAAAGATAAATACCAACGGTTCTGCTATAGTCTATTCTGTAGCAGCTGCTCCCGAATGTGCTATTCTTGCGGCTGGCCATGCGGCTGATGCAGCCATGTGGATAGACGCAAAGACGGGCAAATGGCGCACATCTACTTACTATAGTGCCACTCCGCCAGCATGGTTTAAGGCGTATACATCAATCACTTCGCCTACATCAAACAGCAAGACCAATAGCAACGATGCCGTGGTCGACTTATCGTTGCAGGCTATAAAGTCGGCTGCCATGGGCAAAGACGACGTTTCCGACATCATCAGCATCACACTCTCGGCAACCAAGGATGACGGGCAACCTACCATCAATTGGAAAACCGAGATGGAGAGTGTATACCGCCAACTCGACAGCACTCTCGGCCGACTAATCTCGGGCATCGAAAAGGAGGTGGGCTTGGAGCATACCTTGTTCGTGATTACGAGCACGGGATATGCTGAAGAAACGGCTACCGACCTCTCGAAATATCGCATTCCTACAGGCACCTTCTATATCAATCGCACAGCCAACCTGCTGAACATGTACCTTAGTGCCATCTACGGTCAGGGACGCTATGCCGAAGCTTGCTACCACAATCAGATTTATCTCAACCACAAGCTCATAGAGCAAAAGAAGTTGAGCCTAAACGACGTGCTTAGCCGTTCGCAAGAATTCCTCGTGCTTAGCGCAGGAGTTAGCGACGTGTATACTACCGACCGATTGTTGGCTGGCAACAACGACATCTTGAAAATCAGAAATGGTTTCAATCCTAACCTTAATGGCGACATCACCATCGAGGTTAAGCCAGGATGGAAACTCCTCAACGAAGATACACAAGAAACATATACAAGCCGCGCAGGCTTTGTTCCGTTTCCTATCATTATTTATGGAGCCGGAACAAAACCTCAACGCATAAATACGCAGGTTACGGTCGACAGAATTGCGCCAACCATAGCCAAAAGCATACGCATCAGAGCGCCTAATGCCTGCTCTGCGGCGCCTTTGTTCTAATCCATCACCCTCTTCTCACCCTCATTTTAGGGCAAATACGTTGATAAATATCTTAAAAGAGTGCATATTAACAATTTTTATTTGTAAATTTGCACCCAATATATCTATTATCATAATTCAAGAAAACAAAAAAAATACAATATAATGAACTTCAACCAAATCTTAAAGTCATTGTTTGGCGACAAATCAAGCCGTGACATGAAACTGATCAAGCCTCTCGTTGAAAAGGTGAAGGCTGCTTATCCTGAAATACAAAAACTCACCAACGACGAGTTGCGTGCTAAGACTAAGGAGATTCAGGCCTACATTCAAAACTCAGCTAAGGAGCAGAAGGCTCAGATTGACGAGCTAAAGGCTAAAATCGAAGACACTCCTATCGACGAGCGCGAAGAAATCTTTGCTAAGATTGACAAGCTCGACAAAGAGGTTTTGGATATCTACGAGAAAGCTCTCGACGAGGTTATGCCTGTGGCATTTAGCATCGTGAAAGATACCGCACGTCGTTTCGCAGAAAACGAAGAGACTGTTGTTACAGCTACCGACTTCGACCGCGAATTGGCAGCAAATCCAAAGAACGACTTTATCACTATCGATGGCGACAAGGCTATCTACCATAATCATTGGACTGCTGGTGGCAACGACCTCAAGTGGGAAATGGTTCACTACGACGTTCAGATCTTTGGTGGTACCGTGCTCCATCAGGGTAAGATTGCCGAAATGGCTACTGGTGAGGGTAAGACTCTCGTGGCTACTCTCCCTGTATTCCTCAACGCCCTCACAGGTAATGGTGTTCACGTGGTAACTGTCAACGACTATTTGGCTAAGCGTGACTCTGAGTGGATGGGACCTCTCTATATGTTCAACGGTCTTTCTGTCGACTGTATCGACAAGCATCGTCCTAACTCTCCTGAGCGTCGCAAGGCTTATCGTGCCGACATCACCTTCGGTACCAACAACGAGTTTGGTTTCGACTATCTTCGCGACAACATGGCCATGTCGCCTGCCGACCTTGTGCAGCGCCGCCACAACTATGCTATCGTCGATGAGGTCGACTCTGTGCTTATCGACGATGCTCGTACTCCTCTTATCATCTCTGGTCCTATTCCTAAGGGCGACGACCAGATGTTCGAGCAGTATCAGCCTTTGGTAGAGCGCTTGTATGAGGTGCAGCGCAAGTTGGCTACCGAATTCCTTGCTGACGCTAAGCAGAAGATTTCTGAGGGCACAAAGAACAACGACCAGAAACTACAAGACGAGGGCTTCCTCTCGCTATATCGTTCATACAAGTGTTTGCCTAAAAACAAACCTCTCATCAAGTATCTCTCTGAAGAAGGTATCAAGGCTGGTATGCTCAAGACCGAGGAGATTTACATGGAGAACAACAACCGTCGTATGCCTGAGGCTGTTGAGCCTCTCTACTTCGTTGTCGACGAGAAGCAGAAGTCGTGCGACCTTACCGACAAGGGTACCGACTGGTTGGCTAAGCAGGTCAACGATAAAGACCTCTTCGTGTTGCCAGATATCACCTCTCAGATGTCGGCTCTCGAAAACGAGACCGCTCTTAGCGACGAAGAGAAACTTCAGAAGAAGGATGAGCTCTTGGCTTACTATGGCGTGCAGAGCGAGCGTGTGCACACTCTCCAGCAGTTGCTCAAAGCTTACACCATGTTCAACAAAGACGACGAATATGTCGTTATGGATGGCGAGGTAAAGATTGTCGACGAGCAGACTGGCCGTATCATGGATGGTCGTCGTTGGAGCGACGGCTTGCATCAGGCTATCGAGGCTAAGGAGCATGTGCATATCGAGGCTGCCACTCAGACCTTCGCTACCATCACCCTTCAGAACTATTTCCGTATGTACCACAAGTTGGCGGGTATGACCGGTACCGCAAGCACAGAGGCTGGCGAATTCTGGGACATCTACAAACTCGATGTCGTAGAGATTCCTACCAACCGCCCTATCGCTCGCCACGACCTCGACGACCGTGTTTACAAGACAGCACGCGAAAAATATAAAGCCGTAATCGAAGAGGTAGAAGCTATGCGCAACGCAGGCCGCCCTGTATTGGTTGGTACCACAAGCGTAGAGATTTCCGAACTCTTGAGCAAGATGCTCAACATGCGCAATATTCCTCATCAGGTATTGAACGCCAAGTTGCACCAGAAGGAGGCTGACATCGTAGCCAAGGCTGGTCAAAGCATTAATGGCTTGGGTGCCGTAACCATCGCCACCAACATGGCTGGTCGTGGTACCGACATCAAGCTCTCGCCTGAGGTTAAGGCTGCAGGCGGTCTTGCCATCATCGGTACCGAGCGCCACGAGAGCCGTCGTGTAGACCGTCAGCTTCGTGGACGTGCCGGACGTCAGGGCGACCCAGGTTCTTCTGTATTCTATGTTTCGCTCGAAGATAAGCTCATGCGTCTGTTCGCATCCGAGCGTATTGCAAGAGTTATGGACCGCCTCGGCTTCGAGGAGGGCGAGCGTATCGAGAGTCCGATGATTTCAAAGAGCATCGAAAGAGCTCAGAAGAAGGTCGAGGAAAACAACTTCGGTATCCGTAAGCACTTGCTCGAATACGACGACGTGATGAACAAGCAGCGTACCGTAATCTACGAGAAGCGTCGCCATGCTCTCATGGGCGAACGTATCGGCATGGATATTGCCAATATCATCTGGGACCGTTGCGTTTCTATCATCGAAAACAACGACTTCCAGGGTGCCAAGGAGCAATTCCTCAAGGTGCTCGCTATGGAGATTCCATTCTCTGAGCAAGACTACAACACCACAGCCAAGAACGAACTCGAAGAGTCGGCATTCCAGGCTGCTATGGAGGCTTTCAAGCGCAAGACAGATAGAATCCAGGCTGTTGCCTACCCTGTTATCAAGGAGGTTTACGAAACCCAGGGCGACAGATTCGAATTCATCATGGTGCCTATCACAGATGGTCGCCACATCATCCAGCTTCGTTGCAACCTCAAGGAGGCTTACGAAAACCAGGCTAAGAACATCGTCAAGGAGTTTGAAAAGACCGTATTGCTCCACATCATCGACGACAACTGGAAGGAGAATCTTCGTCAGCTCGACGAGCTCCGCCATAGCGTTCAGAATGCATCTTACGAGCAGAAGGATCCTTTGCTCATCTTCAAACTTGAGAGCGCTAAGCTTTGGGACGAGATGATCAACGATATGAACGACCGCTCAGCAAGCGTATTGATGCGTGGTCAGATTCCTGAGATTCAGCAGCAGGAGGTGCAGGAGGCTGAACCTGAGCGTCCTCAGCAACAGCAATACGTAGAGTCTAAGCAAGACCTCGACGAGAGCGCAGAGGCTCAGCGCCAGGCTGCAGCTACCGACACTCGTGGCGAAGCTGCTCATCACACTCAGCCTATCGTAAAAGAAAAGATGCCTCGTCCTAACGACCCATGCCCATGTGGCTCAGGCAAGAAGTTTAAGAACTGCCACGGCAGAGGTCTCTAATCCTCTTACCATACATACATTAGGGTGTATCAAAAGGTGCTAACTGTACGCCTTTTGGTACACCCTTTTACTTTTACCCATAGATATCATGAATATCCAAATATCATCTCTCAAGAAAATCTTTGGCGACAAGACAGCCGTCGACATCCCTTCGTTCACCATCCATGATGGCGACTTGCTCGGACTCGTGGGCAACAACGGAGCGGGCAAAACCACTCTATTCCGCCTCCTACTCGACTTGGTAAAGGCCGACGAGGGCAACCTCACGCTCAACGGCATCGACCCAACCGAAAACGAGGATTGGAAAACCATCACGGGCGCTTATATCGACGAGGGTTTCCTCATCGACTTCCTCACGCCCGAAGAATATTTCGAGTTTATTGCCAAGGTCAACGATATCGACAAACCCACTCTTGCCGACCGCCTGAAATATGTAGAAACCCTCATGGCTGGCGAAATAATGAATCAGAAGAAGCTGATACGCGACTTTAGCGCAGGCAACAAGCAGAAGATAGGTATCATCTCGGCTCTTATCAATCAGCCGCAGCTCCTCATCCTCGACGAGCCTTTCAACTTCCTCGACCCAAGTAGCCAAAACACCCTCAAGCGCCTACTCGTAGACTACAACAAGCAGACTGGCGCCACCATCCTCATCTCCAGCCACAACCTCCAGCACACCATCGACATCAGCTCTCGCATCGCCCTCATGGAAAAAGGCTCCATCATCAAAGACCTGCCAAACTCAGAAGCCAGCGCCGAAAATGAACTCGAAGAGTATTTTAAATAAAGCCTCACCCCCAACCCCTCTCCAAAAGAGAGGGGAGTAATTACCCTTCAAGGATATTAGGGGCTTGCGTTCCTCCGTGCGTCCCTTCGTGCGTTTCTGTCCCCATTCTTCCATCCCATGGTTCCCCTTCTGTTCGCCCCCTTCTGTCCCCCTGGGGTTGGGTTCGTCGCAGCTCGGCTGCGTCGCTTTCCCTCGTTTCCCTCTTCCCTCTTCCCTCAAAAAATCCCCTCTCTATTTTTCTCTCTAAGAAAAAAGCAGTAACTTTGCACGCATTATGAAAATAGGATTTGACAACGAAAAATATCAGAGTATTCAGTCTGAGCACATCAAAGAGCGCATTTCGCAATTTGATGGCAAATTGTATCTTGAACTTGGTGGCAAACTCTTCGACGACCACCACGCAAGCCGAGTATTGCCAGGCTTCCAGCCCGACAGCAAACTCAGAATGTTTCAGAAAATCAGCGATAGCATAGAGATTGTTATCGTGATTAGCGCAACCGACATCGAGAAAAACAAAACTCGTGCCGACCTCGGCATCACCTACGATGAAGACGTGCTACGCCTACGTGGCGAATTCCAAAACCTCGGATTCATGGTAGGCTCGGTCGTTATCACTCATTTCAACGGTCAGCCTGCAGCAGAAGCCTTCCGCCAACGCCTGGAGCGCGACGGCATTCCTACCTTCTGCCACTATCTCATCGATGGCTATCCTCACAACGTCAGCCTCATAGCTTCCGACGAGGGCTTCGGCAAAAACGACTACGTGAAAACCACCCGACCATTAGTTATCGTTACCGCTCCTGGTCCTGGTAGCGGCAAAATGGCTGTATGCTTGAGCCAGCTCTACAACGAAAACAAACATGGCGTAAGAGCCGGATACGCTAAGTTTGAGACATTCCCTGTTTGGAACCTCCCTCTCAAACATCCTGTCAACATAGCCTACGAGGCTGCCACAGCCGACCTCAACGACGTCAACATGATCGACCCTTTCCATCTTGAGGCTTATGGCAAAACAGCCATCAACTATAATCGCGACATCGAAATCTTCCCTGTCCTCAACGCCTTGTTCGAAGGCATCTATGGCGCCAACCCTTACAAGTCGCCTACCGATATGGGCGTCAACATGGTAGGCTTCTGCATTAGCGACGACGAAGTATGCTGCGAGGCATCTAAAAACGAAATCATCCGACGCTACTACGACGCTACCAACAAACTGGCAAGTGGCGCATGCAACGGGGCTGAAGTCAGCAAAATTCAGATGCTCTTCAATCAAGCCAAAATCACTACCGACTATCGTCGCACCACCACGGCTGCCAAGGAATGTCTGAAGCAGACTGGCCACACCTCGTCGGCAATAGAGCTCGAAGACGGCACCATCATCACAGCCCACTCAAGCCTACTCCTTGGCTGTAGCGCAGCCTTGCTTCTCAACGTCACAAAGCATCTGGCAGGCATCGACCACGAGACAAAGCTCATACCACAATCCATGATTGAGCCTATCCAGCACACCAAGATCAACTACCTCGGAGGCCACAACCCTCGTCTGCATACCGACGAAGTGCTCGTAGCCCTCTCGGTACTATCCAAGGACGACGAAAACTGTCGCAAGGCTCTCGAGCAGCTTCCAAAGTTGCGTGGCTGTCAGGTTCATTGTACCGTGATGCTTAGCGAAGTAGACCGCAAAATCTTCAAGAA
>JABLTL010076296.1_pt1 | contig 20695 bp, 23 predicted proteins | sample 7160151 | NCBI WGS metagenome assembly JABLTL01 (sample SAMN14651223, study PRJNA627086) | human gut metagenome | isolation source: feces | host: Homo sapiens
CGTTCTTCCTTAAGCGGGAAGGGCGGCTTTTTTCGTTTTCGGAGTAAATTACCTGCGTCTGAAAAAAGGGCGCCGGAGAATATGGAGGTAAAAAGTGAAGGATCAAATGAGTTCCAAATCTATGAGAACTGTTCCGGAATACCGTTCTCATACTGGCCCTCCCGGTTTCGCAGAAAAGCCTGTATGCACGGAAACTCCTTTGTGTGAAGGGTGTCCGTTCCCAAGCCATGGTTTTTTGTGCCAAGGCGGGGACGGGGAGTGTATGCGCACGCGATTGATGAAATTATCTGATAGGGAGGAAAAAAGCAAATGAATATGCCATTTCCCAGCCGTGAGCAGGTGGAGTTTATTCGAAAGAACTATCCACCCGGCACACGTGTTATGCTGAACAACATTGAACGCACCTATTCCGCCTGCTCCTGGATGACGGATGAGGCATTCCAGTATGCCATAGGTAATGCCGTGGATGAGTTCCTCGGAGAAGCACCTGCGGCGGACATATTTTGATTTTCCTGCCGGATACCTTAGTTGGTGTCCGGCAGTTTCTTTGCGGGGGTAGATTTGACGCTTACGTCTAAAACAGGTTTTGCCTGCTCCAGCCGCTGGTTATATCGCTCTTTCGGTGTCAGTTCTGCCCAGCTATCCTCCAGTTTGAACAGGAGGTTGCAATAGGCCAGCCCCTGGGCGGCCGAACTGCCTTTTGCTTTTCCCTTGGGCAGGGATTTCATTGCCTCGTCAAACTTTCTCCGGGCATGGGTCCAGCAACCTGCTACCGTTATCCCTCCCGGAAGGCTGTGGTATCCGGCATAGCCATCCGTGTGGAGGTAGCCTCGGAATCCATCCAGGAATTCTTTTGGATGCTTCCCACCCCGTCCCGGCTGGTACTCATACAGAACTATGGATTTCTCTGTATCCCCACTGGTCCGGTACAGCCACATATAGCTGTTGCTTTGCGGCGCTTTCCCAGGCTCATGAAGCACCTGCAGCGTCGTCTCATCTGCGTGAAGAACATTCCGCTTGAGCAGTTCTTTATGCAGCTGCTCATATACGGGAGTCAGGTAATCTTCTGCCGCTTTTAAGATCCGGTTGGACATGGTCTGCCGGCTCAGCTGGATGCCTTTCCGGTTCATCTCCTGCTCCTGTCGGTACAAGGGAGAACCCATGACGAACTTTTGGGTCATGATGTGCGCAATGGCTTCCGGGGTTGCAAAGCTGCCGGGGATGATATTCTTCTCCCTGGGAGCCTTTACAATGGGCGTTTCGCAACCCTCGTCAGCACTTTCAGCGCAGCTCTTGCAGGCGTAGGTGTAGTAAATATCCTCCCGGACGATATACTGGGCAGGGATGATCTTCAATGTCTTTACAACTTCCTTACCGATCTCCGTCATGGTATCCCCGCACTGAGGGCAGACCAGGTCTTCGCCCTCCAGACGATGCTCCACCTGTTTCGTGGGGATCCCTTCCGGGATGGTGTCCAGCGTATAGGTGTGCTTCTTGTGCCGCTTGTGGCCGGCCACATCGGTTTCTTCCGGTTCCTCTGTTTCCGCGGCGGAGAACACCTCGGCCTCGTTGAACAGGAAGCTCATCTGCTCCATGACCGACTCGTCGGCCTTCTCAGAAGACGCGCCAAACTGCTTGTGCCGGGCCAGCCGCAGAGCTTCCGTTAACAGTTCTATCTGGCTTTCCAAACGGGAAATGCGCTCGTCCTGGGCCAGAAGCTGTTGCTCCTGACCCAGGAATTTCTCATATTCCGCCCGGGAAATGGCCACCATTTCCGGGTTACTTGTCCGTAAATTTTCTCTCTTTTTCATGGATTTGTTATATCATATTTCCATGGAAAAGTACAGAAAAATCTGCGTTTTTCTAAACAATTTCCAGTCCAGAAACCGCCCCCAGCGCCTTTGGCTGGTATATGCTTAACCCTTCCATGAGCCAGCAATATTGTTGGGCGGTCAGGCTTCTGGCTTCGCTTTCTTTTCGCGGCCATTGGAAAGAACCGGATTCCAGCCGCTTGTACAGCAGCACAAATCCGTTGCCCTCCCAGTACAGTGCTTTGATTCGGTCCCGCCGCCTGCCGCAAAACAGAAATAATGTGTTGGTGAACGGATCCAACCGGAATTCCTGCTGAACCATGGCTGCCAGTCCGTCAATCCCGCGGCGCAGGTCTGTGTAGCCACAGGCGATATACACCTTGTCCGCTCCGGTAAAGTCGCTCAACATGACTTTAATATCCGCAGCACCGTTTCCACGGTGACTGCATCCGCGCCGGAATAGATATCCGCCTCAGCTCCGGCAATACGAACTGTGACAGCAGCGCCGCCGGATGGCCGAACATTCGGTGTTGATGTAATTTCCACGAAGGCAGGCTGCTGAGTCGCTTGCTGCTGTTCCGACAGCGCCTGGAATAGCCGCCTTTGCCAGTAGTAATAGGTCTTCTCGGAAAAACCGTTTTCCTGGCACCAGGCCCGAACAGTCATACCGCTGCCACGACAGGCCGTGATTCTGGCTGCCCAATTCTCCAGCCGCTCCTGCTTAGACATTACTTTCAGATTTTGATCCATTTTGACCATCTCCCAATTTGACAAATATCTCCCATAGACTGCATGGGAGATATTCGGGGTTTGGGATATTATCTCATGCGACGGCATTGCTACGCAAGTTGTGGGGAGGTTTGACGCTTACCCAATACTGTGTGTATGAATCTGTTTCTGGAACATTTATCCAAAGGGTATCCTGATGATATGATACTGCTTTGCTGTGACGGAGCGGCCTGGCACAGATCCAAGGAGCTGAACATACCGGAGAATATTGTACTCTTTCATATTCCTCCGTACACCCCTGAAATGAATCCAATTGAACAGATTTGGAAAGAAATTCGGAAACGTGGCTTCCGGAATGAACCTTTTGCATCGCTGGAAAAAGTTGTTGAGCGCCTATGTGATACTTTACATTCTTTATCAAAACAAACAATTGCCAGTATCACGGGAAGAGAGTGGATTATCAAACCTTTTAAATGCTAAACAGTATCAGATCCCTCCTTTCTTTTTTTGAGACGGAGCAGCCCCGGAGATCAGACGTCGCTCAGATCGTCGTCCTTCATGCAAAGGTGGACAGCGCCCACCTTGAAGGTCTGGGGCAGCGCCAGAATCCTGGGGTTGGAACCGACAAACTTCTTCTTGGCGTCCTCCAGAGCCTCCTCGAAGGTGGCCCGGGTCTTCAGACCCATGCTCCGGGCAATGCCCGGCTCCTGGGCGCCAACGATGTAGATGGCGCTGGTGTTCATCTCGGCAATGTGGCCGCAGCTCATCATGGAGAAGCCGTGGAAGGGATGGAAGGCGTTGCAGTAGCGGTACCTGCGGATATACTCCTGGTTGGTGGCGAAATATTCGCCGTACCGGTCCATGTCCGGCAGGATGTTCATGTGGTCGTGCTGGAACATTTCATACAGCTCCCGCAGGTAGGGCCACCGCTCGTCGTGGAAGTAGCCGTTGCAGATGGAGGAGCAGATGATTACGCAGTTGTCCTTCATCACCCGCTTGTGGCGGATGACCTGGGCGGATAGGGCCTGCATCATCTGGATGGGGTTGGTGCCCATGCCGTCGCCGTAGTGGAAGTTCTGGGGCATACCGAAGACCATCACGTCGTACTTTTCTTCCGCGAAGGGCACATAGGTGCGCTTGTTGGCGATCTCCCAGGAAAGGGGCTGCATGACCTTGGCATAGCCGGAATAGATGGCGATCTGCCGGGAGTAGGTGTCCAGCACCGCGTCGCAGCAGAAGAAGGGATGGCCCATCTTCTCCTCCATGTGCTGGCCGATCTCGTCAAATTTGGTGCGCATCAGGCTGTGTCCCGATACGGGGGTGAAGTCCGCCCGGTGCATGACCTTGGGCACATGGTGGGAGGCGATGCTCCGCCAGTGGGTGATGCCGGTGGCGCAGTGCTTGTAGCCGCCGGAGTAGCCGCCATAGGGGTTGCCCTGGGTATGGCCGATGAGGACGGGAATGTCGCAGTCGAAGACGTACTTGTTCATGAGCACCGGGTCGCCCTGCTGGGTGGTGCCCAGATCTACCATGTGGTCTGGGTCCTCGGAATCATGGCTGGTGATCTGGTTGGTCCAGTAGAACTCGTTGAACAGCTCCTCTCCCAGGATCTGCTTCATTTCCGAAACGGTGGCCCGGGGGTGCAGGCCGTTGCTGAACAGCAGCAGGATGTCCTCCTTCCGGATGCCGCCGGCGTACAATTCATCCAGGCAGGCCCGGATGGAGACCTTCCGGTGGGAGGTGGGCTGGCAGCCGCCCTTGACGATATCGGGAATGACGAACACCACTGTCTTGCCGGGGGCGGCCAGCTCCCGAAGAGCGGGCATCCCGTAGGGATTGCGGATGCTCTCCAGGGTGGCGGCGTACAGGCTGTCCCAGTCCTGGGGCAGGCAGGGAGGGTCGGGAATGGTTTTGCCGGGGATGAACACGTCGGTATTATCCGGCAGGTTCGCACTCATCAGGCCATGGCCGTATTCAAAATCCAGTTTCATAGTGTCTCTCCTTATTTACCCAGATAGGTGCGAATGATCTCGACATACTCGTCGGGGTAGAAGCCGATCTCACCCTGGAAGCGGGTCAGGGCGATGAGACCGCCGTCGATCTCCAGAATGGAGGCCAGCATTTCGGCGTTGTCCACCTTCAGGCCGCCGCCGTAGACCACCGGGATCCCGCCGGTGACTTCCTTGATGAAACGGGCGATCTTGGTGATATAGTCCTTGCCCGCCGGGGTCTTGCCGGGGCCGATGGACCAGATGGGCTCATAGCCGATGACCACCTGGGACTTGTCCACACCGTCCAGGCCGATCTCCAGCTGCTCCCGCAGGACCTGGTCCCAGCGGTCCAGCTCGGTGTCCTTTTCGCCGATACAGTACAGGACCTTCATGCCGTTTTCCACGGCCAGCCGGATATCCTGGTTCAGGATGCGGTTGACCGCCTTGGTGTCCACCACACCGGCCTCTGCCAGAATGCCCATTTTGTCATTGCGCTCCTCGCAGTGGCCGATGATCACGGAATTAACACCGCAGGCCAGCATGGCGGAAACGGGACGATTGGTGGTAAAAGCGCCGAAGTTGCCGCCGACGGCGGTATTCATCCGGTACACGCCCTGGCAGCCCACCTGTACGGGGCTTCCCTCGCACCGGGCGTCCACGGCGCTGAGCAGGTGGGCTTCCGGGAAGTACTGTACGAACTCCACTTCGGAAGGGTCGTACCGCTTCAGCGCGTCCTGGGTGCCGTGCACAATGTAGCCGCCCCAATCCTTGGGCGGGGCAATGCGGTTGACGCCGCCGTAGCACACGGGCACATCAAAACGCTTCAGATTCAGAAAAATATGTTTCATAGGTTCTCCTATCAGCGAAGAATAGCGTAATCCGGTACATGGTCCATCATCAGGGGCATGGCGTAGTCAAAGAACCGGCCGTCGATCTTGTTTCCGTCCAGGATCCACTCCAGGGGGAACTTCTTTTCCACGTTGGCGACCTTTTCAAGGGGCGTCAGGAACAGATCAAACCGGTAGGTTTCACCCCGGTGGGCGTCGATCGCCACCATGGCGTCTGTCTCTCCCGCCAGAGCGGCTTCCACAGCCCGTTTCCCCACGGCGTAAGCCTCTTCCCGGTCCACAGGGGAGGCGTAGGGAATGGCGGCTCTGCCCAGCAGACCGGGCTTTTCGGCCCGGGATTTGATGCGCAGCTTTTCAATGATACTGTCGGTGACGTGCTGGGCGGTGCCGCCGGGAATGGTATGGCCGAAGCCGTCCACGATGCCGGTGGAGGCCAGAGGCTTGCCGTCCAGCCCGCAGATCCCCTCGGAAACCGTGACCAGAAGGCCCTTACCCTTGGCCCAGGCCCGCTCAATGTCCGCCAGCATTTTGTGTTCGTCCACCGGTACCTCGGGAAGGTAGGTCAGGACCTCACAGTTGGTGGCCCGGGCGGCCAGGGCGGAGGCGGCGGTGACCCATCCGGCGTTGCGGCCCATCAGCTCCAGCACCACCACATGGATGGGCAGGCCGGAAGCGTCCAGCGCCAGCTCGCAGGAGGCTTCCGCCGCGTAGCGGGCGGCGGAGCCGAAGCCGGGACAGTGATCGGTGATGTCCAAGTCGTTGTCCATGGTCTTGGGAATGCCGATGACCTTCACATCCAGCCCCTCGGCCTGGGCAAGCTTGGAGACCTTGTTGCAGGTGTCCATGGAATCGTTGCCGCCGTTGTAGAAGAAGCAGTCGATGTGGAATTTTCTCAGGGTCTCCAGAACGGTGGGATAATCCGCGTCCGTCAGCTTCCGCCGGCAGGAGCCGATGGCGGAAGCGGGGGTATGGCTGAGCTTGGAAATGGTGGAAGCGGGAACGTCGGTCAGATCAATGAGATCCCCCTTCAGAATTCCCTCTGCCCCAAACCGGGCGGCGTAGATCTTATCCACCTTGCCGCTTTCCCGGGCGGCCTCCACAACGCCCTGGAGGGAGGTATTGATGACCGCGGTAGGGCCGCCGCCGTGGGCGACCAGAATGTTGACTCCCATATCCGCTACCTCGCTCCGATCAGATTCTGGCCTTGCGGTAGCGCTCGGCCATCTCGTCCAGAGTGACCTGCTCCACCAGGGGGGCCTTGCCGTAGCTGTCAAAGTCCACGATCAGGGTGCCCACCGCTTCCTTGACGCCCTTCTCGATGGCCTCGGTGATCCGGGCCACATCCTCGTTGGGAACTGTGCCGTACATCACGGTGTCCATGATGGGGGTCAGGAATACTCTGGGATCAAAGTCGGAGGTCCGGGTCTGCAGCAGCTCATAGATGGGCCGGATGGCCTCATGCTCTCTCAGCTCGGGATGGTACCAGAACAGCTCCCGCAGGTTCCGGGTAACGGCCAGGCGGATGTCGGTGTCCACATTGATCTTGGCGATGCCCAGCTTGGAGACTTCCTTCAGCTGGTCCTTGGGAATGCCGTAGGCGTTGGTGATGGTGCCGCCCAGATCGTTGATCTCCTTGACGATGTACTGGGGAACGGTGGAGGAGCCGTGGGAGACCAGGGCGCAGAAGATGCCCTCATGACGCAGGCACTCCTTGGTGGCAATGGCAATCTCCTTCCGGATCACGGCGTTGGCGCCCTTGTTGGCGCCGTGCTTGGTGCCGTAGCTGATGGCCAGGGCGTCCACGCCGGTGGCCTTGATGAACCGGATGGCGTCCAGGGGATTGGTATAGGTGGAGGTGGCGGCGAAGACATGATCCTCCACGCCTGCCAGTACGCCCAGCTCGCCTTCGATCGTTACGCCCCGGGCATGGGCCAGCTTGACCACTTCCCGGGTCAGGGCGATGTTATCCTCGAAGGGCAGGCTGGAGCCGTCGATCATAACGGAGGTATAGCCTCCGTCCATGGCGGCGACGCAGGATTCCACGGTTTTGCCGTGGTCCAGGTGGAGGGCTACGGGGATGGGACTGTTTTCTGCGTACTTTTTGACGGCCTTGGCGATGTTGTTCGCGCCGATCTTCTTATCTTCCAATGTGCCGTTGGCGAAGTCTGTGCGGCCGCCCATAAAGGCGTTTGCCAGATCCGCGCCCTGAATAATGGCGGCGGAGCGGAACATCTCATGAACCTCGATGACGGCTTTGGCCTGGGCAACGGCGTTGACGTTAAACGCGCCCTGGGCGTAATTGTATTTTTCCGTTGCTTCCAGAATGGATCTCATAGGTACCAGTGACATGATATTCCTCCTTAAATATTGTGGGGTTTCCCCTGAATGTACGTCTGAAGAATGTTGCCCGCGTCGTCCAGCAGCACGAAGTCCGCGTCATATCCCGGCGCGATGGCGCCAAGGTGGGAATCACCCAGCAGCGCTGCCGGCGTTTGGCTGAGCATAGGAAGGACATCCTCCATGGGGCGTCCGGTAAAGGAAAGCAGATTCCGCAGCGCCCGGTCCATGGTCAGGGTGCTGCCCGCCCGGACAGACTTGCCCTTCAGCAGGGCGTCGCCGTCCACCACGGTGATCTCGTTGACGCCCAGGCGGTAGTCGCCGTCCGGGAGTCCGGTGGCCATGATGGAGTCCGTGATGGGGACCATCCGGTGGCTGCCCTTGATCGCCAGCAGCATTCTCACGGAGCCGGGGTGCAGATGGCGGCCGTCACAGATCGCCTCGCAGTAGACATCCCGCTCCAGGGCGGCGCCCATAATGGCCGGCTCATGCTGGTGGAACAGCCGCATGGCGTTAAAGGTATGGGTGATGCTCTTCGCGCCCGCGTCAATGGCGGCAATGGCCTGATCGTAGGTGGCCTCGGAGTGACCAAGGGAGATCACCATCTCGTCGGACAGCGCCCGTATGACCTCCAGGGCCCCGGGGACCTCCGGCGCGATGGTCATAGACCGGATGGCACCCTCCGCCGCCTCCTGATACCGCCGGATCAGAGACAGGTCACCCTGCTGCAGCAAGTGGGGCGGCATGGCACCGGCGTATTTCCCGGAGAGGGTGGGGCCCTCCAGATGGATGCCCAGAAGCCGGGCGCCGGAGCTGGCCTGCATGGCCTCCCGGGCCGCGTGAATGCAGCGGAGCGTCTGCTCCTCGGTATCGGTGAGAATGCTGCACAGCCAGCCGGTCACACCGTGGGATGCGAAGAAGTTGCCGATCTCCACCAGCCCCTGGGCGTCGCCGCTGTTTACGTCCACGTTGACCGCGCCATGGGTGTGCAGGTCCAGAAAGCCGGGGGCCAGAATGGCGTGACCAGCATCCACAGCCTGGGCGTCCCCGGGCCGGGGAATATTGCCCACCGCTTCGATCTTGCCGTCCCGGCAGAGAAGGCAGCCGTCCTGAAGACCCTGCTCTGTCAGCAGCCGGGCGTTTTGGATCCATAACCATTCCATATTTTACACCGGCCTTTCAGACGCGATGTGGTTCGCGTAGATTCTGGCATCGGGGTGATTTTGCAGCAGGGTGACGGGGAAGCTGGCGCTGACCTCGCCGCAGGCGGCCCGGCGGACCACGGCTCTGTGCCATTCCCGGAATACGCCCAGGCAGACGCGCTTGGCACCCAGGATCTCCCGGATGCCGATGGTGGCGGCGTAACGGGGCATATCCTCAATGGCGCCGCCCAGGTCGCCGATGGCGTTCGCGGTGCGGGTCTCGGGGCTGATGGCCAGCACCCGGGTGGTCAGGGCGGAAAATTCCGCCGGGCTCAGATCCGGCTGGGGCTCATTGAAGGCCAGGTGGCCGTTGATGCCGATCCCGCCCACGCACAGGTCTGCCCCGCCCAGGGAATCCAGCTTGGCGGTGAGGGCTCCGGGGTCGGTGGGATCCGGGAAAATACGCTGCTGTTCCGGCATGACCAGCTGGGGATCAATCCGCGCGTATACGTTCCGCTGCATAAAGCCCCGGAAGGACAGACGGTCGCTGGGGTCGATCCAGGTCTTCTCATCCAGAAGGTATTCGTCCATGTTGAAGAACCAGCAGTTTTTCAGGCTGACGCGGCCCTCGTTGACCATGGAAACAAAATAGGGGTAATGGCCCACCGGCCCCACCGGGCAGATGATGACCGTGCGCGTTCCCTGGCTGTTGTTGCGCTCAATCACGCTGACTATCTCTTCCGCCAGCTTACGGAACGTGGCTTCGGAAGAGTCCATGCAAAATACGGGGAGTTTGGCTTTTTCCATCAATTCTTCGGAGGAATACGTGTAATACGCCTGCATATGCTTTACCTCTTTCCTAAAATTTTAAACATACTTTGCTTGTATGTTTCCACACCGGGTTGATCAAAGGGGTCAACGCCTGCCATCGCGCAGGAAAAGACACAGGAGAGCATGAAGAAGTAGAAAAGACTGCCAAAGGCTTCTTCTCCCCAATTTTCCATGCTGAGCTGCAAACAGGGCAGATGCTCAGCGTGGGCCGAGATCGTGGCGGCTTCCGCCGCGGCGTTCAGGTCCCCAAAGCGCTTTTCGTCCAGATACCCAAAGCCGTCGTCAATGTCGTCAGGGGAAAGACTGGGCCCCGGGGAAGCTTCTCTGACCCGGAGGAAGGTTTCGAACACCATCGGGCTTCCCTGCTGGAGGAATTGCCCCATGGAATGGAGCTCCTCCGAGCATTCACAGGAGAGGGGAAGCAGCCCCAGCTCGTTTTTTCCTTCGCTCTCACTGAATAGCAGGATCCACCACTTGGAGAACCACCGCAGCCGGGGCTCAAAGAAGGTGAGCATTTCCGCCCGATAGCCCTTTTCGTACAGCAGGTTTCGAGCCGCGGCATAGAACAGGGCGGGGTTTTCCGGCGCCGGGGCGCTCAGCAGCTGGGCACGCATAGCGGCCGCGCCTTTTACCAGCTTCCGGATATCCACGCCGGCCACGGCCATGGGGAGCAGCCCCACCTCCGTCATGGCGGAGTAGCGGCCGCCCACGCTTGTCGGGAAATCGAAGAAGTCCCAGCCGTTTTCTTCTGACAGCCGATGCAGCAGGCTGCCCCGGGGCCCGGTGGCCAGAATGCGGCTTGCCGCCTGGGAGCCGTAGCGCTCCCGCATCCATTTCCGGAGCACCCGGAAGGTGGCTCCCGGTTCCAGGGTGGCAAAGTTCTTCGCCACAATGTTCAGAAAGACGGACTGTCCCTCCATCTCCTCCAGGACCTGGGAAATGGCGGAGGGAGCCAGCGCCGTTCCGGCATCGAGGACCTTCACCCCAGAGGGGCGCAGGTCCTCGATGACCGACCGGGCGGCATTGTTGGACCCGCCAACGCCGATCAGGACAAACAGGGTGCCTTCTTTTTGAATTTGGGCGGCTTTCTTTTCGATCCGGTCAAGGAGGGCCTCCGTGACATAGCCGTCAGGATCTGCCCAGCCGGAGCTTTCGGGGTTGGACGGGAAGCCGGCAGCCGCCTGGTCCAAAAGGAAGGCGTATTTTCTGGCCTTGCCCTCAATTTGTTCCGGTTCCAGTCCACATAAGCTGAAATCAAACATAGCATCCTTCTTTTCGAAAAATAAATGAACCTGGGCGATTTTTCTATGGAATGCCGCGGCGGGGCGCCGCGTTATCCCACTGGTTCCGTATTTCCTGTGACAGATGCCCGCTGGGCGGCGTAGAGAACCTCCTCCACATAGGCGCCCTGGGCAATGTCCGCCACATCCGCGGCCTTCCCCTCGATGGCATCCAGAAATGCCTGCGTCTGCCGGTCAAAGCGGCCTTCCGTGGGGGACTGCGCGGTGAGGTTATACTGTGTGACCTTGCCGGTGTACCCTCCGTCCGGATGCTTCTCCAAGTAGGTCACCTGCTCGGATCCGCGAAGGCTGAGCTGAACCATGCCGCCGACGCCGGTCACGAGAAGCATCGCGTCATCCATGCCGGTGCGGCTGACGCAGAAATTGCCGATGCTGGGTCGCCTCTGGCAAGGAAGGCGGCCGCGTCGTCGTTTTCCACCGGGGCCATCTGCTGATCCAGTCTGCGCATGGGGATGAAGGTGTCGGCCATACAGCTTACCTCCCGGTAGCGCTGCCCGGCCACATAATCGGTAAGGTCGATCAGGTGGCTGCCAAAATCGCACAGCGCCCCCGCGCCGGAGCTTGCCCGGCGCATTCTCCACCCCAGGCCGATATTGGGGTCAGCCAGCCGCTTTCCGCCAAACCAGGCGGAGCAGCTGTAGACGGGGCCGATCCGCACTGCCGCTTAGCACGGCGGTAATTTTGGCCCGACGGTCTTTGCTCAGACCCTGGGCGTGACGATGGGCGATGCCGGTGCTTCCACCGGTTCCGATGATACCAACACGAACCATACTGTGAGCCACCTCATCTTTCTGCCCCCTGACCTGAGATCCGGAGGGAAGTTATCAAATTTAGAGTATATTATTGTTAACTCTTGAGTATAGTATAAAACCTGTACAGCGGAATGTCAACTGTGTTCCCAAAAAAATTGCGTGTGTTTTCTATGGCTTCCACTGGGAAGGAGAAAGCCGGGAACTGTTTTTTATGGAATTCTTCGCAATCTATTGAAATTTTGACAAAAAGGAATTATAATATGTTAAAACCAACGTAAAAGGAGGCTTTGTCATGCGTGAAGTCAGACTTACGCAAATGGAAAACTATATTCGTGAGCACAAGTCGGTTTCACTGGAAACACTATGTGAAGTGTTTGGACTTTCTATGAATACGGTTCGGCGGGATGTGAAGGATATTATTGCCCGCACGAACATTCGTAAGATATATGGCGGCGTCAGCGCGCAGATCGATTCCATACCGCCTTCCTTCAGCGTACGTTTGGGTATCAACGCGGAAGCGAAGGCCCTCATTGGCATGTACGCCGCCCAGATGGTGGAGGACAATGACATCATTTACATCGACTCCGGTACCACCACCTGCCAGATGGTGGACTACCTGCACGGCAAAAAGAACATCACCATCGTGACGCCCTCCCTGGACGTGATCAACCGGGCGGTGTCCAACCCGGAGCTGACCATCGTGTGTCTGCCCGGATCGCTGAACCGGGAAACCTTTTCCTTTACCGACCAGACCACCATTGACGCACTGCAAAACTGCAATATTGCCAAGGCTTTTATGGCCGCCAACGGCATCACGATCCAAAACGGAGCGACTCAGTCCACGCCACTGGAATTCGCCATCAAAAGGAGTGTGGTCGCCCACAGCAGCCGTGTCATCCTCATGGTGGAGAGCAGAAAGATCGGCAGCGCCTCATTGTATACCTACTGCTCCCTGAAGCAGATCAACACCATCATATCGGAAAAGCAGCTGGCCACGGAGTTCCGGACGGCCTTTCAGGACCTGGGAGGCACCATCGTGACCCCCGGCCGCGCGCCGGAACCCAACGGAGTATAAAAGAATTTCAGGCGGGGGAGACGCTGCGGGGCCTAAGCCCGCTGGGGCGCGTATGCCACCGGAAATTGTCTGTCCGCCCCTGTTCCCGGACCTCCAGCCGCGATCAAAAAGAATATGGCCATGTCAGATCGGCGAGTAACGCGCGCAGCCGTTCCCTAACATGGCCATATTCTTTTTTGCTTTTCCAAATTTCTCATGGCCTGGCCGAAAAATAAAAATGTTCCCAAAACTTAACAAAGACTTGACAATTTTGGCGTAGGGGTGTATAATCGAAATATAGCTTAGAACTGACAATTTTATAGCCTGTTTTTTGTGCACAATGACCATAGCGTACTGCGAATTACTGGAGAAATCCCGATTCCGGCGGGAGACAGGCGGCCGCTGAATCAGATTATCATAGCATGGTATTGACCATAAGTTCTTAAATTTCCACGAAATGGCGGGGTCTCTTTTGTGAACTATCGGCTTGGGAAACGGGATTTGTCCAAATCGCGTTCATGCCGGGAAATATTCTTCAATCCATTTCATCAAGGTAAAGCGAGGGAGAAAAACATGGGCAAAATGAGCAAACCAAAGAAAGCCAGAAAACTCAAAGATTTCAGCGAGGGCAACAAGACAACACGGAACATTATTACGGTGTGTTCCATCCTGTTCGGCTTCCTGACCTGGAGCCTCCTTGCCAGCATCCCGTCCATCGGCACATTCCTGGCAAGCCCCAGGCAGGTCTGGAAGGCGCTCCTTTCCGAATCCAGCGCGGGCGGAAGATATTGGAAGGACGTGGGAATCTCCCTGAAGCGTGTGGGCGTTGGCTTTGGCCTGGCCTTCCTGTGCGCCATTCCCATTTCCTTCCTGATGGGCTGGTACCCGAAGATCCGGAAGTTCCTGGAGCCCTGGATCCAGTTTTTCCGGACCATCCCGCCCATCGCCCTGATCCCGCTGGTGATCCTGGCCATGGGCCTAGGTGAGAAGCCCAAGTACACCATCATTTTTCTGACCTCCTTCCTGGTCATGGTGGTGACCATTTACCAGGGCATCAAGGAAGTGGACCTGACCCTGGTGAAGGCGGCATACACCTTTGGCGCTACCGACCGGAACCTGTTTCTCGATATTATGATCCCCGCGGCCTTCCCCTTCATCCTGGTAGGCGCCCGGCTGGGAATCGCCACCGCCCTCACCACCCTGATCGCGGCGGAAATGACCGGCACCATTTATGGCATCGGCGCCCGGATCCAGGGCGCGCAGCAGTTCATGGATGTGCCCATTGTTCTGCTGGGTATCATTACCATCGGCGTGATCGGTTATGTGCTGGACTGGCTGCTTCTTTTCGCGGAAAAGAAGCTGACCCGCTGGAAATAAGGAGGAACTGAAGATGCGTGAGCCTCTGATCGACATTGTAAACGTCAATAAGACCTACCACGTCGCCCACCGGGACGATGTGGTCGCCCTGAAGGATGTGAGCCTTCAGATCTTTGAAAACGAGTTTGTCTGCGTCGTAGGCCCTTCCGGCTGCGGAAAGACCACCCTGCTGAACATTATTGCCGGACTGGAGCCCTTCGACAGCGGCAGCGTCAAAATGCAGGGAGAGGACGTGGTGGGTCCCGGCCCCGACCGGGGCGTCATTTTCCAGCAGTACGCCCTGTTCCCCTGGATGACCGTAGAGCGCAACATCAAGTATGGAATGAAGTTCCTGACCCGTCCCTGTGAAAAGGAAGTCGAAGACCCGAAAACAGGCGAAAAAAAGACCGTGGTGACCTATCGCAAGTACACCAAGGCCGAGAAAGACGAGCTGGTCAAAAAATATATCAAAATGGTCAACCTGACGGGCTTTGAGCACTCCTATCCCAAGGAGCTTTCCGGCGGCATGAAGCAGCGTGTGGCCATCGCCCGGGGCTACGCTGTCAATCCCCAGGTGCTTCTGATGGACGAGCCTTTCGGCGCTCTGGACGCCCAGACCCGGGCCCAGCTTCAGGAGGAGCTGCTGCTCACCTGGGAAAACGAGCGTAAGACCTGCTTCTTCATCACCCATGATGTGGACGAGGCGGTCCTGCTGGCTACGAAGGTGGTCGTGATGAGCGCCCGCCCGGGTGAGGTCAAGGAGATCATCGACATCGACCTGCCTTATCCCCGGACCCAGAAGACCAAGCTTCTGCCGGAATTCGCCAAATATAAGAACTATATTTGGGACAGCGTATATAAGATGTATCTGGAAGTCCGGAAGTAATTAAGGATATTAGTCCGGTCAGGACTGATAATATAAAAAAGGAGAATGCTTATGAAAAAGAAAACCAGATTGATCGCGCTTTTGACCGCACTGGTCATGCTTATGGCAGTTATGAGCGGCTGCGCGTCAAACACCAAGCCCACTGGCGCCAACAATACTTATGAAAAAGCAACCGTTCGTCTGGCCGTCCACTCCAATGAGGGCTCCGCGCTGACCGCCATTGGACTGGAAAAGGGCATCTTTGAGAAGTATGGCATTGATGTCAAGCTGGAGATCGTGGAGAGCGGTCCCCCAGAGATGGCTGCCATGCGTGCGGACAACCGTACCCTGGATATCGGCTACATCGGCCCGGGCGTGTCTTGGAACGCCATTGATTCCACCGGCAATCAGCTTAGCTTTGTGTTCTTTGACTTCCTTGGAAACTCCGAGCGTCTGCTGGCCCGTGACGGCGTTTTCACCGACGCCAACAACGACGGCACCTATGATCTCGAGGAGCTGTATCAGGGCCTGAAGGGCCAGAAGATCTATCTGGAAGTCGGCACTACCCCCGGCATCTGGTTGATGAACTTCATCAACACCATCAATGATGGCCGTCCCGATGAGGAAAAGCTCTGGATGCAGTGCGACGTAGAATCCTATCTGGCGGAATATGTGGCCCCCAACACCGACGAGGCCAACAAGCTGACCGTGGTCAACTATAACAACGCGAACATTCCTGCCGGTATGTCCACCAGCAGCGCGGACCGTGTGGATATCGCCGTTGCCTTCTCTCCCGCTACCACTGCCGCCGTTTCCTCCAACAGCGACGTGAGCATCGTCGCGGACAGCACCATTCTCCCGGCCAGCAAGGCTACCACCGGTGTCTGGGTGGCCTCCAATGACTGGATCGAGGAGAACCCCGAAGTGGCGCAGCGCGTGATCAATGCCCTCTACGAGTCCGCGGTCTACAGGACCGAGCATCTGGATGAGGCTATCGCCGCCGGTGAAAAGCTCTGCCAGAAGCCTGACGGCTCTTTCAGCGCCGACGTGGTCAGAAGCATCTCCGCGGCGGAGTACAAGGATTGGTTTGAAAAGGAGGACGGCATTGGCTGGACCTACATGCGTGCCCTGTACGATTCCAAGGTCGGCTCTGTTCCCGAAGGCTCCACTCCCAAGACCTTTGAGGAGTCTGTGAACTTCACCTTCTTCCTGAACGCCATCGCGAATATTGCTGGATAATCCATCGCCAAAGCCAACGGGGAGGGCGGCTGACCGCCGCCCTCCCGCATTTTATATAGAGAGGGAATTACAATGCGGGAAAATGACAGGAATATCATCCGCGGTCTGGCCGAACAGTACAGAGAGCACTGCGAAAGCGAGCGCAACTATTTTGACAGAGCTTCGGAGCAGCAGATCGTCCGGGAATACCGGACCCTGGTCCAGGACCAGATTTTAAAATACTGGAAACAGGTGGCTCCCGACAGGCAATATGGGGGCTTCATCACCGACTTTGACCGCCGCTGGAATGTCCGCTCCACCGACAAGGGCGCCTGGGGACAGGGCAGACTGATCTACAGCTTCTCGGAGACCCACGAGCATTTCCCGGAGGAGGGCTGGCTGGACCTGGCCAGATTGGGAAAGGACTTCGCGTTACAGCATATGTACGCGGGGAACGGCCGCTTCTACTATCTGGTAGACCGGACCGGCGCCAAGGTGCTGGACGGGCCCTACCTCTGTGTTCTCCGACGGCTTCATCATTGCCGGGCTGGCAAGATTCCTCTCCGCCTCCGGCGGCGGTACCCCGGAGGACGCCCAGCTTCTCCAGTCTCTGTTTGACCGCTACGCTGAAAATATTATGGACGTGAACTTCTCCGATACCGCCCCCTTCGAGGCAAGCAGGGAGATCTGCTCTCACGCCCTGCCCATGATCGGACTGAATGTGGCCTATGAGGTCAACCGGGTGCTCCCCTCCGGGAATGCCCGCCAGCTGATCGATCACTGCCTGGACGCGGTTCTGAACGGGATGTACGACCCGGAAACGGGACTGATCCTGGAGAAGAAATACCGGGATGGACGGCGCTGCCAGGGACCCAACGCCCTTCTGGTGAATACAGGCCACGCCTTTGAATCTATGTGGTTCTGCCTGGAGGCCATCCTCACCACCTATGGCCCGGAGGATCCGAGAATCTCCAGGATCCGGGACATCGCAGAGACGAACTACCGGGCCTCCCGGGGCCCGGACGGGGAGAGTGTTTTCTCCTACAGCGCCGGGGAAGACGCCATAAAGTTCAAAACCTGGAAATATGAGATTGACTTTGCCGGTACAGACAAGGTGAGCTGGTCCTACGCCGAGGAAATGTATCTGTGGGCCCTGCTTGCAAAGCTGACCGGCGAGGAGACCTATTTCAGGAGATTCCTCCATCTGCACCAGTTTACCCAGACCCACTTTATCGACCGGGAATACGGAGACTGGTTCCACGCGTTGAATCAGAACAATGAAGTTATTTACGATTTTAAGGGTTCGACCGTCAAGGTGGCGTTCCATATGCTGCGGGCCATGCTGCGGATCATGGAACTGTTTTCCACGGAGCGGGAGAACTGACGTTTCAGGAAGGAAAACCATATGATACTTTCCGGATCGGCCCCCTTTACCCTGCGGGAAAACCGGGTCTCCTATCTGATTCCCGGGGGAGAGATGATCGATGCCTTTTACGGCCATCCCGTGAGGGAGAATTGTATGCAGTCCCAGGCGTGGATCGCCTCCACGACCTACAGCGCCCTGGGCGGGGACAATAGCGGCCTGTCTTATCTGTCCCCGGAATATGGAGACCAGACCTTAAAGCAGGTCCTGGATGCCCGGGGCAAGGAGTTCCTGGGGGAAGACCATGTTGCCCGCTGGGGAAATACGCCCGGGTTCAGTATTGCCAACGAGTTGGACGATTACTACATAGATAGTGTTGTCCGCTATCCGCATGCCTCTTATTGTGTTACAACCAGTGCAAGGACCTAGTTTAAACTAATTTCTATCCAGCCCGATGCCGCTTTTGCGGTATCGGGCTGGATTTTCGTTAGATTTGAAAACCACCGGATATGCCGGTGGAGGTACCCCGTAAGAAATCCTTAGCTTCAAGCATCAATTGAAACGAGTCGGGAATAACAATCCAACAAATTCATATGCGCTCGATAAAAATGGCTGATGCCCCTTTACGGGCGGCAGAGCATTTGATGCAAATGAAAGATAATTTAGCTGCTAGCCGGTAAAAAGCCCCCCTAGGGCTTAATCAAGCCGCTGGCTAAGCCTGCAGTCGTGACTATTACGATTTTAACCAGCGCTCCCGATTTTCACAAATCAGGACAACTGTCATGATAAAGTTTGGAAGCTAGACATCTTCCAGCAGCGTTCCCGTTGTTTTTCCGGACATCCGCACTGAAAAAATTTGCGACAAAGCGCCCATGCGTACACTGTGCAAATTGCCGAAAAAACAGAAAATCTTGTTTTCTGTGTTGCATTTTGACGTTCAGATTGTCTTTTATTATATGAGTGGAATCCACATGCACATATCCACCGGGCACACAATGGCAAGTGGATCGCCGAATCAAATAAAATGCGGGAAGGAAGAAGAACTATGAAAAAGGAACAAATGAAAATGGGCGAGAAAACCATCGAGACCCCCACTCTATTGATCAAAAAGAACATTATGGCATAAATGGTTTCAGAAACTTATAGAATCATTCTTCATACCACCTGGTAGTGTCAAGGTTTATGCGCAAATTTGATTCTGGTATCTGGCAGAAATCTATTACAGGGGGGCTTTTGCGCCCCCTTGGTTACGTTTGCGCCCTGCCTGCTGAAAAGTAACCAAGGGGCGGTTAAGCCGCCCCCTGTAATAGATTTCTACCAGAGCCGTAAACAATTTTGCGCATAACTCTTGACACTACCGAGGGAGGGGCGGGGCTACTCTTGAATTACGATTCTCTTCAACATATTCCCCCTCATAGTATAAAACATGGGGAAACGCAATTCGGGTCAGATAAAATATTCCCGAAAGAATCGAAAACACAAGCAACAAGATCCCGACTATGCAGTTCCGCATACGAAAAGTGTCGCTCCAAGGCTTTTCAAAAAGGATACAAAGTATGCCCAACAGGAACATAATTCCACTTACGGCTAAAATCCGATAAACAATTCCATCATAACAATACACGGCTTTCCTCACTGCATTGAAACATCATTTCGGCAAAACACAAAAACGTGCAAAACCATTATTGCGCTTTTGATTACAACACAAATAATCATTGATTGCGATCCAATCGGCATTTTTAGCCAATTGAGCCTTTGTATTAACGCTCTGTCTTCTACGCCCATGCTGCCCAGAGACTCAGCAGAAAGGAGAAACAGAGAATTGAAATCAGAGCCATTTGCAAGGCAACTGTGCTGCATCAAAATCGACTTCAACACGTTTTCGGCGCTTTTTATATCACCGGATTTTAAGTATGGCGCGAATTTATTCAGGTCATTCCAAATGATAGATCCTCGGCGCGCAATATCCAACCGATTCATTTGTTGTATTAACTGATTTTGATCTAGCGTATTATCAAGAACATAGAAAACGGATTCATTCAGTGCTTGAATCTGCGATGGAGGAGAGATCACCTCAAACGTGTAAATACCATCGCCTGCGTTTACATTAACTGCGGATGATTTTCCGACAAAATTCATCACGGAATATTGAGGAATGCATCCAGAAGATGTAAACAACCTCTGCTCTAACTCGCTGTACATGGAATACAAACCAACGCACAAGCTGAGGTGAGAAAAACAGCGTTCATGTTCGAACTTGGTGCTATTACGTCCTTATGGTGGTTTTATCTTTGATAGGATTGCTGCTTGTCGCCATATTCGGTATCCGGTGTTGGAAAGAATTTGTTGAGGGCAATGCATGGTGGCCTTACCTTGTTGTTGAGATCCTTGGCTTCATTGGAGTTCCGTCTATGCTACTGGCAAAGAAATCTCCTTGCCATAAGTGGATTTGTCGCCGTAGGGATAAGATATATAGTCATTTATACTCGTGTTTCTTGCAACATGAATAAGGGGATAATTCTGCGTGTGTTCGGTAATGTGAAGATGTTATTGATTTGCCCGAATGAATACATTGATGGCACGATTATTTTGGCTTTAATGAGCGACAAGGACACCACAAAAAAAGTGAGTGTCGAAACTTGCGAACGAAAGTTGCATGATTTTGGAGGGATTTGCGGGTACGGATAGCTCCAAATACCTGTATCTAAAGTGTTGAACAGACACATGTTTATTCAACACTTTAGATGCAACTTGAAATAAGTTGCATCTAAAGCGCTTTTTAGGGCAAATTCAAGAGAAATAGACTGAGATTAGTTTGAAAATCAAAGGTAAAATGTGAACACGATTTTTTATAGTTCCATAGATGCAAACATGCTGTGATGCATCTTTTGAACTGTGTCAGTCATATGCAGTCAGAGATTGAGCAGCGCCCTTTCTGATTTCGGAGGAAATTTGAAAAAAGGGCGCTGCTTTTTTATAGAGTTTTCAGAAATTTATCATTTGGAAACCTGCCGGGATTTTTGTGGTGTGAAGCCATAAGAATCCCGGCTTTTTTCGTTTTCGGAGTAAATTTCACCCTCAGATCGTCCGTTTGATC
>JABLTL010055099.1_pt1 | contig 20686 bp, 14 predicted proteins | sample 7160151 | NCBI WGS metagenome assembly JABLTL01 (sample SAMN14651223, study PRJNA627086) | human gut metagenome | isolation source: feces | host: Homo sapiens
CTTACAGGGCGCGACTGCTCCAACACGCGATACCCAGGGTGCCGCTTCGCTTGCCCTGGGCTATGTGCTCCATTGGGCTTTCAGCCCGCACTTGCTAAATCCGAAACTTGAGTAACAATGAATAGAATTCCCCCCAAACTATCTCGTTTTAATGCCTATTTTGAACACCCTGCCTCACAACGCGCGATTGCCCCAGCACGTGGTATCCGCGGTGTCCCATCGCCTGCTTTGGGTAACATCTATTACAAAAAACACTTCCAGCGCAGCAACTCATACAATAAACGCACATTTTGTACAATCAACGTCAATATGCTTGTGACAGAGTGCGAAGAGTTGTATTTTTGCAGCGTCAAAATACATAATGACAAGTAAAGTAAGCAAAATAGAGGCATTGAGCAGCTACCGTGAAATAGCAATGTGGAAGTTCTTATTTTTCAGTTGAGGTACTGTTTGATGCCTTTTTATATGCTTCATATATGCATCACCCTAACCCCTAAATTTTATGGTAGAAAATGGCATTGTCATAAGGGTGGTTCTAATAATTCTGAAATAGGGATTTGTGCGCTATCAGAAGTGTTTTTTTTGAAAGTTTGAGAGGGAGCATAGCGGGCTGTGTGACCGAACAAACTTTCAGAAAGACACTTCCGAGAGTGTGCAAATCACATTTCAGAATAGCCGAATTCAAAAAACAGAATTCTTAGAACCACCCTTAAATAATAAATACTTAACTTTGCGCTTAGGATCGGAGCTGTTGGAAATGCCCAACTGCTGTGAAGCACCATAAAAAGAGTAAATGAGCCAAAGTTTGTATAAGACTTTGACTCATTTATTCTTTTAATATCGTCTGGTGGTGCCACAAAACCAACAACTAAAAATAGCTCTTGATTATATCAAATCTCTTTGTGGCATTATAACCAAAGTGTATACTTCCAGCAATATGGAGTAGAAACTCTGGTTTACTTAAATCGCGTAAAATTCTTCACCCTATCTTTCTCTTCTTTTGGATAAATTTGTGTACATGAAAAGAAGTCGTTTGAAAAATTTGTTACGGTGTACACTTCTGTCCATCTTTGATAGTCTTCTACAGGTTCTTTTACATCATCATACCAACAATACAACTGTTTGTATGTTAGGGTATTGTTAGAGTATGACCAAGTGCCTGCATATCCTCCTGCTTCTTTATCTCCAAATTCTTCAGGACTTTCATAAGTATACCACGTACCATCAGAGTTAAAGATGAAGATATCGTTGTCACCATCTTGTGCCCAAGCACCTCGAGTGATAATCTTTTTGAATTCGTCCTGTTTCTCATCATCATCACTGCACGACTGTAGAAATGAAAAAGGAATACAGAGTAATAAAGCCGTTAACACGACCTTGCTATACATTTTAATGTTATTGATTTTCATTGTTGATAGTTTTAGTAATTAAGAACTGTTTTGTAAGAGAACACAATTGTAGAATAGGGCTTGTGATGCGGTATAAACCCTGCTACACCCTTACTAAAAGAGATGGAACTCTCAGGTTTAATTTATCATTTCTCGCTTGTTGCTGATTTATCTTTTGCGGTAATAAAAGTCTATAGCAATCTCAACAACAATATTAACTAATAGACTTGTTACAGGATCAGGTATAAAACAACAAGCCACTGTAACAACCGCCTATATAAGTTTTTTCTATTTCATAGGCTTTCCTTGTTAGTGTTTGACATACGGAACCACATTTCCACGCATATGCTATTACCCCATTCTCGGTAAATCATAGAACCATATGCGATTTTAAGTAGCCTATCCTTCTGAAAAGACAAAAGGATAGGCTTGAATAATTAAGCGAAGAAACCGCACAAGATATGAATCCATGCAAGAATTTCTTCAAGCTTGATTTCAATCTTAAAATGGGATTCAATCATCATAGTGACCTCCTCTTTTTTAAGATCAGTTTGAAATAGGACTTCTCCCGCTAACAGTATCTATACTGTACACTTAGTTAGCCATACATGTACAGGAAGGCAAATATCTACTCTCCCACAGAATGTAGTACCATCGATGCTAACGAGCTTAACTTCTCTGTTCGGAATGGTAAGAGGTGTACTCCTCGTCGCTTGATTACCTTCATTTGTTTAGTTTTGCATAAGATAAGCTGCTGTTCAGTAAAGATTCAAACAAACTTGGTGTTCTACACAAAACTTACTTTGTCTTTAGCATATTCAATATGATTGCTTTGCTGTAATAGGTCCATCAAAAGTAATCTGTGGCTCTGAATGATTTGCTGTCACCATAACAGATGTCTCAATCGTATAAATTCTTGAAACTATATGGTTGATATCCCACAATTTTGCTTGACCACATACTCTGTATCTTCCTTCTCCATCAAAAAACCTTTGAAGAGTGAAGGAACAGTTTCTATCGGAATCTATTTCTGAAAAAGACTGCGCATTATTGAACTGCAGTTGGTTGAATTTCTGCTTAAATGTTCGGCAAATTGCTGTTTCAACATCTGCCTGATTCATTTTTAATGGTTGTATTGCCATAATTAGAGTAAGTTTGATTTGTTAATATTTTTCATTAAAGAACAACCTTGAAAGTCTTGCCTCCGACATTTACAAGATAAGCACCTTTAGATAGTCCGCTTATTACACTACGTTTTGATTTTGCAACTAATGCGCCCTGTAAATTATAGACTTGTACAAGGGTGTTATGAGGTGCATTGCTTACTATGATTGAGCCATTCTTGGTGGTTATTACTATATCTTTGAAGTTGTCTGTAACATTCGTCACTTCTGTATTACAATCATCTTCGAATTCCTGAATATCCCAGAATAAGCCCCATTCAGAGTCTTTACTATAAGCATCTTTACAACCTTTGGGGACATATAGGGTAACATCTGTATATACTTTATTCGAAAACGGCCCATTGCATACAACAGGAGGAGTAGTTGATTTACAGATAATCATATCCAAATAATTCGAATAATAATAGTCTAATCTATTTACATAAAAAGACGCTATGTTTTTCCCTAATATTAGCGTATCAACCGGTCGATAGAACGGTGGATTTTCTGTACATGTGCCAGCAATCTCTAATTTTTTAATTGTTCCATGAACAGAAATGTTTACTTCAAAATCACCCCATTTACTTATATCTATCAAAGGACGCCCCACATAAAAATAGTTTAGCCCATCATTAAATGCGGGGTAGGTAAGATAATCATCAACATAACTATAATCATATTTGCTTAGGTATCCTTTTATACTGAATTCATCATGTGCGTCCTCTATGATTACAGTGTCGAGTTTATTTGAAAAGTACGAGGTTTCCTCCCCTCGCTTATAATGAGTTTCGAGTGATTTTGCTTCATAAACATAACCATCATTATAAAGACTATGGTAGAAGGGGAGGCCGTTCAACCCTTTCCCAATAGTCAATTTTGATATATTCGAGCAACCCCAGATAATAGAAGGTGATATTTCTACAACACTAGGTGGAATAGTAAAATTCGTCAGTGCTTCACAACCTCCAAAAGCATCAGGACCAATTGACCTAAGTCGTTTTGGCCATTGTATGGATTTCAAAGAATCGCAATGGGCAAAACACGAATATGGAATATATTCTATATTATCTGGCAGAGCAATAGAACAAAGTTTAGTGCGGCTAAATGCGGATTCCCCTATTGATGTTAATGATGATGGAAATCTTATGTTTTTTATTGAGGTACGAGAAAATGCATATTTCCCTATTTTCAATAATTGTTCTGGCAGCACGACTTCAGTCAAATTTATATTATCAGAAAATGCGTAGTCACCTATTGACAATATTGTATTAGGAAGTGACACGGATTGTAAGGGGCTGGCAGGATGGTAACTCGAACCGGAAAAAGCATTATCTCCAACACTTGTAACAGTAAGGGTCCTGCCTTTATAAACAACGGTTTGAGGTATAACTATTTTATCCGTGTCTTTGTTTACGGCTCCGTCTACACTTACAGTTAGGTCCTTAAGGGAGGTTATTGTAAAGTATAGGCCATCTGCCTCGAAATCATAAGCAGATGCCGATAAGTAAGAAAAGCATGCTAGTACGACCAAGCATATTTTATGACAAAAATGTTTCATGTTGAGTAGTATTAAAGGGTTCTCTAATGTGTTCTTTTTGAGACGTATCAATCACTTTCTATACTGTTCTTGCGAAATGATGTCTCTCTTTGATTCGCTAGAACCACGATAATGTTTTTGAACGAATAGTGACAGAAGCAGCAATGATCATAACCTTCTGCCCGTAGCTACTGACTCTGTAAATAACTAAATTAAGTGCAATTCATAGGATAAAAGCGTTTTTGCCAACGTACCCTATTGACATGGTTAATAAAAGCAAGGACTGTTGTACGTTCTGAAAAAAGCGTGGTACTATCGCCCATTGCCGAAATAGAGGTTGTGGAAGAGACCTATTCAGTATGCAACAGACAATAGCCCACGCTTGTAGAGAGGTATATTGTGAAAAACATACGTTGCCCCACGCCACCTATAAAGGGAGGGCGTGAGGAGCGTATACAATGATACCAAAGTATGCGTGAGCGATAATGTACCGTGTGCCCTACTGAATATCGAAACTTCCACATTTCTATTTCAAGACAACGTTCAATACGCTCATTCATTGAGAGTCTTCACAGCTGATGGGCATTTTCACCAGCTCCAACTCTAGATGCAAAATTAAGCATTATTTCCGACAACAATACTTTTTGTCAGATATTTTGATTGTTCTGATAAACCAAACGACAATAAGAGACAACGTCCATTGTGCCTTTGTAGGGGCACATCATGGTTCGTTGTCTCTTATTGTCGTTTGCTATATTCCCAAAATCCTCACACAGATTATCTGTGTTTATGCTCTTAATAAAAGGATAAAGTGTTTTGTTCTGGGTTAGCCCAGTCACACCTCCTCGCGCCGTCTTTTCAACTTCTCCCTTGCCTCATTTATCAGCGTAGCGCAGCGTACAGGGTCTGCCTTGCGCTCCATGGCGTAACATTCTGCCAACTGGGCAAAAAACGCATCATCGCCCGACAACTTGGCCAAATTGCGGCAACCTGCCTCAATGCTGACACCCGACCCACACTTCATGCTGTTTGTGTCAACCAGCGAAAAGTGGTAACGCCCGTCTATCACATCATACAAAATGTTAGATGATGAGAAGTCGCGGTGTAAAAAACCGTCCTCATGCAAACGGGCCGCATAGCGGGCAAAGTTTGCTATCACCTCGTGCTGCACATCAGCCGTCTTATTACGCAGCGTGTCCATGCTGTAGCGGTAAGTAGACAGCAGACTCACAAAGTAAGTGTTTGTGCGCAACAACCCGTGGCGGCAGCGCACAAAGGCTATCGACTCCGGACTCTCAAATCCGCGCTCACGCAGCAGCAACGGACTCAGATATGCCAGTTTACCCTTCGACTTTTTGTAAAACATTTGTTGCACTTTGCGTCTGAAGGAGGGAGGTCCAAAGCGTTTCACGCAAATGGTCAGTCCATTCACTTTAAGGCTGCGTATCACATTGCGTCCTGAGTGAATGTCGCGTCCTTCGTGTTCAAAGTGTTCTTCGATGTGCGTCAAGTAGTCGCGCAGAGCTTCGTATTTAGGGTTGAGTATGATTTTCATGGGCAAGTGCCTCAACGGCAGTTGTTGTTAGTAATATACGTATATTATATGATGTGAGTTCGGCTTGCTTGGGTGTTATGCCGAACCGCAGCCTATCTTATGCAAAGATAGTGCAAACCGAGCGCAATACAAAACGAAAGGCTTAAAGACTTACGTTTTTATGGCCGAGGTGCATACTTGTTTACTTCATGTATAACAAACCTCTCCCTAAAAGCCACATCTTTATTTCACCAAAACGATATCATTGTAAGTATGGCGCCCTCCGTCACACTCAATGTGCAGCAAATAAATACCCCGCTCCAACTTTCGGAGCGATAGCACACCCTGTCGTCCGTCAGCAGACAAAGCACGCTTAACCAATCTGCCGCTTACGTTGTACATGCTCACACCGAACAAATCGTGGGCCGAAATAATAAAATCGTCACCATTGCGCCTCACACTGAATGGCTTAGTAGTGGGCAAACAAGTTGAGGCAGACGAAGACTCTGTTACCACATCTTGCTGAAAGAGCGTGAGCACATCGCCCTCGCGTTTCAGGTAATAGGGGGCCGCCTCGGGATTGTTCAGCTCAACGTCTTGCCCGTCAAGCTGGCCCATAACTATAAGGCGATAAGTGTGGCCATCGTACCATGGCAAATTATCCTTGCGCAGCCAATAGCTAAATAATGGTACGTCGTAAGATGACGATACGTCAACCTCGTCATCAATGCCTTTCACATAAGTCCTTTCTTTTGTCTGAGTGTCTTCGGCCAGCATCGTAATATGTCCGCTGTAACACTTGTCTTCTGATGTGCGCAACGACACGGCAAGTTTGAAAAGAGACGTTTGCGAGAGGTCAACACTGCTATTCTCGATCTTGTCGTTAGAGTCGTCGGCCATGAACACTTCAACCTTGGCCATGAGCGGTTTGTCCTCTGCTTCAGCTACATCAATGTAAGGCACCTCCTTGTCGTGTATATTATTGATGGGGTAAAACAGAGACTCCTCCGCGTCGGCCGAAAGCAGCAGCCTCACTTCGTAACGCCCCGGCACAAGACTGGCGGGGAGTGAAAGCGTGATGGGAATTTCAGTCTCAGAGAATCCTTCTATTTCGGTACATTCGTCCACCCGGGTATCTAACACAACCGCCTGGTGCTCATCAAGCAGCTGCACCCTCATGTAGCAGTCGCGCGGCACACCATTAAGGTTCTTAACAGTAAAAAATGCCTGCACCCTGCCACCCTGTTCGGCCGCACCGCTGAGGCGTGGCTGTGCCATGAGCTGAAAGTGAGCCTCGTCGGAGCACACCTCAGACACGCGACCGGCATCGTCGGTCAGTTCCACCTCAATGATGGGGGCCTTTTTCATTCTGAACAGGTCGCCCCATGTGCCATCATCGTTACGTGCCACACACACGGGGGTAAGGCTATAATATCCGTTGGCAAGGCCAGCCAAACTCATCTGCACGTGCTGTGGCTGATTTACCAAATAGTCAGTCCCCATAAAGCCATCATGGTCTGCCCCATAAATGCGCTCCGTAAATCCGCCGTTGTCATGGTCGTCTGAATAGGCCACGCGCACAAACTTGCCACTGTCGTTGCAAACGGCTATGCCAATGTCGCCCTTAAAGGGAGTACCTCTGTTTACAAATGAGTTAACCACTATGGTTTGGGGCTGTGAGGTGCTGAAACTCTTGTTGTCAGCACCCTTGAGCGTGACAGAGCCTCCCTCATTAAACATGAGCTGGGGCGAACCCTCCAAAAGCCCGCGGTCAATATCGGGATATTTACCATTGTTGGGGTGTGCAAGAATGGCCGTTACGGCACGGTTAAAGGCCAGGGGCTTACCCTGAAACTCACCACCGGTTTGTGACAAACTGAGATTGGTGAGCGAATAATAAGCATCGCCTTGCCCCTCCCAGCCAAAATTCATGTGGAAAAGGCCATTCTCGTCAAAGCCATCGGCCACCCAGGCGTGTCCCGAAGCAGTATTGGCGGGGCGCCCCTCAAGGTAAACGGGACAGCCATTCTGCAACTCCTGCCGCAATATGCTGGCAAAGCGACTTGGGCCCTCCACAGCCCTCGTCACGTATGCCGCAGTATAGTCAAAGTGCTTTTGCAAGGCTTGGTATGCAAAAAGCCCCTGTGTGCCGCTCGAACTGGGAGTGTACTGCATAGATGAGGCTATGCCCACATCGCTCATGAGTTGTGCCACGGCATGCTCCTGTGTGGCGGTGGCGCGCACGGGATAGCGGTAATCGGGCAGCATATCAGCCCAATCGTAATAAGATTGGCTAAAGTCGGCACTTTTGGTAGTTTTGTCGTAGGTAACGGTATATTCATGCTTGCCAAAGCCGTGTGCGGGCCATTGGTAGTAATACATCATTTGTGCCACGGCAGTGGCCACGCAACCGCTGTATGGATACCCCGTTTGAGCATTGAATGGGTGCGATTGTCCCCACTTGGTTTTGAGCAGAGGCTGCACTGTCTGGCCGAAAGTTGCTGCGCGAGGGCTGGCTTGCGTAGCCACCTTTTCACTCTCAATGTCATAGTATGCTTGTCTGTACCCCTCTAATAGCCATTTTACACAAGGGTTAGCATTCAGCGTGTCAAGCGTGTTTTCGGTATCATAAGCCAATATTTCGCCCATGGCGTCATTGCCTGCAACAATTACAAAGCCATGTCCGTGTGCATCATTAAATATATAATAAGGTGCATTGCCGGTGCCATGTCCTTGTTGTTCCGCTTGTGCTTTAATGCTTTTGTTGTTACGCAGCGTAATATACTTTTGGGCAATTTTTGCAGCCCTTTGGTAGTCAACCCGTTCAGCGTCGGCCGCAAATGTGGCAGACATGAGCAGGGTTACGACTATCAGCAGTCGGGTAATAGCATAGGGGTGGTAATGAGCCTTTATCATCGTGTTGAGTACGTTGTTATTTATGCAAGAATAGTATCAGTGCAAAGATAGTTGGTTTTTCAGACAATCGCAAATTGACTGGCTGCATCATGCGGGTAGGGGGGAGGTAAGTACTTTTTGTGTATGTAGTACTTGCCTCCCCCCCTATAGTTAGGTGTCTGAAATTAGTTGATTCTAAGACCGACCAGTAAGGGCTAAAACATAACAGAGCCAACTGCACTCAACAGTCTTAAACCTCCGCTAATGACCATGACGATGCCCGCAATATTACAAGCCAGCTTTATCCATTGTCGCGTTTTACGACTGCCTTGGGTGATCCAGCCAGGCACGAATAACCATAGCAGCAGCCCCATAGCAATTTGTATAATACATTTTGTAACCATCGCTAACAAACCGAATCCGTTTCGATGTAGACGGAATCACTTTTAGAGTAATCTTCGGACGGGCTTTCTTCAGCATCGTCAGATGGATATACGTCCTGTTTTCCGCATATTTCTTCAAGCCCTTGTACAAATCCATCAGCCTCATTCGACGATTTTTTCGCAATATGCTCAAGATATCGGCTGAATGCTCCTACGCAAATGCCCTTGAGACGTCCGATTTCGTGGAGTTGTTTTGGGGTGAAGTCTTGGTAATTTTTGGCAATCTCCTCGTCTATTTGTTTGAATTCTTTGGCAGCGCGCTGCCATTGCGTAATAGAGTAATCATTGCCTTGACGCTCAAGCTTTTTGCTCAGCTTTTCAAGGCGTTTTACAACTTTTTGTTCACGGCTGGTACACGACGTGGTTAACGACAATGAGCAAATAGCAATGATTATAAATAGAATGTGTGTCCTCATGGAATGTCAGTATTGTTAGTTGATAAATTTGTGGAAGAATAATTGTCAGAAGTCTTATGTTCAATCATACCGGGCTTAGGTATGACATGAATTAAAAATCGTTGGTTCTTCGCATTAGTCGGCACATCGGGCATCATGCGCATTACCCCCTTGTCGCCGCTTCCGCAAACAAGCAATTCGCACTTTTGAGCATGGTTGGCATCACGCAGACTGACATCATGCGCTTCCCAAAAGTTTACCAAGGCCAGAGCGCGTTCATAGCTTAGCACATCGTTGTTTTCGTGCACATTGCGCCAGTAGGGGCCTTTTGATGATTGTCCCTCCACCACGACAAGAAAAGGCGATTCATACACAGCATAGATGCTGTCAATAAACTGCACGATGCGCGAGCCAGCAGCCAAAAGTTTGTGCTTGGCTGCAGGGTCAATGCTCTCAATGTTTGAGTCGTAAATGGGGAATTGCACATCAATTTTTAGCACATGCTTCTTAAACTGCGAGTTATATTCAAAATAACGCGAGTCAATAGCCTGAACCGAGTGTTCCAGTTGGTGTATTTTGTTCAGCTCCTCCTCGTTTGCCTTGCCATGGGCGTACATCATGATGACTGTGGTAACAAATAGCAGCAACATCACAAAGAACAGGCTGGTCATGAGGTCTGAGTAGCTGGTCCAGAAAAACGATTTGTTCTTCATAATTTCATGTGTGTAGTTTGGTTCAATCAGTTCGCAGCTGCTGTTTCTTGCGGTGTTTGTGGATTGTTGGTCACTTTCAGTGTATTGCCTTGATTGGGAAGTTTCGTGTTGGTGATAGCGGCAGGCTGCTTGGCATCTTCTGATTTGTCAGTTTGCTCGGTAGTCTCGGTTTGGCGTTCAGATTCTGCATTATGATAGGTTATCCATGCGTTAAATCCATTCACCGCGAGCAGCAACACAAGTGCTGCGGCAATCACCATTTGCCAAATGTTCGCTTTGCTACGCACAACTACCTGGCTGCCGCCCTTACCATCGGGGCGGGGCATGGCATCGATGGTTTGCACCAATCTGTTCAATTCTCTGTTTTGCACTTGCAACTCCTTTCGCCAGTCCTTGAGCCCATCGATCACAGGCTTAAGGTCGCGCAGTGTGTCATAAAAAGCATCAATCTTGCCCGCTTGTCCCGCCACGAGTCGCTTTTCGTTTTCAACCAGGCGACTCATTTCGTCTGACGACATGGCCAGTGATTCTTTCAGAGCTTGCATCTGTTCATTCACAGATTGCTTCATTTTATTGAGTATGCTTTTAATGCCGTCGTCCACTGCGATTGTAGCAACTTCTACTGCATCGTTGCGCTTTTTCAACGCTTCGAGCTGTTTGTTCGCATAGGTCAGATATTCGTGGAATTTGTCAAGTTCGCCAATCGACTCCTTAAATGCCGTGAGCACCTCCACGTTAGCTGTGGCCATTTGTTTAAGGTCCAACTTGTTGACAGTTTCAATCAATTTGCTTTGGTCGGCAGCAGTTTGGGCAATGTCGCCAACCGATTTGTTAAGTCCGCTGACATTACGGGTAAAAGTTTGGTTGAATCTGTTGAGGTTCTCCTCAAGCCGGCGCACCCCTTCGCTGGCATTCTCTCGCGAAATGATAGGCATGAGTTCGGCTTGGAACCAGGAGTAGAACGTGTTCTTGCGTTCTTCAAGACACTTTTTGCTTTTCTTGGCCATGAACGAAATGGTCGAGGTAAAGCCAATGCCACAAAACGAGGCGGCCATGGCTAATGCTACATCGCCCATTAACGACCCAATATGCTGCTCCGGTTTGTCTACGAATGCTGCAAAACCACCGTCGCCTAAAGCGATGCATCCAATACCTATGATGATGCCGAGCATAGTGCACATCAATCCGATATAGAGTGGGAAAGGCGTCTGCGTATCAATCTCGTCCTCAAGCATGGTGCAGTTGCGCTCCACTGTGTCTTTGATTGTGCTAAAGTCACTTGCAAGTCCCTTGTTGCGTATAAGGTAGTTGTTGATAGATGACTCTATTCTTAAGCCAATAGGGTTGCTTGATGAGATGTCTACAAGGCTTATTTTATCTTTCTTTCCTCGGTCTGTCCAATCAAGGTCAGAGCTATAACTTGGGTCGGTGTAAAAAGCTTCCTTATACCGAATCTCTTCATAGCTTGTATTGTCAAATTCGTTAGCAGGTATATAATAGTCTGTGGAATGGTAGCTTTGCTTTTCTGAGAATATGTTTTTTAGCTGGTTTATCATCTTGATGCTATCCTTCAGAAAATAGAATTGCCAGTAGATAGCAAACAAAATAACAGCTATGATGAAAATCGTTTCCATTTTAATTTTAAGTGTTTTTAATCAGCATCTAATGCCCGTTCGATGTGGCACTTTTATTAGTAATGGTTATAGGCTTCAGCACTTCGGCCGTTTGTCCGTTAATATGCACTCTGCCGGCCTCCTGTTTGAAGTTAGTTGCATTAACTCCGGCATCAACGTAGCAACATTTAATGTTGTCAGAGTTGCCCAGACATTTTGCGGCATTCTCTTCCACAAGTTCAAAACAGCCTTCAGTATCCGATCCATTGTCAAGTGTGATGACAAAGATGTGTTCGTAGGGGTCGAATTCCTGGCTGAGGTTTATTAGCCTGTTGGCATCTTGTGCATCTTGTCTGGCGTAAAGTTTGCGCGGTGGGGCCGGGGTAACGTCAAGTTCGATGGTCGGTGAGCGTTGAGGGTCTTGTGGAGCATCATTTGCAGAATGCTCATCGTCCTGTGGCGCATCATGCACGTCTGTATTTTTCGACTTCTGCATCTCTGCCTTGGGTGCTTCCTGCGGCTTATGCTTTAGTGCTTGATACCATTGTTGGCACACATCCCTATCACGCTCCGCTTTTTTCGCGCGGCGTTCCATCTTCGCACCATAGCGCCACAGCATGCCAATCAGCACGAAACATAATGCCATTGCAACCATGAGTCCTACCTCAAGGTATGTGAAGCTGGCTACACCCACTTGCAGACACTCATCGCTTGTGTGTGCCATGGCTCCCCAGGGGCAGGCAAGCCATGGCATCAAAATAGCAGATAACTTCTCCTTTGTCATACCTTTAGCAATTCGTTGGTCAGTTTGTGCAAAATGCCCTCAATTGGCAAGAAAAAGAGCGATGATGCCACCTCGTAGTTTGGGTTTGCCACTTGCGCGCAGCCATCTTTCACATACTTTTTGATGTCGCGCTTGAAGGCTGTCATGTCAAACACCTTTTCCATGTCGGCAGGTAGTTTGATGTATTTGTTAGCTTCGCCTTCGGTGAGAATTTTGCGGCAAAGTGTCACAAACTCTTCCACATGATTGGCAACCTCTTGTTCTTGTTTGTCACCCACGTCGGCATATTTTTTCACGGCATCGTCTGTGCCTATCCATGTAGTGGCGTGTTGGCTGACATAATCAATGTCAATGCTATCATTGTCATAATTTCCTGAAGCAAGCACAATACCTCCCTTGGCTGTAGCTGCTTTGGGCGAGTTGCCCGGAGGCATCAGCAAATCCAGACCGTCTGCGTCATATTCGTGTCCCAACACGTGCTCAAATATCTTTTGTGTGATATTCACGAGTCGTTTTCTCGATACAGGGTTGTCAAGGAATATGTCGAATATCTTCGAGCCGTTGCCGCTGAAGCCTATGTAGCGTGGTTCTTTCAGGTGGTGCATTCGTGTTACCTGTGCTGCATAGTATGCAATGGCCATGTAGTAGATTAGTATAACCATGTTGCATTCTTCCGATTTGGAAAGCTTCTCCTTAAAGTCATTCTGCCTGCGTATGCTTTCATCGCTGATGATGGTGCTTTCGGCAATGGAGAAAAAGAACGATGCCAAGTTGGCCGACGCATTTGCGCCACGGCTGATTTCATCAAGCACAGCATAATAGGCGCCCGTAGCTTGCACGGCCTCGTACTGTGGCTTGAAATATTTGATAAAGCCATTGTCGGCACTGTCAAATGCAGAGTTTGAACCAAACAGACTGTTCGAGGCAAAGCGTGCCGATGAGATGCACACAACATCTTTGCCGTCGGCAAACAGAAAGTCGGAGGTGCCGCCGCCAATGTCAATGGTGATGGCAGACGAAGAACCTGTTTTGAAAGCGGGGAGCGGGGCAATTGCCTCGGGCATGTACTTGATTTGATCGTGTGTGGCTCCATCGAAGTAGCGGCTGAACACATTGTCCCATGTTTTTGAGAACTCGCCAACCATTTGTGAAACCATGCTGGTAGGGTAGAACCATACCACTTTTGTAGCACTTAGGTCACCATTGTTCATCAGCACCTTGTTGCGCATGATGAGCGCCAGTTCCGACAGGAAACACTCTATCTGTGCTTGTGCAGTGTCCGCATCATTCCATTTTAGGTTGGTTGTAGGTTGCTCGTCGTAAGTGGGCATTGTATTGCGTTCGTAAAAGAACGGAATGTTGGCATCGACAAGTGGCTTGGCCCGTAACCAGTCCACCTTTTTGCACGAGGTCAATGCTGTGCGGATCGGGAATGAGGCCGACAGATTGTCAGAGCGGCACTGTCCTATGATGGGTGGAAACATGTCGCCGCGCATCATTCTGGTCCACGACGCGTCGCTCATCATGTCGTTAGACGGACGCAGTTGCGCGTCGTCAGCTGTGGTGTCGAGCGGTCTGGGCGATGAACCGTCAACAGAGTATTCAATGTGTGTGTTGGTCGTGCCGAAGTCAACTGCAAACACAAACTTTTTGCTGCCGCCGCCTTCATTCATCAGTGGTATGAGCAGATTGTCGGTGCCTTTGTAGTTGACAGCTATGGCTGTAAAGTTATGTGCAATGTCCCATTGTTTGGTTACACAAGTAATATCGTCAATACGGTTGCCCAGGGTGTCAAAATTGCGGCACATTTCAGGTGTATGGTCAATGAATTTGCATTCGTCAACGAATGACAGTGTGGGCAAGTCGTTTTGAGCCTCCGTATCCGATATCTTGTTGTCAATAGAGAGCGTAACACGATAGTCGGGGGCAACGCCCTCAGGAAATCGTATGTGTGGCAATATAGTAAGTCCGGTGCTTCTCATGTCTATGATGCGCCCAAATTGGCTGTTTAACATCGAATCGGTCTGCGTTTCCATATAGCTGCGCTTAAACACCACCTTGTCTCTGCAGCCGTCACCCCTGATTGGAATAGACAGCTCAACTTTTATTTGCCCCATACCGCCTTTCTCGGCACGCAGGTAGCGTTTCAAGTCTGCAAGTCTGAAATAGCGGAAAAACTCTTTCTTTATAGGAATGAGGTAATGCCTCAGCTCTTCGTCTGTGCCAAGGGGCAAATAGTCGTCGTTGCCCCCGTCAAAAGGTTTTAGTGCATAGCTTGTGCGCAATATGTTGGCACACAGAAAGTCGCCTGCGGTTAGATAAGGGTACTGTACATTTATACCTGGCAGAATACGTTGGGCGAGTTCTGCCTTTTCTTCAAATGGTACAAGTTTGACCAGGCTGCCGTCCCACTCTGACGTGGTATAGGACATTCCGTCGCAACTGTGATCGTTGGGCAGCACAAGGGGCAAGTCGCCTTCAATGGCTTTCGTGGCGTTGATAACCAACTGGCTGTGTTGACTTACTTGTGCAGCATCAAAGCGCTTGTACATCACGGGGTAACCACCGGCCAGTGTCACGGGCTTGCCATTGTCTGTCGTAACGGGGGCAGTGTCGGTGTGTGATGCTGCGGTCATGTTGGCCAACTCCTGTCCAAAAGCATTGTCTATGCTGTTGAGTTTGGTAATGGTGTCGCTGATGTAGGTGCTGACCTCAGGGTACCCCTCGGCAAAGCCAGGTTGCTTGCTCAGCCACACAAGGTAGCGCACAAAGTCCGCATCACGTTTGTAGAGCGGGTTGTAATCTCCGTCAAAGGGGCGGTCGTTATTGCCATCAAACAGTATTTGGTTTGTCACGTATCCCAGGTCATTGGCCGGTGTGAAGAATAGTGTACACGGGCTGGTGGCGCCAATCACGTGGCCGGGTAACGCACTCGTGCCCGGTGCACCAGGTCCGGTGTATTGCAGTATGAAGATGCTCTTCATGTTGTGCAGATTGTACACATTGCCATTGGCCGCATCTGATTGTATGTAAAGCTCCAGTGTCTTGCCCAACAAGCGCAATTGCTTGTCTGTCGAGGCTTTGAGATTTTGTATCTCGCCCACGTTCCACTCGGTAATCTTTACCAGATTGCCGTACTTGTTGATATTGAAAAATATTTCGCCCACATCGAGTGCGTCCGACACCATGCGGTGATATATGGTTTTACCGTCAAAGTCGTGTGTGTCATTGACATATTTGAAGCTTTGCTTCACAAGGTCAAGACGCGCAAATGGACTTGGTATGGAGGTTATCTCTGATTGTGCGCAGTTGCCTTGGGGGTCGGTGATGGTTTCAACAGCTTTTTGCGAAATCACTGTGCTTTGTCCCCAACCATTTATATTGTTTGTGGCACCCGATGCAGTGCCATCATGAAGTCTGAGTACTTTCATAGCAGGTTGTGTCAGATTTTGAGTTTTTCTTCAATAAGGTTGCTGGTCACTAACGAGAACAGATTGAGCCAATATGCTGCAGGTGTCTTTAGTGACTCTGGCAATTTGCCGAAGTCCTTCTTTTTCTTAAAACTGTCAAGCTTGTTGTTGAACAATTTGAAGTTGTCGTCCATGATGTATGACAGTACCTTGATCTTTTTAGGCTCTTTGTCGCTTACAATGGCAAATACGTCTTTCTCGCCCGTAGTCAGTTTGAACGGGCCGAACTGACGCTTGTTGTTTGCCATGTCGTTCAGCCATTGTTTGTAGGCGGTGGTAAAGCTCGTCAAACGTTCCCAAAAGCCTTTCTCTTCAAGCACAGTGCGCGAAAAAATGGGTTCGTGCGTACTGGCCCAAGCCAGTTTCCATGATTGGTCGAGAGCCTGTGTAAAGTAGTTGTGCGCCAACAGCAGTTTGGCCATAGGTTTGCGCACGAGCGCAACGCTTTGTTCGGAAAGATTGCTGAAGTTGAATTCCTGCTTGTCCTCCTTAATGCCGTATTCATGATATACCGTACGGCTATTGGCATTGTGTGTCATGCCGTCACAAGCTTGGTTGGCAAAATCAAATATCGAGAGCGCAGCAACAAATTCCACAAAGTTGGGCTTGTTCTTTTGCTGCGCACCCCCGTCGTGGTTGTCGTAGGTGGGACGTGCATCATCGCCTATGTAGTACATATGATCCAATTCGGCCAAATTACGCTCGTAATATTTGAGCGCGGCACGCGTCTTTTGTATAAAGGTGCCGCTGTCTATTTGGTCGTCGCGGTTGGGGTCAACATTGTCAAGAATGAAGTAAGGCAATACGCTGATGGCACCGATTGGAGCTTGGGCTATAAGATTGGCGTTTGGCACGTTGGCCGTGTCATTGGCGCGCAGGTTCTTAAGCAAAATAGGAAAACCGCTCGCACCTGTGCCGCCAAATATCGAACTGATAATGAATATAGCATCACCTTCAGCAAAAGAGTTGGCAAACGCTGCAAAGTCATCGCTGCCAATAAATTGGTTCAGCACCACACTGCCAATGTTGGGGTTGCCCTTGAAGCCTACCGACATATCAGCTTCGAGATTTTTCTCGCTGAATAGCATCTTGACAAGGTCGCGGTTGGCATTGTCAAGGCTGCTGAAGTGCATGTAGTCCTTGAACTTTTGTGCCGTGCCGCCGGGTATGTTGAGCGTAAAACCATCGTGGCAACAACTTGACATGCTGGTGGCAAAAAAACCGTCTGGGTCGGCAGCTGATGTATGGTCGGTAAATTGGTAAAGACGTTGGTAGTTTTCCATCAATTGTACGGTCTCGGTTTTGTCGCCTGATGTGCTGTCGGCATCAACCACAATTGGTACAACCTCTGAAAAACTGGGTAGCTTGACGCCTGCGCCAAGCAAAAACGTTAATGAACGTAGCACACGCGAACCTGTGCCGCCTATGCCAAATATGTAAAGCTTTGCCATAATGCTAATGTAAGTAGGTGTTCAAAATAGAATATCATTTCTTGAATGAGCCGCAACTCTGGTTGTCGTCACATCTTAAATGGAACTTTGTAATTGTGTGTGCTGAAAAAGCACAAAACAAATGAGCAAAGCACGAACAGCAATAAGCTAATGAGGCCGCTGGACACTCCTGTGCCAAACAGGTCGGCGTAGCTGCAGTCGCTTACTTCGTCGCTGCCAGCTTCGTTAAACAGTGTGCAGCATTCGGCAACTGTGGTCAATGCTACAACTACAAAATTGATGCCGCCAAATATCAACCACCATTTGCGGCCGCTACACCTCACTGTGGGCAATAAATAAAATAACAGTGCTATGAACAGCGTGATGCCAACAGTAGTGCAACCCAGCATAGTATAGCCGTTGCAGTCGTACAGATAGCTGTCCCAGGAATCTCCATAACAGTTTACATAACCGTAAATAGTCGAAAAGAAATCGTTCATGATATAAATGTGTTTGTGTTAAGGGTGGTTTTAATAATTCTGAAATAGGGATTTGTGCACTATCGGAAGTGTCTTTTTGAAAGTTTGTGAGGGAACATAGCAGGCTATGTGATCGGACAAACTTTCAAAAAAACTTGTGATAGCGTGCAAACCGCATTTCAGAATAGCAGAACTCTAAAAACAGAATTTTTTAGAACCACCCTAAAGTAAGCGTTCAAAAGGGTTATTCAATGCAGAGCCTCATTCGGGCATAGCACGCATCAGTGCTTGAAAAGGCTTTTTGCACACCTCGCATCAATGGCAACAGTCCGAACGTTTTTCCCGGTAATGGTGCTGTGCCCTCAGCGTCATTGCACTGCTCGATCCATGCCGGAAACAACTTTTTCAACAAAATATCGCATGATGAGGCGCATAGGTGTTTGCTGTCGTTCGCTGTCAGTGTGATGCAGTGTGTGTAGCCATCTGCTGAGGCATTCAGTGGCGCTACGCTTGTTACCTTGTAGCTACTTGTGCTGGTGGCATAATTGCTGGCGTCACATAAATATTGGTCGGTCAATGGCAGACATGAATAATCTACGTATACCTTAAATGTAAAGTTGCCGCTGCGCTTGTTAGCATGGCAGTCTTTCAGATGGTGTCTTAGGCCATTCTTGCTTTTCTTGCACAGTTTGAAGGTGCCATACTTGGCACTTGTATTTTTCACAACTTCGTACCTCACGGGCGACAGCCCAGCCTCTGTAAATGAATTTATAAAATGTGTATCGCCCTTCATTGCTGAGTGTAACAACAGCGCTATAGCTGAGCGATTGCCTGCCAGCATCACATAATAAGGGCGTTTGCCATGATAGGTTGATTTAGTGTTGCTTACATTCCAGTAGTAGCCAGCGTAGTCCGAAATGCCTTGTAGTATTACGACACAAAAGTGACTGTCTTGTTTGAACCTTCTGCCCATGGTATTGCTGATGTCTTGCTGCTGCATACTAAGGTATTCCTTCACACTCTGAGCATCAGTTGGCGGTGAAAAGATAAAATCAGATGCCAGCAATGCAACTTCTTTCGGACTGTCGCCCAGCACGCGCTCAATCACTTCTGAGATGTCGGAGAAAGCTCTGTTGCCACCTTGTTGCTTAAATGTAGACGGCGTAAGCTTTAATATAAAGTTACGGGCATCGCAGGATTGCCTGTATATGCTGTCGTTCACATAGCTTAGTTTGGGCGCTTTTACGTGCTCATTTGTGAGTAGTGTGTAAATGCCAGTCTTGAATGAAGTGCCACTACTTACGTAACCATCAATGCTTCCAGAGTTTTCAATGTATGCGTTTAGCGAAACATTGGGGCATGCTTTGTCTGGTTGTTCCACTGCTTCGTCTTTGCAAAAGTCTTTTTTGAAGAACGAACATGAATTTAGAGTAAGTAGAAGGGATATTAAACTCGTATAAGTTGTTAGTTTATTCAGAAACATGTAGCAAAGGTTATTTCATATTTAGTGTGGTGGCGCATTAGTGTAGAGTGTTAACCTTGTAGGTTGCGGGGTAGTAACTCTGTTCCGGCTCCGAAATTCCTCAATTTGTTAAAACATCTACAGTAATTCTGCGAAATGACTGTCAGGGCGCAAAGATGGCGCTAAAACCATAGATTATTTGCACGCGATGTAAGTTCAATTAAATTTATGCAAATATAGGTATTTAAGAAACACCCCCCCATTTTATACAAATATTAACGCGACAGTACACAAGGTCTATATCGTATGCACAAATTCTTTATCAAGTCGAGATCTAACACGGCAATAATCCAGGCCATCTCTCATAAACGTAGCTTGTGTAAGGTAAAAGTGCATTTTGTCTACACCCTACACTTTCGTTCGTAATGTATTGAATATCAGCGCAAAAAAGTGTGTAGGTAGTATAAGCACGCTACCTACCCTGCCTGCACTATCTGCACCCTGCCTGCACTATTTGCACTATTACTTCGTCTGCACTCTGCACTATTGTTCGTAATGTGCTGAATATCAGCGCAAAAAGCGTGTAGACAGTGTATGCACTTTGTCTGCACTGTCTACACCGTATCTGCCTGCGCTTTTGCCATCGGTTTCACAACCTGCATTGTCAGCACGCATGAGTATACATTTCCTGTAACGGCAGACAGAAAAATCTATCATGCCAGGCAGAAAATTCTGTCGGAGGTGCCAAACATTTTCTCTCCCTATACCGGAAATCCGCCCTCCCGTAGTTGTGCTTGCGTTTCTGCAACAGTCGCGTGCAGTTCTTGTGTAGGTGAATTTTTTATCTGCCTACACACCTAAATGCATTGATTATCAGATAGAAACGCTTCGTTAGTGTAGAATGCACACAATATCGCCTCAAAATGCAGGACATGCGCGCGTGTGCGTGCGCGAGTATACGTATATATAGTAACATTCCCCGTGTTCCTCGGCGTCTGCTTATTTGCATACCTGCACATTTGCACATCTGTACATCAGCGAGCGCAAAACGAGCAAATTTTCCCGCCCGTCTGCCCACCGGCAAATCAGCACTTTTGCCCGCCAGCGGGCACAACCGGTCATGTCCGCCGCCCGAGAGCGCAAAATTGCGCGATTTTTTTTGCACGCCGCAACGCGCTGGCATTCAGCGCGTTACGCCCGTTTCAAGAGAAATTCCCGAAAATTTCTCCAAAATTTCTTCGCCAAAAATTTGGTGTGTGTGCCAAAAGTCCGTACCTTTGCACTCGCAAAACAGAAATGAGGCCTACAACACCTCACAAATCTGAAGCAATTCGATCTTTGAAAACATTACATAAAACTATTTTGTAGAGAAGTACAAGA
>JABLTL010091569.1_pt1 | contig 20672 bp, 16 predicted proteins | sample 7160151 | NCBI WGS metagenome assembly JABLTL01 (sample SAMN14651223, study PRJNA627086) | human gut metagenome | isolation source: feces | host: Homo sapiens
AAAGGACAGAGTTTACCCTTGCTTTTATGCAAAACTAGATATGTATACGGGAAGTCATACGTGATAGCCCTATATGGTACATACGTTAAAGAAAGTTCGATGCTTTAAAGAAGAACACTTCACAATTCTATGGGAATGTTCTGATGCCCTATAAAGAAGGAACGAGGTACAAGTATATTATTTATAGGTTTATTACTCTTTACTCTATTAAATAAACTAATATATATCTTGTACTTTTTTTAATTATATGATAAAATGTATATATAATAAAGGAAGTAGGGAGGCGATCTATTTAGTTATAAGTACTAATATGGGGGCGTGAACAGTTAACATAAATCCATAAAAATCTATAGAATTATATTTAATTTTTATATATTTATGTTATAATACTATTGAGGTGATAAAAAAATGAAGTATTACTCAATAGGAGGATTTGCAAATAAAATAGGTAAAACCGTTCAAACTCTTAGAAATTGGGATAATAAAGGAATTTTAAAACCCCACCATATAACGGCAGGTGGAACAAGATATTATTCCCAAGAACAACTTAATCATTTTTTAGGTTTAAAATCGAAAGATAAACTAAACAAGAAAACTATCGGTTACTGTAGAGTTAGTTCTCATAAGCAAAAAGATGACCTTGAAAGACAGATTGAAAATGTAAAAACATATATGTATGCAAAAGGTTATCAATTCGAGATTATTTCTGATATTGGAAGTGGAATAAACTACAACAAAAAAGGATTAAATCAATTGATAGATATGATTACTAATTCAGAAGTAGATAAAATAGTAGTCCTTTATAAAGATAGATTAATTAGATTCGGATATGAGTTAATAGAAAATCTTTGTGATAAGTATGGAACTACTATTGAGATTATAGATAATACCGAGGGAACAGAAGAACAAGAGTTAGTCGAAGATTTAATTCAAATAGTTACTGTGTTTAGCTGTAGGTTTCAAGGTAAAAGAGCTAATAAAGCTAAGAAAATGATTAAGGAGCTGATAGAGGATGATACTTGCGAAGAAAGTTAGGTTATATCCCAGCGAAACACAAGAACAAAAACTATGGCAATCAGTAGGTACCGCAAGATTTATATATAATTGGACACTTGCGAAGCAAGAAGAAAATTATAAAAATGGTGGTAAATTTATATCTGATGGTGTTCTTAGAAAAGAAATAACTCAACTAAAAAAGAATGAATTAAGTTGGTTAAATGAAGTATCTAATAATATCGCGAAACAAGCTGTAAAAGATGCCTGTGATGCATACAAAAAATTTTTTAAAGGATTATCAGATAAGCCAAAATTTAAGACTAAGAAAAGAAGTAAAAAGTCTTTTTATAACGATAATGTAAAACTTAATGTTAAAGATAACAAATTAGTCAATATCGAAAAAATAGGTTGGATTAAAACTAATGAGCAACTACCTATTGGAGTCAAATATAGTAATCCAAGGATAAGCTATGATAATAAGTATTGGTATATTTCAGTAGGTATAGAGCAAGAGGAAAACCAAGAAGAATTAACAGATATATCGTTAGGAATAGATTTGGGTCTTAAAGACTTAGCAATATGTTCTGACGGTACAGTTTATAAAAATATAAATAAAACTTATATGGTCAGAAAAATCGAAAAAAGATTAAAAAGACTACAAAAACAAGTAAGTAGAAAATATGAGAAAAATAAAAAAGGAAAGGAGTATGTCAAAACTAAAAATATTATAAAACTTGAAAAAAAGATACAGCAAGTACACAGAAGATTAGCTAATATTAGAAATAATTATCTTCATCAAACTACAACAAATATAGTGAAAACCAAACCATACAGAGTTGTAATAGAAGATTTAGCAGTTTCTAATATGATGAAAAATAAACATTTATCTGATGCTATAAGAAAACAAGGATTCTCTGAATTTAGAAGGCAACTTGAATACAAGTGTAATTTTAGAGGAATTAAGTTTGTCGTAGCAGATAGATTTTATCCATCATCGAAGTCTTGTAGTCAATGTGGGAAGATAAAAAAAGACTTAAAACTTAAAGATAGAGTTTACAAGTGTAGCTGTGGTCTTAACATTGATAGAGATTTAAATGCTAGTATCAATCTTTCTAAGTATAAATCAGCATAGTATCACGAACAAGATAATGCTGATATGTAGGATGCGTTGTATCCGAATTTACGCCCTCGGAGAGTTATATCAAACGAAAGTAGATTACTATTTATAGTTTTTAAACTCGGACTCGTAGAACAGGGAATTAAACAAGATTTATAGATATTTATAGATTTTTGGCAACGAGATAAGAAAGAAGAAAAATGGAGGTAATAATGAAAAAGATTGTAAGTTTTATAATGGTAATGTTTCTTACACTTAGTTTAACGGGATGTGTTAAATATAATGTTAATATGGATATTAATAGTGATAAGTCTATGGAACTATCTTATATTATAGCAGTAGATCCCACTCTAATGGGGAATGATATTAATAGTAATATTGATACTAAACAAATAGAAGAATATAAGAAACAGGGTTTTGAGGTAACTGATTTTAATGATGGGGATATGAAGGGGTACAAACTTGTTAAGAAGATTAAGAATATAGATGATGTTAGTACTAGTGGTAAGGAAAGTTTTGATATTACTAAGTTTACTAATGGGGATGAGAAGTATTTATTTAATGTTAAGAAGGGGTTACTTAAGAATAAGTATAGTACTAAGTTAGTAGCTGATACTAGTGATACGGATATGGGTGTTAGTGAAGATGATACTGATACTGATACTAGTGATAATACTGATAATGATAAACTTGCTTTAAATAGTGATGATGGTACAGATAGTACTAATGATACTACTAATAATAATAATACTGTTAATGGAGACGTTATTATTAATGGAGATAGTACTACTACTGATGATACTACTACTACTGATGATAATAATACTACTAGTGATGATAGTAGTATAGATGATGATTTTAGTACTTTTACAGATGGTTTAACTAATGCTATGAGTAGTAATATGGATTTGAGTCTTAATATTAATCTTCCTTATAAGGCTATTAGCAGTAATGCTACTAGTTCTAATAATGAGGGTAAGAATTTGATATGGAAGTTAAATCTTACGGATACTATAGATGCGGAATTTGCTTTTGAACTTTATAACTGGACTAATATTTATATTATTGGTGGTTCTCTTATTTTAGTGATTATTATTTTACTTATTGTTATTGTAATGGGTAAGAATAGGGGTCACAAGGATAGAGGGGTTAAAACTCCTGTAGGGCCTATTAATAATAATAGTAATAGTGCTGTTCCTAGTATGGATATGGGGCTTAATTCTATGGGAATGGATAGTGTCTCTATGGGTGCTAACTCTAATATTAATGGTATGAATATGAATAGTATGGGTAATGTTAATGCTATTAATTCTACTAGTAATATGGGTAATATGAGTACTATTGGTAATAATGATATGAATATGGGTACTACTAATATGAGTAATAGTGTAAGTGGTAATATGGATATTCCTTCCTTTGTAACGGGGGAGAGTAATATGGCTAGTAGTGCTATTAATGGTGCTTCTAATGATATTTCTAATAATACGCTTAATGGTGTAGTTAATAATATGAATGGTAATATGGCTAATAATATGGCTAATAATATGGATAGTAGTATGAATAATAGTATGAATAATAATATGAATAATGGTATGAATAATGGTATACCTAATATGGTTAATAATGGTGTAGATAGTGCTGTTAATAGTGTTAATACTGTTAGTGATATGAATGCTAATAATATGGGTCTTAATGGTCCTAATAGTTATAGTAATAATAGTGGTAATGGTAATAATAGTAATAATAGTAATGGTGGTATGTTTAGTATGCCTAACTTTGATTTTAGTTTAGGGGGAGGTAATAGTAGTAATAGTGCTAAGAGTGGTAGTAGCTCTGTTAATGGTGATGGTAATGTTAGTAATGTAGATACTGTTAATAGTGCAATGGATCCTAATAGTAATATGGATAGTATGAATAATATGGATACTAATGGTGCTAATAATATGCAAGGTAATATTCCTGTAATGGATAATAATAGTAATATGAATAGTGGTGTTAATAGTATTCCTAATGTTCATAATAATGGTGTTTATGGTATGGGAGTAGCTAATGGTATCCCTAATGCTACTATGAATATGAACTCTAATATGGGTATGCAAGATATGATTAATAATATGGGTCCTAATAGTACTAATAATATTAATAATAATATTAATAATAATGGTGGTTATATGAACTAGGTTTCAGGGGGAATGGTTGTTATAAAGAATAAGGAGAGTATGGAATAATGAAAAAGGTTGAAAAGGTTAATATTGCTATTATTATAATTCTTACTGGTGTTCTTTGTTTATTTGCTGGATATGTTATGTTTACTGAGGTTATGAAGGTTAATGATAATAGTAAGGGTAATAGTAGTGAGAAGGTAAGTAAGAGTAGTATTGGTTTAGAGGATAGAATTGAACTTAATAACTTAATTGATAATGATTTAGTGGCTCTTTTATATAAAGAGAAGTTAAGTGATTTAACTGATTTAGAACTTCGTACAATTACTGAACATGATAATTATGATAAAATTGTTTTGAAAAATACTAATGAAAATGGTAATGATGCTAGTTATATTTTTACTAGTGATGAGTTAAAGAAAGCATTTAATAATTCTGTATTTTCAGAACTTAAATATGAGGATGGTAATATAGGTGGTGTCTGTGCCGGAGTAGTTAGTGATTTAAATATTTATATTTATGATTCTGAAACTAAAACATATAATGCAAACCCTAATACTGGAATGGGTTGTAATATGGCAAGGCCTTATGTATATACATATAATGTAGATAGTTATAGGGATGGAGATAAGTATGTAATTGTTAATAAGTATTTGTTTGGTAGTAATAATCCTATTGATAAGGTTGAGATGAATAAATATTTGTTTGGTTCTGCTAATGATTATGAGGACTACTTAAATGGATATAGATATAATACTAAGATTGATACTTCTAAGAGTGTTACTGCTTTGGATAGTATAGGAACAGAATATGTTGATACATCTTTATTTGAATTTTCATTAAACAAATTTACTAGTGATTATAAGAACTATGATAATATTAAAGATAAGTTAGATACTTATACTTATACATTTGAAAAGAAAGATGGACACTTTGTTATTACTGATTTTAGTGTAGAACATAGTAAATAGGAGGATATTATGAGTAAGAATAATAATGATAATATTGTTGGTATTAATAAGGGGATGTTTGTTATTATAGTTATATTAGTGGTACTTCTTGTTATGTTTGCTATTTATACAATGGTAATATATAAGAATGATACTAAGAGTTTAACTGGTAAGACTGATAATACTTTGAGTGATTCTAGTAAGGGTAATAGTAGTGTGTGTAAGAGTAGTATTGGTTTAGATGATAAAATTAAACTTAATAGTTTAATTGATAATGATTTAGTGGCTCTTTTATATAAAGAGAAGCTTAATGATTTAACTGATTTAGAACTTCGTACACTTACTAGATTTATTAAATATAAGGAAATTAATGTTAATGTTACAAATGCTAATGAGGGTACACATAACTTTACTAGTGATGAGTTAAAGAAAGTATTTAATAATTCTGTATTTTCAGAACTAAAATATGAAGATGGTAATATTGGTGCTTATTGTGCCGGAGTAATTGATGATACAATTTCTTATGATTATGATAAGGATACTAAGACGTATAACTCAAATTCTGAGTCAGGAATTGGTGCTGGATGTAATGTAGGAAGGCCTTATGTATATACATATAATGTTGATAGTTATATGAAGGGTAATAAGTATGTAATTGTTAATAAGTATTTATTTGGTTATTATGATCCTAATTTAGAAATTGAAGAAGCAAAGCATTTGTTTGGAAATGTTAATGATTTTACGGATTATACTAGTAAATATTATAGTAATGATAAAATTGATGCAACAAACAGTGTTGTTACTTTGGATAATATAGGGGAAGAGTATCTTGATATGGGATTATTTGATAGTTCATTAAATGAATTTATAAAAGATTATAAGAACTATGATAGTATTAAAGATAAGTTAGATACTTATACTTATACGTTTGAAAAGAAAGATGGACACTTTGTTATTACTGATTTTAGTGTAAAACATAGTAAATAGGAGGTATAAGGTGAGAGTTAAGAGAGATAGTTTATTTATGATATTTGTTGGGGTACTTTGTTTATTTATGGGTTATGCTATAAATAGTGAAGTTACTAAGTATAAGAGTAGTGATAGTAGTAATATGGAAAGTGAAGTTAAAGATGGTAATACTTTAATGGATGGGAATACTAGTATTGAACTTAGAAGTATTATTTATAATTATCTTTCTTTTCTTTATTCTAAATCTAATTATAAGGATATTAGTAATCAGGATAGGTTAGTTATTGTTACAGAAACTAATGGGGATACTTTTAATAATACTAATGAATTTAGTGTAGATACTTTGCGTAGCACTTATGCTAAATCAATCTTTTCTAATAGTAAGTATAGTGATGAGGATATTGGTGCTAGTCATAATGGTGTTATAATGGATGGGGTTGTGAAGTGGAAGTTTGATAGTAGCAGGGGAATGTATGTTTATAATGGGGTAGATGTTAGTAAGAATGGGACAAGGGTTTTATATACTTATCCGGTTAATAGTTATATGGATGGGGATAGGTATGTGATTGTGAATAGGTATTTATTTGTTAATAGTTATGGGGATAGTGATATAGAGGGGGATAGGGTTATTTATGGCTCTTTTAGAGAGGCTAATAGGAATCTTCTTACATTTGATAAGGGTAGTGATGGGATTGGGAAGGTTAGTAAAGCGGTATTAGGGGATTATGGTTTGGTAGAGGATTTTGTTAATGTTAATTATGAGGAGTTTATGGATAAGATGGATACTTATACTTATGTGTTTGAGAAGGATAAGAGTGATGGACATTTTGTTTTGAGTGATTATTGGGTTGATTTTGGGAAATAGGAAGAGGAGGATTTAAGAATTATGAGTAGAAATGGGAATATGGTTAGTATTAATAAGGGGATGTTTGTTATTATAGTGATACTTGTTGCTATTATTATTATGTTTGCTACTAATATGCTTTTCTTGTATAAGAGAGATGTTATGAAAAATTGTGATAGTAATGGTGGTAATGTAGTTAGCAAGGGTATTAGTTTTGAGGATAAGATTGTGTTAGATGGTATTATTGGAACGGGTAATAGTGGTCTTGGTTTCTTACTTGGTAAGGATAGTATTAATAATATTGATAATAATGATATGCTTTATTATATTTATAGTGAGTATTTGAGTGATAAGTATAAGACGAGTGAGGGGGTTAGTTTTACTAGGGATGATGTTAAGAGGGCTTTTAATAAGAGTGTTTTTAGTAATAGGAGTTATATTGATAGTGATATTATAGATAGGAAATATGGGGATAATGCTAATATATGGAAGTATGATAGTAGTAGTGGTACTTATAGTTATAATTCACTTGGTATTGGGGGAATTGTAGTTAGTACTAATATTGTGTATACTTATAATGTGGATAGTTATGTAGAGGATGGTAAGTATGTAGTTGTTAATAAGTATTTGTTTAGTAATAGTTATGCGGAAGTTACTGGTAATGATAGTAGCAAAGTTTATATATATGGGGACTATAATAGTGCTGTAAAGGGTAGTTGTATGGATTGTGATAGTATTGGTAGGGATTTGACAGAACTTGATAGTGTATTTAGTAGTGAGGATATAGATAGATATGCTATTAGTAATTATGATAGTATTAAGGATAAACTTGATACTTATACTTATGTGTTTGAAAATAAGGATGGGCATTTTATATTAAGTGATTATAGTGTTAAACATAGTAAGTGATTTTTTAAATATATGACAAGTTGGCAAGTTTTTTTATAATTTAGTCAATATTTGACTTTTTTGACTGAATGTGATATATTAATGACAGTTTGTCAAATTTAAAGGAAGTGAAATAATGAATTATATTTTAGAAAAGTTACCATTAAAGGAAGAAATTGAAACAAAAAGGGTTTTAAAGCAATTATCCATAACAAGTAGAGCATTGGCAGAATTAAAAGGTGTAGCAAGAACAATGCCTAATCAAAATATATTAATTAACGCAATAATGATTAATGAAGCGAAAGCGAGTTCAGGAATTGAAAATATAGTAACAACACACGACGAAATATATAAAGCTATGGTAAAACCCTATGATATTTCACCTAATGCTAAGGAAGTTGTAGATTATCGTCGTGCAATTTGGACGGGTTTTACTATAATAAAAGAAAAAGGATTTATTAATTTATCTACTATCACAAAAATTCAAGAAGAAATTGAACATAATAATGCTGGTATAAGAAGTACACTTGGAACTGTAATTAAAAACTCTGCTACCAACGAAATTATATATACCCCGCCACAAGAAAAGCAAGAAATTTTAGATTATATGGATAATTTAATTAATTATGTGAATAATAATGATGACAATATTGACCCATTAATAAAACTTGCAATAATTCACTATCAATTTGAAAGCATCCATCCATTTTACGATGGCAATGGTAGAACTGGAAGAATATTAAATATTTTGTATTTAGTCTTAACAGAATTGTTGGATACACCAATTTTATATTTAAGTAAATATATAATAAATAACAAACAGGAATATTATAGATTATTTCAAAAAACAAGAAAAAGCAACAATTATGAAGATTGGATTATATATATATTAAAAGGCATAGAGGAAACATCTCTAAGCACAATAAATATTATAAATAAAATCAGTTTAGAAATGAAACAAATGAAAGATGAATTAAGACAAAAAACTAAAATATATTCTAAAGAATTACTTGAAGCTCTATTTTTCGAATTTTACACTAAGGCATCATATATAAAAGAACAATTAAATGTGTCAGAACGAACTGCATTAAGATATTTAAATGAACTTGAAAATCAAGGATTTATAACTTCTGAAAAAATAGGTAGAGAAAGAATATATAAAAATGAAAGACTTTGGAATTTAATTAAAAATTTTGAGTTACTTGATTAAAATTATTATATACTTTCTAACCTTAGTATTTAACAAAAAATAAGAAAATATGTATAAAAATAACTGATTAGAATAAAATATTAGTACAAGAGCAGATATGCGTTCTACAAAGACTAGTCAATGGCTAGTTTTTTTACTAATAAGTGTAAAAAAATGTAAATATTATTGTCAAAGTATGATAATAAGGGTAGATATATTATAAAGTAAGCATCCATTTAGTTCCGTTCAGTTCCGTTCAACCCGTTCAGTTCCGTTCACTTTTTGCAATGAAACTGAATAGAGTACAATCATATTTTATAGAATATTTTTATGTTAGAAAAGACCAATTTTAAATGTTATGACGTGGTTAAACCCCTGTAAAATGGGACTTTAAACAATTTTTATGAATTAAAATGCTTGTTAATTAGATAAATTATTATGAAAATAGGCATCCGTTCAGTTCCGTTCAACCCGTTCAGTTCCGTTCACTTTTCTATAATATAACTTATAATAATAGGGTTAATTTATGTAAAATACCTGAAAAGTTAAAGAAACGTATTTTAAATATGTTTTTTTTTTGATATAATGGTATTGTGATGTAATATGCAAAGTATATATGGAATGACAGTAGAGATGTTAGAGAATTATTTTATTAGTATTAATGATAAGAAATTTAGAGCTATACAAGTATATGAGGCTCTATATAAAAAGAGAGTTAAGGATATTGATGATGCTCCTAATATTCCTACTAATATTAAAAATAAGATAAAAGAAGATTTTGATACTAGTTTCATTACTATTATTAGTAAACAAGAGAGTAGTGATGTTAATAAGTATTTATTTAAACTTAGAGATGGTAATACAGTAGAGGCGGTACTTATGAGGCACAATTATGGAACAAGCATCTGTATATCTAGTCAAGTTGGCTGTAATATGGGATGTAAGTTCTGTGAAAGTGGTAGGTTAAAGAAAGTTCGTAATTTGGATGCTAGTGAGATGGTTATGCAGATTCTTCTTGTTATGGAGGATATTGGGGATCGTATTACTCATATTGTTATTATGGGTATTGGAGAGCCTTTTGATAATTATGATAATGTTATGAACTTTGTTAGGATTATTAATCACCCTAAGGGTATTGGTATAGGGAGTAGACATATAACGATATCTACTTGTGGGGTGGTACCTAAGATATATGAGTTTATGGAAGAGGATGGACAGGTTAATTTGGCCATTAGTTTGCACGCTCCTAATAATAGTATTAGAGATAATATTATGCCTATTAACAGGGTATATAGGATAGAGGATGTAATGGAGGCTATAAGGGTTTATATTGAAAAGACTAATAGAAGAGTTACTTTTGAGTATATACTCCTGAAGGGCCTAAACGATAGTGCAGAAAATGCGAAAGAACTTGCAAAGTTAATTAGGGGAATGAATGCGTACGTAAATTTAATTCCTTATAATGAAACGGAAAATCTTGATTTTAAGAGAAGTAGCAAGGACAGCATTATGCGTTTTTACGATATTTTGAAGAAAGAGAAGATTAGTGTTACAATTAGGAAAGAGTTTGGCGGTAATATTGATGCGGCGTGCGGGCAACTTAGGGCAAACTTTAATAGAAAAGAGGGATAAATATGCAGACATTTTATTTTACAGATGTAGGGAAGGTTAGAAGTCATAATGAGGATAATGTTACGATAATTAGTAATGATAATAATGAATTTATTTTGGCGGTTGCTGATGGTATGGGGGGTCACAGGGCTGGAGAAGTGGCTAGTGGTATAGCGATTGATAAGGTATGTGATGAGTTTTATAAGTTAGATACGCTTGGTACGAAAGAGGATGCTATTGATTTTTTGAGGAATCTTGTTCAGGTTATTAGTAAGAGTATATTTGCTTATACGAAGGAGCATCCGGAAAGCAAGGGTATGGGGACGACTTTGGTTATTGCTATTAAGACTAATGATTATATTCTTTATGGTAATATTGGTGATAGTAGTGGTTATGTTCTTAAAAATGAGGAGTTATACAAGGTTACTCGTGACCATACTTTGGTTAATTTGCTTATTTCAACTGGGGAACTTACGGAAGAAGAGGCTAAGTTTCATCCGCGGAAGAATGTTTTAATGAGGGCCCTTGGGGCTAATGATCCGATTGATATTGATATTTTTGATGTTGATACATCGGTTAATGGTTTATTTCTTTGTAGTGATGGTCTTACTAATATGCTTACGGATGAACAGATTGTTAAGATTCTTAATAGTGATTTATCAATAGAAGAAGCGGTTGTTAAACTTATTAGAAAGTGTAACAGTAGAGGGGGAACGGATAATGTATCAATTGCTTATTTGAAGAAGGAGATTGGTGATTTATAATGTTTTCAAAGGGTTATAAGATTAATGATAGGTATGAGATTGTTAAGACTATTGGTGAGGGTGGTATGGCTAATGTTTATTTGGCTATTGACCTTATTTTGGATAGAAAGGTTGCCATTAAGGTTTTAAGGGGTGACTTATCTGGTGATGAGAAGTTTATTAGGAGATTTGAAAGGGAAGCGTGGTCAGTATCTAATTTATCTCATCCTAATATTGTGGAAGTTTATGATGTTGGAGAAGAGAATGGTATGCACTATATTGTTATGGAGTATATTGAGGGTAAGACGTTAAAACAACTTCTTAAGAAGAGAGAGAGTTTAACGGTTGCTGAAGTTGTTGATATTATGAGTCAGATTACGGCTGGTATTGAACACGCTCACGAGGCTTATATTATTCACAGGGATATTAAACCGCAGAATATTATGATTCTTGATAGTGGTCTTATTAAGATTACTGACTTTGGTATTGCTATGGCTCTTAATGCTACGGCTTTAACACAGACTAATAGTGTTATGGGTAGTATTCATTATATTCCTCCAGAACAGGCTAATGGTAAGGGTGCTAGTGTTAAGAGTGATATTTATTCGATGGGTATTCTTATGTATGAACTTCTTACGGGGTCTGTTCCTTTTAAGGGGGATAATGCTGTTGAGATTGCTCTTAAGCATATGAAAGAGAAGATTCCTAGTGTTAGAAAGCAGAATCCTACTATTCCTCAGAGCGTTGAGAATATTATAATTAAGGCAACGGCTAAGAATCCTCGTAACAGGTATGATAGTGCCAAGGAGATGCATGATGATCTGGTTACTTGTTTAGAGAGGGAAAATGAGAAAAGGGTTAGTTTTGAGTATCCGGAAAATGATTTTAATTCTGTAGATGCTAGTAGTATTAAGGGGAAGATTCCTGATGTTAAGAATGAGAGTATTATTGTGGATCCTATAAAGATAGATAATGATAAGGATACTGATGATAGTAGCAGTAGTAATGGTGATTATGAGAGTAGTGATGAGAAGAAGACTAACAAGGTTTTAAGGGGACTAATTGTATTTATTGTTATATGCCTTGTATTTAGTTTGGGAGTGTTTATTTTTCTTAATACTACAAGGGTTAAGAATGTTAAGGTGCCTGACTTATATAATTATAGTTTAGATGATGCTATGGAGAGGCTTGATAAACTTGGTCTTAAGTATGATGTTAAAGAGATGAAGAGTGAAGATGTTGAAACGGGTAATATTGTTAAGACGGCTCCTAAGAAGGGTACGGTTAAGAAGAAGGGCAGTACTATTATTTTGTATGAGAGTACGGGTGGAGACTTCTATGCTTTAGAGGACTTTACTGGTAAGGATTATACGGAGATTAAGGCTAAGTTAGAGCTTTATGGGGTTAGTGTTAATGTGGAAAAGAGGGATGTTGATGATCCTAAGGAATATAGGGATAAGGAGAATGTGATTATTGATCAGAGTCCTAAGTATGTAGAGGGTGAAGATGTGTCTTTGAGTGAGGGAGATACGGTTACTTTATTTGTTCCTAATATTGTGGATACTTATCCGGATATGGTAAGTGAGGGCTGGACTTTATCTAGTTTAAAGGCGTTTAGTGATGAGTATGGGGTTACTTATGTGGTACAGGATGCTAATGGAGTGACTATTCCTAGTGATGAGTATGATTTGTATAGTGATGCGAAGATTACTTATCAGTCACGTAGTGCCGGTGACACTATTATTAAGGGGATTACGCTTAGTGTTAAGTTAGATGCGGTGTATGAGAAGGATATTCTAGATGATGTGATGCCGTAGAAAGGGGGATTTATGGAAGGTATTATTGTTAAAAATATTAGTAATGATTATACGGTAGTTAGTGAGGGGAAGAGGTTTATTTGCAAGGCGAGGGGGAAGTTTAGGCACAGTAACGTGGTTCCTTTAGTTGGGGACAGGGTTGTTTTTGATGGGGAAGGGGGTATTATTTTGGATATTCTTCCCCGTAGGAACACTCTTATTAGGCCTAGTGTTAGTAATATTGATGTGGCCTTTGTTATGGCTAGTGTTAGTCCGAGGCTGGATTTGGTGCTTCTTGATAAGATGCTTACGATTATTTCTTTTAATAATATTGAGCCGGTTATTTGTTTTACGAAGATGGATTTGATAGGGGACGAAAAGGAGAGGGACAAGTATACTGGGCTTATGGATTATTATAGGGGTATTGGATATCGGGTTGTTTGTAATGACGATATTAAGGAGATTGGGGAGATAATTCGGGGTAAGGTTGTGGTTTTTTCGGGCCAGAGTGGTAGTGGCAAGAGTACGCTAGTGAACAGGCTTGATAGTAGTTTGGAACTTAAAACGAACGAGATATCTAAGGCTCTTGGTCGGGGCAAGCATACGACGAGGCATAATGAGCTTTATGAGGTGTGCGGGGGATATGTCGTGGATACGCCTGGCTTTAGTAGTGTTGATTTTAGGGGGATGGATAGAAGTGATATTAGGGATAATTTTAGAGAGATGTATGAATACTTAGATGAGTGCAAGTACAGGGATTGTATGCACGATAGGGAAGATGGGTGCCGGGTTAAGGAACTGGTTAGGGATGGTGAGATACTTAGGAGCAGGTATGATAATTATATTATGTTTATTAGGGGATAAGGAGAAGTAGAACTTTATTTAGAGAATGGAGTTCTATTTCTTTATATATAAAAAAGTGGTAGCGGGGTTATTGCAATATGGGGTATCTTTTGTTATAATTTACTTATAAAAAGATATGAAATTTTATTTTTTTAATATTGGTGTGTGAATTTTATAATATAAAATATGAAAAAACACTGATGATGGAAAATTGAAAAATATAATATATTGTGAGGTGAGACTAATGGATAGAAAAAATAGAAAAGTATTAACATTAGGTATTTTTGCCCACGCGAATGCTGGTAAGACAACGATAACAGAACATTTGCTTTATCATACAAATGTAATTGAAAGTATTGGTAGAGTTGACTCTGGTAATACTGTTACAGACAATATGAAAGTTGAACAAGAAAGAGGAATAACTGTAAGAGATTCGATAGTGTCTTTTAAATTAAATAACAAAAATATTCAATTAATAGATACACCAGGACACGTAGATTTTTCTGCTGAGGTGGAAAGAGCAATTAATGTTTTAGATGGTGCAGTGTTAGTTATTTCTGGTGTTGAAGGATTGGAAGCACAAACGTATACAATATGGCGGGCACTACAAGAAAAAAATGTCCCAGTTATCATATTTATTAATAAGATGGATAGAAAAGGTGCAGATTATGATAAAGTAATTGCAGAATTGCAAAATAACTTAAAAATTCCGACATTAACATTAACACATGTCCATCAAGAAAGTGATGGTGGTATTTCTATAATACCTGCAAGTATAACAGAGATTATAGAAGAAGTGTCAATGATTGACGATGAGACATTAGAAAAGTATATAAATGGTCAAGATATTGATGGTAAATGGTTAGCATCTAAAATGATTAATTTAACTCACGAAAATAAAATTTTCCCAGTTATTGGTGGAAGTGCTTTGATGGATGTAGGAATTAATGATTTGGTTGATTCTATTGCAAGATATTTACCAACAACCTCTAAAAAATTAGATAAAGAAATGTCTGCATACGTTTTTATGATAAGAGTAGATGAAAATGGAAAAAATGCTTATATTAAAGTTTTAAATGGAAGTATTAATAATAGAGATGTTATAAGCACGAGTGAAGAAAAAACAGAAAAAATAAAAAATATTATGATTTCCGATGGTTCGAAAATGAAATCTGTTGATAGTGTATATAGTGGTGATATTGCTATAGTTAATGGTTTAGATGTAAAGTGTGGTCAAATTATAGGAAATAATGTTGGTTTAGATAAATATATAAGCTTTGTTAAGCCTTTATTAACAATGGAAATTAATCCAATAGATAAAAAAGATACAATAGAATTGATGAGAGCACTTAGGATATTAAATGAGGAAGATCCTTATTTAGATGTTAGGTACAATGAAAGAACAAACTCAATATATTGTAGTTTAATGGGTGAAGTTCAGGCCCAAATTGTAAAAACAATGTTAGATGAAAGATTTAATATTAAGGCTAATATCGAAAATCCTATTGTAATTCATAAGGAAGTTCCAACATTGACAGTTTCTGCAAAGGCAAGTTATACGTGTGTTTCTGGAATTGAATTAGAAGTTTCTCCATTGGAACGAGGTAGTGGATTTAAGTATGTTTCAAAATTGTCAACAGATTTTTTACATCTAAAATATCAAAGGCAAGTAGAAAGATTAATTAATTATTATTCAAAACAAGGTTTGAATGGATGGGAACTTACAGATATGGAAGTGGCACTTATTGGTGGACAATTTGACTCAATGGGTAGTGATCCTATGCATTTTAATATAATTACACCATTAGCTTTATTTAGATGTTTAAAACAAGCAAATATGAAATTATTAGAACCTATATCTAGTTATATTATTACTTTCCCTGAGGAATATTCAAGTAGTGTTATAAAATTAATATCTTCAAAGGGTGGAATTTATCAAATTACAAATTCATTTGGTGGTGAAATAACAATTGAAGGTGAAGCACCGTCAGCAAATATGTTAAGTTTTCCTTTAGAGCTATCTATGAATACTAGTGGCCGAGGAACTTATACATCATATATTTCTAAATATGAAATGAGTAAAAATCAAGATGCAAAAATGGAATACATAGGTGCTGATCCTAGAAATGAAACTAAATTTATAATAAATGATATGAAGGCAAGTTTAGATTCGCTAGATGAAACACTTATGAAAAAGAAAAAAGAAAGTCGTTCAAAATTTGCAAGAATTCAAAAAGAAAAAGAATATGGCAGAAAAATGTAGGTGATTTTATGTATTCATATAAAAATATATAATCTTTAGATTAGTATGATCTTGAGTTTTGCAGTTAAACTAAGCAAGCCCTTATTTTATAATGGTTTGTTCAAATTTTAGTTGTTGTGCATTTTTGGTTTTTGATGTTATTTTTAATTTTTTAATGTATAAAAAAGTGGTATCTAGGTTATTGCAATAACTCCTATCTTTTGTTATAATTAGCTTATGATAAAAGATAGGAAAAATGATTATGGAAGATAAGAAAATAAATAAGAAACTAGTTATTGTATCAGTATTAATTGCTACTATAATAACTAGTATAGGGGTTGCTTTTGGTTACTTTGTATGGAACAGTACTACTAATACGGATATTAGTTTTACCGTAGAGGGAGCAGTAGTTCAGTTAGATGATGGCACTGATATAAAGGGTGCTAACTTAATGCCTGTTGCTAGTTACACTAGTGGGGGTAATAACGTAGTTAAAAAAGATGTTAAGATTAAGTTAAAGGATACTGTTAGTGATACAGTAACAGTAGATTTTAAGTTAAAAGTTAATAGTATAGATAGTGGTTTAAACCATAACACTTTTATGTATAACTTAGTTAATGCTAGTGGTACTAGTGTTAAGAGTGGTAACTTTTCTACTAGTAAAGCAGGGGATAGTATTAGTTTGCTTACTTTATCTACTAGTGATGGTAGTTTAACTACATCTCTATCTACTTATACTTTATATATCTATATAGATGGAGCAAGTGGAGATAATCCTAGTAGTATGATGAATCAAAGTTTTGACTTTAGTTTAGATGTAACTGGTAGTAATTCTAATGTGGAATATATTCTAGCAACAAAAAGAGTTGAGAGTTTAGACGATGGTACCACAGGAGATAGTGGTAGTGGTGTATATAAAGTAGAACATAGTGCAATCTCCGCAGAAAGTAGTGCAACAGGAAGTGAAATACCAGCAGTAACTGATTATAGGTATTATGGAGCTAATCCTAATAATTATATATGTTTAGATATGGAAGGTGGTAGTACTTGTTCTGATAAGCATTTATATAGAATAATAGGAAGTATATATGAAGAAAATGCTAGTACAAATTTACTTAAAGTAATAAAGGCAACGCCTCTAACAGATGGTACTACAAGTGCATTTAGTTGGGACTTTAAGGTAAATAACGGTAGTGGTAGTAATTGGAATAATATATGGGCTACTATTACTAGTGGTAAATATAGTAATAGCTCAACAAGTGGAGCAAGTATAATGAAACTCTTAAATAGTGGTGCTTGGTGGAATGGAACCAATGGAACTTATGATAATTATTATATGGATAAAGATAGCTCAGAAATAATAAATGTTAATTTTACTGACTATAAATTAAGTGATAAGGCAAAAAGTAGTATTGATACTAGTAGATATTATTTGGGAGGAACAAATTTTCCTGACATTATAACAGGAGATGCATATGGATATGAAAGAGGAACAGGCAGATATGATGAAAATAGACTTCTATATTGGGATGGAATGATAGGGTTAATGTATCCAAGTGATTATGGATATGCAGCAGGAAATAATTGTGCGACAGTTACTAAACTATTTAATTATAATGAAAAATGTAGTAAAAAGGATTGGTTATATAAAATAGGAATTTACCAGTGGGTAATGATGCCAAGTTCGGGCGATTCCGATTATGTATTTGATGTCAATTTTAGTGGTCAAGTTAACGCCAACCGTAGCAAGCGTGACTGTTCAGTGAGTCCTGTCTTCTACCTCACCTCTACTACATCTATAACATCTGGTAGTGGTACAGAGAGGGATCCTTATCTTGTATCATAGATAGGGGTATTATGTTTATTATTAGTATATAGAACACGATAGTGTAAATAAAAAAAGGAGAAGTTATGAAAAGGAAAATGGTTAGTGTATCAATTTTGGGATCTAGTGATAAGTTAGAGGCTGTGAGGCTTTTGAATGGGACTAGTTGTGATTTTATTCATATTGATGTTATGGATGGGGAGTTTGTGGCTAATAAGGCGTTTAGTATGAGTTTGGTGCGGAAGATTAATCGGATTACGGAGAAGCGTATGGATGTGCATTTGATGGTTAGGGATGTGGAGATGTATGTGAAGAGGCTGAGGGGTATGAATATTGGGTATGTGACTTTTCATATTGAGGCGGTAAGGGATATGGATATTGGGGGTATTATTGGGTGCATTCGTGATATGGGATATGGGGTTGGTATTAGTATTAAGCCGGATACGGATGTTAGTGTACTAAAGGGTATTATTGATATTGTGGATATGGTGCTGGTTATGAGTGTTGAGCCTGGTAAGGGGGGGCAGGAGTTTATGATAGAGAGTGTAACAAGGATTAAGGAGATTAGGAAGATGAGGAGGGATGTTATTATTAGTGTTGATGGGGGCATTAATGATATGACGAGTTTTTTAGTGGATACGGATATGGTTGTTGTGGGTAGTTATATTACTAGTAGTAGTGATTATGAGGAGAGGATAGAGAGGGTTAGGTAGTGGACTAACCAGTAGATAATATATGATAGATAGCAACTAAAATTTTTCTAGCAATTGCAATCCATTTTGCATCTTTGTTATCGTATTTCTCACCTTTAATAACAGTAACCTATTTAGGATTGGCAACGACGACATTAGAAATATAAACTTCTAATGCATTGTATGCTGGAATATAATATTTGCCTGTTGATTCCATACATACATTTTGACAATCGTTTTCAATTAGCCAATTTCTAAATTCAATTAATGAGTTATTAAAGGTAGAAAAACGTTTTTTGGAATATTTAGTTGTTTGTCCCGTTGAATCACAAATAACAGCAACAAAAGGGACTACTTATGTGTGCTTGAAATAACTACATTCGCACTGCTTAATATGCTGATTTAATCCTAAGAGTTACAGGAAGTCTGCAACTCCTCCTTCTGTGCTTTGTAGAACACATTCCTTCAAGGTTGTTATTATAATAAAAAATAAATTTATTACAAGTTTTCATGGCTATGTGTGTCTTGAAGACGAGCCTCAGACGAGGCGGAAAGGAATGAAACTTAATATGGATAATAGTATAATAAATGTAGGCTTATTAAAACAAATACATTCTTTTCTAAAAGATTGTGATAGTTTAAGATATTTAGATCCTAATATATTTGAGAATATAGATAAGAGTAAAGGAAATAATAATGTGTCTTTCGTTGAATATTATTTAGAATACATAAATAGTTTACCTAAGTTAGATTTTGAAAGTGTAGTAAAAATATCTAGAGAGGTATATCAATTGTATGGAAAAGAAAAAGAGTTTGATAGAATATTAGAAAAACTAAAAAGCAGTTATAGTATAGATAAAGGAACTTTTAATAAAGATGATGATAATTGTATAACAAAGGCTTCAGAAAGTAGAGTATTATTATCTGGAACTTGTTATGATGTAGTATTATTGTGTCATGAAATTGGACATAAATTAAGATTTGATGGTTTCAAAAATTCTCCTGATATTATGGATAGTTTCTTTTTTGAAACTCCATCAATTATACTTGAATTTACTGCAAGCGATTATTTAAGAGATAATTATGGCATTGATATCAAAGCAGATGAATTAAGAAAAGTACATATATTGAGTATTAAAAGAGAAATTTGCATAGAAAATAATATATTTCAAATTGTAATCAGTTTATTAAAAGAGAAAAGGTTAAATATTATAAACTTATATAAAGTGTTTATTAAAAACTCGGATATAGTTGAATATTTTAATAAGCAAGGTTCTTCTATTAAAGACTGTATTGATGAAGGAATGACAGGTTATTCTTATGATATAGGTTACATATTGGGTGAATATGTAAATAATAGTGATAATAGAGTTGAACTCTTAAATATGTTATTAAAGTATAAAGACAATGGAATTAATATGCCATTTACTATTGAAGAAGAAATTGTTAAAGCAACATTAGGAAACCCAAAACATATTAAACATTAAAAAAATATTACAATTGATTCTTTTTAAAAAAGATGGTGTATATTATGGTGGCTCTTCTCAAAGTTAGTTGAAATGATATAAAAAAAAGAGAAGATTGCATTTATATTAGTTGTCACGAACCAATATGTGAACATAAATGTCCTTTTTGTGGTGAAGAAAGTTCTAGTATTCATAGCAATTATATAAGAACAATTGGTGACTTACCTATTCAAAATAATGATGTAAAACTGCTGAGTAGTGGACAGTTTTAAAAAAATGCCCATAAATTGGGCTTTCAAGTGTTTAAAAATGAAGCCCAGTATTGTATCAAAAAGAGAT
>JABLTL010157851.1_pt1 | contig 20585 bp, 18 predicted proteins | sample 7160151 | NCBI WGS metagenome assembly JABLTL01 (sample SAMN14651223, study PRJNA627086) | human gut metagenome | isolation source: feces | host: Homo sapiens
AATTTATATAATAGAAAGGAGTTGATTTTTTTGGAAAGAAAAATCAGAGTAGTACAATATGGTACAGGAAAAATGAGTGTATATACAATGAGGTATGTATATGAAAAAGGAGCAGAAATAGTAGGAGCCATTGATGTTAATCCTGCAGTAATAGGAAAAGACATTGGAGAAATTATGAACAGCGAAAATAAAGGAGTAAAAGTTGTTGGTATAGAAAATGCTGAACAGATGTTAAAAGAAACTAAACCAGATATAGTTATAGTAACAACTATGAGTTTAATTAAAGATGTGGAAGAAGCGCTTATGTTATGTGCTAAATTAGGAATAAATGCAATAACAACTTGTGAAGAAGCATTCTATCCAGAAAATTCTAATCCAGGAGTAACAGAAAGATTAAATGAAATGGCCAAAAGTACAAATTGTACTATAACAGGTAGTGGATATCAAGATATTTACTGGGGACAACTTATTTCTAGTATTGCAGGTTCAGCACATAAAATAACTAAGATAAAAGGTAGTTCTAGTTATAATGTTGAAGATTATGGAATTGCATTGGCTAAAGCTCATGGAGCAGGATTAACTTTAGAAGCTTTTGATAAAGAGGTAGCCTCTGTAGATAGAATTTCATCAGAAGAAAGACAAGCTATGATTAATAGTGGAGAATATTTACCATCATATATGTGGAATGTAAATGGATGGTTATGTGCTAAATTAGGTTTAACAGTAAAATCACAAACACAAAAAACAATACCACAAGTATATGATAAAGATATAGATTCTTCTACATTAGGAATGGTAGTAAAAGCAGGAGATGCAACAGGAATGAGTGCAGTTGTTACAACTGAAACAGAAGAAGGAATTACAATTGAAAGTGAATGTATAGGAAAAGTATATTCAGAAGAAGATTTTGACAAAAATGAATGGACAATTATTGGAGAACCAGAAACAACGTTGATTATTAATAGACCGAATACTGTAGAATTGACTTGTGCATCTATTGTTAATAGAATACCAGATGTAATTAACTCTAAAGCAGGATATGTTCCAACAGAAGAAATGGGAGAGCTAAATTATAGAACAAAACCATTAAATGAATATGTAAAATAAGCGAATTTTCTAAGACTGTGAATTGTAACAATTTTGTAACCCAATTTTAAATAAAATCTAACAAAACTATACACTTTTAATTGATTATGTGTTATAATATAAATAGTGTTATTATAATTTTTTACGGAGGTAAAAGATATGTTTGAAAGTAAGTATAGTAAAGTGTTAACAGTTATATTAGTAATAGTAATTATTGCTATATTAGGATTGTTAGGTTTTTTAGGATATGACTGGTATAAAAAATATTTTTTAGAAAATGATGCAATGGCTTTTGTTGATAATTATACAGAAGATTCAACAGAAGATAAAAATAATACTACAGATGATAGTAATGCAACAAATCCAATTGACAGTATAGATAAATCTAATACAACAAACGGAGCAGGAAGTAATACAAAACCACAGTATAAAGGTTTTGATGTAGTTGGAACAATAGAAATACCAAAAACTAAAGCTAATTATCCTATATTAGAAAAAGTAAGCAAAAGTTCATTAGAGACTTCAGTTGCAATGTTGTATGGTGCAGGAATTAACCAAGTTGGAAATACAGTTATTATTGGACATAATTATAGAAATGGAGCATTCTTTTCAAATAATAAAAAATTGGAAATTGGAGATAAGATATATGTAACAGATAATTCTAAAAATAAATTAACTTATACAATATATCAAAAATTTGAAACAACTCCAGAAGATGCAAGTTTCTATTCAAGAGATACAGCAGGAAAACCAGAAATCACATTATCAACTTGTAATGATGATAGTAGTAAAAGGCTAATAATATTTGCTAAGACTGAATAAAATAATATAATTATGTGAAAAACAAAAAGAACATTAGAAAAAATCTAATGTTCTTTTTGTTTACATAGATTGGTTTCCTGGAATAAAATAATCTACAACACCATAAATTAAAGCACCTATTATAGCAGCAATCCAAGAAATAGAATAGCCAGCTACAAAAAATTGTGTAATATATAATGTAATAGCTGCTAAAGCAAAGCCTACAAAACCTTTGCCAAATGGACTAGCATGTAATCCAGTAAATTTTACAATTAGATAATCAATAATACTTAAAACTACAGCAGCTATGATAAGTGTCGAAAAATGATTAATACTAAAACCAGGAGTAAAAAAAGCAGTTATACCTAACACTATGGCTGCTACAATTAATCTACCAACAATTTGCCAAACAGTAGATGATGTGTTAGAACGGCTGGTTTCTCTTGTTTCTGACATATATAAGACCTCCTTATTTTACTTCAAAATATATAATATAAAAATACATTTTGAAAGGTTCTACAAATATTATTTGCAAAAAAAAAATAATTATTCAAAAAAATAAGTATAAAATAAACAAAAATTGCAAAAAATATGATAAAAATAAAAAAATGAAGGTGTTTATATGTTAATAACTTTTTTTAGATCAATTGCATTATATATAATTGTATTAATAGTAATGCGATTAATGGGAAAAAGAGAAATAAGTCAGATGCAGCCATTTGAATTAGCAATATCTATAATGATAGCAGATTTGGCTTCTATTCCAATGACAGAAGTAGGAATTCCAATATTTAATGGAATAATTCCAATTTTAGGATTGTTGGTAATGCATTTAATAATTTCTATAATAAATATAAAAAGTTTAAACTTAAGACAGATTATATGTGGAAAACCTAGTATATTGGTATATAGAGGAAAAATTGATGAAAAAGTGTTAAAAAAAGAAAGATTTACAATAAATGAACTTCAAGAAAGACTAAGAAGAAATAATATATTTAATTTAGGAGATGTTGAATATGCAATATTGGAAACAACGGGAGAAGTAACAGTAATACAGAAACCAGAAAAAAGAGGAACAATTCCAGAAGATTTTAATATAGTACCAGAATATGAGGGAATACCGTATGATTTAGTAATAGATGGAAAAGTTATAAATAAAAACTTGCACAAATTAGGAAAAGATTATAAATGGTTACAGAAACAGCTTAATGCTTTTAAGATAAAACCAGAAGAAGCATTAATAGTTACTATAGATGGAAAAAATCAAATATTTTGTCAAAAGAAAGAGGTAAGTTAAAATGATTAAGGAATTGATTATATGTAGCATAATAATTGCTGGAATAATAGGTGGAAATAATATTACTCAAAATTATACAAATACTAGTATAGAAAATATAAATAGTAATCTTACAGAATTAGTAGATAAAATAAATAATAATGATGAGAAATCACAAATACAAAATAAAAAAGAAGAAGTAGTCAAATTATGGGAAAATATTTTTCCAAAGTTAGCATATTATATAGAGCATGATGAGTTAGAAAAATTTGCTAACAATCTAGAAAATATTAAAACTTATATAGAAGAAGAGGATTATTTAGAAACTAAAAAAGAAATAAATGAAGGAATATATATATTAAAACATATAGAAGATAAGTATTCATTTAATCTACAAAATATATTTTAAACAGAAAAAATAAGAACAATTTTACCTTAACTAGTATACAAGTAAGTTCCATATTTATAGAACAAATAAGAAAAATTGAAAATTTTTCTTTAATTTGTTCTAGCCCGATTTGAGTTTTCAACTAAAAGGAGAAAATCTCAAATGGCTAGCAATTGTAGCTTTTAATATACTAGCAAAGTGATACTTTCCTAGTATATTAATAAAAGACTATTTTTATAAAACATAAAAATAGTCTTTAAAAATATCATTATTATATTTTGAAAATATTAGTTTTTTAACATTTTTTCACTAATTTTAGCATAGTTTTGTAATTTATTATAAACCAAATTATTAATTGTACCAGAAGGGAATTTACCATTTTTATCTTTCTTTCCAGCGGGAACGCCAGTTAGAATTTCGATACCTTCTTCAATTGTAGAAACTGCATATATATGGAATAATTTATTTTTTACAGCCTCGATAATTTCATCAGATAATTGTAAATTATCAACATTTTGAATTGGAATCATAACACCATGTTGACCATCTAAACCTCTCATCTTACAAATTTGGAAAAATCCTTCAATTTTTTCATTAACACCACCAATAGGTTGAATTTGTCCTTTTTGATTAACAGAACCAGTTACTGCTATAGATTGATTAATAGGGATGCCAGAAAGACTAGATAATAATCCATAAAGCTCTGTACTAGAAGCACTGTCTCCATCAACACCATTATATAATTGTTCAAAACAAATACTTGCAGTTAAGCATAAAGGCATATCCTGAGCAAACATTTCACCTAAATAACCAGTTAAGATAAGCACACCTTTTGAATGAGAAGGACCAGAAATAGCAACTTCTCTTTCAATATTTACAATACCATTTTGACCTGTATAAGTATTAACCGTTATTTTGGCAGGTTTACCAAAACTATAATCACCAACACTTAAAATAGTTAATCCATTTAAGGTTCCGACTTCATAACCAGAAGTGTTTATAAGTAAAGAATTATCTTTTATCATTTCAACATATCTTGAATCATATTTTTTTACTCTATTAGTACGTTCTTCTAAAGCTTTTTGAACAAATTTATCTGTAACAACCTTTGATTTTGATAATTTAGCCCAAGTAGCTGATTCACCTACAACTTGTGTTAAATCATTAAATCTAGTAGAAAGTTTATGATGACTACCAGCAAGTTTTGAAGAATATTCTACTAATCTTGCCATTGCATTTTTATCTAAATGAGGTAAATTTTCATAAGTGCAAAAACCATGTACTATTTTTGCCAATTTATTCGCGTTTTCTGATGTTAAAGGTGCATCATCTTCAAATTCAACCTTAATTTTAAATAACTTTCTAAAATCTGAATCCATTTCAAGTAAAGTTTGATAAATACTAGCATTACCAATTAATATTACCTTTAAATTTAAAGGTATTGGTTCAGGTTTCAAAGATACTAATACCATAGATGAACGTTGATCTGTAGTATTTTCAATTCCTATATTTTTTACACGCAAAGCCTTTTTTAAAGCTTCATAACACATTCCGTTAGCTAACAAATCCTTAGCTTGAAATATGATATAACCACCATTAGCTTTTTGCATTAAACCTGCTTTCAACATAGTATGGTCTGTTTTTAGAGAACCATAGTAATTTTCATACTCAAGTGAACCAAAGATATTGTGATAAGAATAATTTGTATCCATAATAACAGGAACGCCTTCAGTATTAGAATTATCAACAAATAAATTAACTCTATAATTTACTGTAGGATCAGGCTTTTTTAAAGTAGGATTTTGTTGAATAGAAGAATTAGTTGATTGAGTATCATCTTCTAAAAAAGTTGAAATATTTCTTAATACATCATTTTTAATATTTGTTAAAAATTTGTTGATTTTTTTATTTCTTTTATATTTAGATTTCAAATAATTAATGTGAACATTTACAGTTAAAAGAGCAACATTTGACTGCCATTCTGAAATCTTTTGATCAGATTGTCTTTCAATTTCTTTGATTTTACCGATAGCATTCATAATTTGTTCTTGAACAATAAGAGCATTTTCTTCATATTTATTTTTAACATCTTCATCTAATTTTTCAAAATCTTCTTCTTCAATTGGTTTACCATCAACAACAGGTGTCATATAAATACCATTTTGTGCAGATCTTATACAAAAATTATATTTAGCTGCATCAGAATTTAATTTATCTAATAAGTCAGAACGTTTATTTTCAAATTCTTGTTTAATTAAAGCTTTTTCTTTTTCAAAGTCGTCAGCGTTAAAAGTTTTTTTGATATCTTTTTTAATTTCCTTTATAAAGCCATCCATAGCTTCTTTAAATTCTTTACCTTGGCCAGCTGGAAGTTCTACCGCAATAGGTTCATTAGGGTTATCAAAATTATAAATATAACACCAATCAGAAGGGGCTTTTTTCTTTTTTGCAATACTTTCTAAATAATTTTTAGTATACATTGTTTTCCCAACACCGCTAGGACCTTCTAGATATAAGTTATAACCTTTTACATTAACTTGAATACCAAATTCTAAAGCCTTAATTCCTCTATCCTGCCCGATACCTTCGTGAATGTCTTCGAGAGATTCTGTAGTATCAAAATTAAAAATGTCAGGATTACATGTCATTTTTAAATCTTTATAATTTAATTCATTTTTGTTTTTCATTTGTTACCTCCCAATTTTTTTCTCAATATATAATTATTAATTTTTATTAGTGTTACCAATTAAAATATTTTTATTATATAAAAGTAATTTATCAAACATATTTTATATTAGTTATATAAATTTGTAAATAAAAAATGAAAAAAATTTAAAAAAGTATTGACAAAGATAAAAAAAATCAATATAATATAAAAAGTTCAGGAAAACATGCAGGTGTAGTTCAATGGTAGAACCTCAGCCTTCCAAGCTGATGACGTGGGTTCGATTCCCACTACCTGCTCCAATGACGTTTCTATTTGGAATTTTTATAGAACAGATATATATGAAATCAATCAGTAAAATGGTTGATTTTTTTTGTTGCCTAAAAACAATATTAAAATCATCCAAATGAAAGACAAGAACAACGCCAGCAACAAATGCAATGCGACAATGCTAAAACTAATATCATAGTCAAACAGAGTGGGAGTTGCACCTACTCTGTTTTTTTAGGCATAAAAAAGTATATATTAATGAAAATATCTCTTGAAAAACTATAAAAAATTATGTATTACAATAATATGTAAAAGTAGGAATGAAATGAGTAATAATTAGAATTTAAAGAAATTGGAAAGACAAGCTATAAATAATAGAATAAAGTAAAATACCGTTGATATATGCCAGACGGTATTTTACGAAAGATATAACATTATACTTTTAATTTTTTAATACTCTTTATTTCAGTATAAAGTGTATCTATAATAGCTTTTCTTTTATTATAAGCATCTAAATATTCTTGATAAATACCATGAAAATTATCAAGAGTTTCTCCTGGTTTTAATAACATTTTTATTCCTTCTAAATAAAAGTTCATCTTCTTTTCATTTTTTGCACTGTTCATTTTATTTTCATATTTTTCCATTAATTTAAATCTTTCAATTTCATTTTGAAGTGTATCTACATAATTTTGGGTACAAAAAATTTCATAAGAAATATCATCAATTACAGCCTTTAATAAAGTACGCACAACAAGAGGATTATTTTTCCCAACTTTTGGGTCTTTAGGTGGATTATGAGAAAAACGAGAATTATCTGATTCATTAACAGGATGAGCTTCTTCTATTAAGATTTTTAAAGTATCTGTAATACCAATATGTGTTTTGTATTGTCTTTTACTTACAATAGCATCATATTCATCGGCAACTCTAATTATTTGACCTTCATAAGGAATGTCTTTTTTTGTTAAACCTCGTGGATAACCTGTACCATTTAAAGCTTCATGATGGTACCAAGGACCAGCAGCATAAGGACGAAGTTTTAAATCTTTCATACACATATTATATCCTAAAGTAGTATGAGTTTTCATAATTTCATATTCTTCTTGAGTTAGTTTTGAAGTTTTCTGAAGTATCTCTTGAGGAATAAATAATTTGCCCAAATCATGTAAATAAGCACATATTGTACAATATTCTGTAAATCCTTTAGAACAATGAAGATATTCGCAAAGTCTACAGGTCATTGCAGCAACATTTTCACAGTGTTTTCTTGTAAAAACATCTAATTTATCAAGCATTGCTAATTGATATCGCATTGATTCATTTAAATTATAAGATTTTAAATTAGTTCTATCATAAAAATCAAATTCATTTTGACTCATCTAAAAATCACTCCTTGTATTTTATAACTTGACTAATACAATAATAACATTAAAAAAGTGAAACTGCAATAATATTTGTTTAATATATTATTGTATAGAATATTAATATAAGTAATGAATTTTAAAATATATAATTATTTTGAAGTGTAAAATTTAAAAGGGTAAAAAAATATGATATTTATATTTTTTAGATAACTACTAATTGCATATGACAATAAATATCAATTATTATACCTAAATTTACATTTATTCACAATCTTTTACTTGACATAATGCTTGCAAGACATTATAATAATAGTGTGAAAAAAGTAAATACCGTCAGTATTAAAATTAAAGGAGGTTAGGGAAATGAAAGAATTAACAAAATGGGAAATAGAATACAACTACATTAAAGGATATGCAATTGAACATCAATTGCGGAATACTTTAAAAGCTCTTGCTATAGCTGTAGAAAAGCATCGTGGACAAACGAGGGACAGTGGAGAACCATATATAATACATCCACTTATGGTTACAAAAACATTAATATTATTAAATATTGGAACCGTATTAAGGGAGTGGTATCCACAAAAGTCGGACCAGTGGACTAAATTACAGTGCGACATTTTGTATGCATCAGCAATGTTGCATGATGTAATTGAAGATTGCTATTTTTCACAAGAAGGAGAGGAATTAGTTACAGAGTATTATTTGGATTGGGAAGTATTGGAAGTAGTGCGATTACTGTCAAAACCTAAAAAGAACTATATTGCGGAAAGCTATTTTGCTAATATAGCAAATAATTGGAAAGCAGGATTAGTAAAATTAGCAGATAATGCTAATAACTGTTCTACTTTGAAGCCATTTAATGAGAAACGCAAAATTCGTTATATCAAATATGCGCAAACATATATATATAGTTTGGCAGATAAAATTAAAACTAAATACCAGGAGTTTACTAATGTTGTAGATATAATGAAGAATGTTATAGTATCAATCTGTGAATCCTTAGCATCAATTATGGGATTGCCTGAAATGATAGTGGATAATGAAAGAGATTATTTAAAAACAGTTGCATTTATTAAAGGTGTATCAAGGACAGAATATCCTAATACATATAAAGCTTTAGAAGTAGCACTTGAATTCCATAAACATCATAAAAGGACATCAGGAGATCCATTTATTATTCATCCTCTAAGGGTATGCCATTATCTAATGGCGTTGTCTATAAAAGACGACGTTACCTATGCAACAGCATTATTGCATGAAATTCCACAAAAATCGAAAAATTTTAGAAGCGGAATGAGGTATCTTAAAAAAGCAGGTTTCGATAAGGCTGTACTAAGAAACGTAGAAAAAGTAGCAAATAAGGCTAAAATGTTAGATAAGTACTATCAGTCTATCGAAGAAAGTTCAGTAGCAGTACTTGAAAAATTATCTAATAGAGTGCATACATGTACATTCCTAGCTAGTGCTAGAGAAGAAGATATTGAAAAATACAAAGCTGAGACAATGAACTACATGGTACCAATGGCAGAAAGAGCTATAGTAAGGTATCAAAAGTATGCAAATCAGATAGAAATCATGGAGAGCCATATTTTGGCTATATTTAATATGATTGCTTCTGAGACTACAGACAAGAAAGCAGGATAAAAGAAAGGAACCTAACCTAGCAAGCAAGTGACTATATTAGTTACTTGCTTGCTTCGTATCAATACATAAAACAATATTAAAATGAAAACAATAATCAATTGTTAATATATAAAATAGAAAAAAATTTATTAATTAGCAATCATTTTATTAACTTTTATAGGAAAAAAATAGATAATGTGATATACTAGTTATGATATTATTGATACACTAATTAGTAATAGTAAATGTGTATTCAATAATATAGGTGAAATAAGAACAGTCAGGGGGAATAAATATGTATAGAACAAAAACAAATGGAGAATTAAATATAAAAAATATAAATGAAAAAGTTGAATTGGCAGGATGGATACAAAAAATAAGAAACTTAGGAGGAATGACATTTATAGATTTAAGAGATGAATTTGGAATAACACAAATAGTAATAAATAATGAAGAATTACAAAAAACAGTAAAAGAATTAACAACAGAAAGTTGTATACACATAAGTGGAACAGTTGTGGAAAGAAGCAGTAAAAATCCTAACATGAAAACAGGAGAAATAGAAGTAATAGCAGAAGAAATAGAAGTTTTAGGAAAATGTAAAAATGTACTTCCTTTTGAAATTAATACTAATCAGGAAGTGAGGGAGGATTTAAGATTAGAATATAGATTTTTAGATTTAAGAAATGAAAAATTACATAATAATATATTATTACGTTCAAAAGTTTTAAAAACATTAAGAGATAAAATGGACGAATTGGGATTTGCAGAAATACAAACACCAATTTTAGCAAATTCATCGCCAGAAGGTGCTAGAGATTATCTAGTACCAAGTAGATTAAATCCAGGAGAATTTTATGCATTACCACAAGCACCACAACAATTCAAACAATTGCTTATGGTTAGTGGATTTAATAAATATTTTCAAATAGCACCATGCTTTAGAGATGAAGATCCAAGAGCTGATAGGGCGCCAGGAGAATTTTATCAATTAGATTACGAAATGAGTTTTGCAACACAAGAAGATGTATTTAAAGTTATGGAGGAAGTAGTACCATATACATTTGAGAAATTTACAAATTGGAAAGTTGATAAAGGTCCATTTATTCGTATCCCATATAAAGAAGCAATGGAGAAGTATGGAATTGATAAACCAGATTTAAGAAATCCATTAATAATACAAGATGTAACAAAACTTTTTGAAAATTCAGAATTTAATGCGTTTAAGAATAAAACTATAAAAGCAATAATAGTACCAGATGGTGCTGAACAAGGAAGAAAATTCTTTGATAAAATGGGAGAATTTGCAACAACAGAAGAAGTTGGAGCAAAAGGACTAGCATGGACAAAATTAGATAATGAAGGAAATGTGCAAGGTGGAATTGCTAAATTTATAACTGATGAGATAAAACAGAAATTAAAAGAAGAGTATGGACTAAATGAAAATGCAAGTATATTTTTTATAGCAGATGAATTTAAGAAAGCTCAGAAAATTGCAGGACTAGTTAGAATAGAACTAGGAAAAAGATTAGATTTAATAGAAAAGAATGTGTATAAATTCTGTTTTATTGTAGATTTTCCTATGTATGAATTATCAGAAGAAGGAGAAATCGACTTTAATCATAATCCATTTTCAATGCCACAAGGAGGAAAAGAAGCTTTAGAAAATAAAGACCCATTAGATATTTTAGCATATCAATTTGATTTAGTATGTAATGGATATGAAATGGCATCAGGAGCAGTGAGAAATCATGATCCAGAGATTATGGTAAAAGCATTTGAAATAGCAGGATATAATGAAGAAGATGTAAAAGCTAGATTTGGTGCATTGTATAATGCATTCCAATACGGAACACCACCACATGCTGGAGCAGCACCTGGAATAGATAGAATGATAATGCTTATAGCAGATTCACAAAATATAAGAGAAGTCATAGCATTTCCAAAAAATAAAAAAGCAAGAGACCTGTTAATGAGAGCACCATCAGTAGTATCAGAACAGCAATTAAAAGATGTACATATTAAGTTGGATAAATAGCTACAAACAACTTGCACTTCTTTACATAAAATGTTATAATGCAATAGGAAACTAAAAACTTATAATAAAAAAGATAGGAGTAAATATTACTATCACACAGGAGGTTTACTATGAACACTATGAACGAAGAGCAGAAAAAATTTATTAATCAAATTGCAGAAGAGGCAAGAAGACGGAATGCAGATGTAGTAATTTTTGGAGATGTAAATCTTCAAAATATAGTTGTAGATACATGTTCAGTTGAATATGATATTTGCTTGGAAATTTTAAAAAAGAGCAATAAAATCCAGATACCTTATGTTGTATTGGAAGAATTTGATGAACATCTAAAAGATGAAGAAACTACAAGTGATTTTAAATTTTCGATAAGGGAGTTTCAGGATGAGGTAATATATCAACCAGATAAATATGTAACTATCCCATTAGGATATAAAAGTGGTGTAGATGCAGACAATTTGATAATAGGTTACATATATGCTCAGCCAAAAGAAGAGCAGCCGACGATATTAACAGCTGATAAGAACTTAGCGCTAAGAGCTAGTGCACTTGGAATTGGTACGATATTGTATGTGGTAGAAAACCCAAAAAGCAAGCTTAAAAGAAGAAAGGAAAGGCAGAAGCAAAATCTAAAGAAAGAAAAAACAAATGAAATACCAGCAACTCATTTAGTAAACGGAATAGAGACAACAAAAGAAGTAGAAGATGAAGAGACTAAGAAACAATATTGTAAACTAGGATTTAACCTAGTATTAAAAGAGGGAAAAAATGTAACAATAAAAAAACATTCTCCACATACTCAAATATTAAAAGAAGATGGAGAAGGTTATAAAGAGATTCTACTTGATGTTGAAGAAATGGTGATAGAATATGTTCCACAGAAATTTATTATACTGGGCAAAGTGAAAGGTACAGTTCAGTGTATTATAATAAATTGTACGGAACAAGAAATTAACGCAGTAGAATATGAATTCTATACGATTAATGAAGTGTTTCTTCAACGAAGCTTTTCCGAAAATCTCATAGATGAGATTCAGAAATATTTTTAAGCAACAGGGCTTGGTTTCTACTAAGCCCTGTAATAAAAAAAGGAGGAGATAATATGGAATATAGATATAAACCAGAAGGTGTATGTTCAAGGGAAATAATAATACAAATAGAGGATGGGAAAATTAAAAATTTAAGTATAGTTGGAGGATGTCCAGGAAACACAGTAGGGCTTTCACACCTAGTGAAAGGGATGAAAATAGAAGAAGCAATAAGCAAATTAAAAGGAATCCCTTGTGGAGCTAGAGGAACATCTTGTCCAGACCAAGTAGCTAAAGCATTGGAAGAATTAGAAAAGAACATATAGAACAATATAAAAAATAAAATATATAATATGAAAAAAGCAGTAAATTAATCAATATAATTACTGCTTTTTTCGTAAATAAATAAAATAGCCACATCATTATAACTTTCTTAATTTAGCTACAAAGAAACCTTCATACAAATCAGATGGAGAAATACATAAAGTACCATTAATAGATGTAGGAAGAAGAGGAATATCGGAAAAAGTACTATAATCAATTGGAACGATTTCTATCTTATTTTTAGATATAAACTTTTGCAATATATTTTCATTTTCCGCTTTTAAAATCGAGCAGGTAGAGTAAACAATTTCATGATTATGTTTTAATAATGTAATAGCTTTTTCCAATAAACTTGATTGAAATTTGGAAGAACGATTAATTAAATCTTCTGTAAATGAAGAAAGTTGTTTCTCATCATTAATATTTAAAGTACCACTTCCACTACAAGGAGCATCTAATAGAATTTTGTCAAAAGAAAAGAAATTATCTAAATTTCTAGCATCACTTACCATTACATTAATTCTATTTGCATTTTGTTTAGTGATATTATATTTTAGTCTTTCAGCTCTAATTTTATTTTTTTCAGTAGCAGTTATATATGCTTTATTATCAGATAGAGCAAGCATCTGAGTAGTTTTACCACCAGGAGCAGCAGCCATATCTAAAATATTTTCATCCTTTTGAGGAGATAAAATTAGAGGTGGAATCATAGAAGACAAACTCTGAAGATAAATTTCACCATTTTTATAAATATCTAATTGTTTTATTTGTAAAATAGATACATTATTTAATATCAAAGCATCAGAATACCAAGAAACATCATGATAATTAATATTATTTCTATTAAGAATATCTTTTATATAATCAGTATTTGATTTTAAGGTATTAACTCTTAAAGTGATAGGTCTAGTTGAATTATATCCATTTACGATTTGTGTAGTTATATTTTGTCCATATTGATTATTTAATAAATCATATAAAAATTCGGGAATATTATTTTGCATATAAATCAATCCTTATTTTAAATTTTGGCTTTTCAATAAATAAACCAATGTAATATAAATAATTTTATCATAGTTATATAAATAAGAAAAGTGATTTGAAAGTAAAAAATTATAAGAATCAAAGCCAGGCTATATAATATAGTCTGGCTTTTGAAGATACAAAATGTAATTTACTTATCCTAGAGATTCAGCCAGACTGAAAATAGATTTAGGATTTAAAAATCCAGTTTCAATACTACCGTAATCTCCTTTAGGATCGATTTGCTGGCAGATAAAAATTAAATTTCTGCAAGCATTACGCCCACAAAGTTTTGTGGTCCGATTTTTATTAAATACGTTCCAATAGGCCTCCCAAAATTGTTGATTATTTGTGAGCATCATAAGTATACCTCCTTTATAAAAGTGTAAATAAACACTAAAATTAATTACTAGTGATGTTAATAGTATATAGCAAATAATAAAAAAAGTAAATGATAAAAAACAAGAAAATGTATATTCATAGTAAAAAAAGAATATACTTATTACGAAAAAATGATGGAAACGTCAAAAATTTATTAAAATAATTGCAAAAACAATAAAGTTGTGATATAAAGTATATAAATAAAAGTGCGTAAAATAAAAGAAAACGAGGTGAAAACATGATAAAGGCTTATGCAAAATCAGACATAGGAAAAGTTAGGGAGATTAATCAAGATTATTATTATATATCAAATTCATTAGACGAAGTGCAACTATATATGTTAGCAGATGGAATGGGCGGATACAAAGGTGGAGAAATTGCTAGTAAACTAGCAATAATATCAGCAAAAAGTTATATAGAAAATAATTTTAAAGAAATACATAAAGATAAAGAAAGTATAATTCAATTAGTGGCAAGTAGCATGGAATATGCAAATATGGTCGTATATGAAAAAGCAAAAGAAGATCCAGAATTAGAGAATATGGGGACTACTTTAGAAATTTGTTTAATATATAATAATAGAGCCTTTATAGGTCATGTTGGAGACAGTAGAATTTATAGAATTAGAAAAGAATTTATGAGAAAATTAACACAAGATCATAGTTATGTGCAAAAACTAGTTAAAGACGGAACAATAACACAAGAGCAAGCTGCACATCATCCACAGAAAAATATGTTAATGAAAGCTTTAGGATGTAATGCATTTGTGGAACCAGATGTTATGGTAAAAGGATTTTTAAAAGAAGATATTTTAATAATAAACTCAGATGGTTTGACAAATTTGGTTTCACAAGAAGAAATATTTAAGTGGGCTAAAAAGGATATAGAACAAGCACCTAAGGAATTAGTGAAAATTGCTAATGAAAATGGTGGATATGACAATATTACAGTTATTGTTATAAAAAATATATAATTTGCAAAGACAATTAATATATTACATATTAAGGGAGAGAATAAAATGATTTTAGAAGGAAAATTATTAGGAAATAGATATGAAATTATAGAAAAAGTTGGCAATGGTGGAATGGCAACTGTGTACAGAGCAGAAGACAAAGTATTAAAAAGGCAAGTGGCAGTAAAAGTATTAAAAGATGAATTTACCACAGATGAAGAATTTATAAAAAGATTTGAAATAGAAGCACAATCAGCTGCTAGATTAGCACATCCCAATATTGTATCTATTTATGATGTTGGTTCAGAAGACAATCTATATTATATAGTAATGGAACTAATAAGAGGAAAGACATTAAAGGAAATCATTGTAGAAGAAAGAGGACCACTTCCATGGAAATGGTCAGTGAATATTGCAATTCAGATAGCTTCAGCATTAGAGATGGCACATAAAAATAATATAATACATAGAGATATTAAACCACATAATATAATTATAACAGAAGATGGAATAGCAAAAGTTACAGACTTTGGAATAGCAAAGGCTGTGTCTAATTCTACAATAACAGCATTTGGTACAACTTTAGGGTCAGTTCATTATTTTTCACCAGAACATGCAAGAGGAGGATATACAGATGCAAAATCTGATTTATATTCTTTAGGTGTAGTTATGTATGAGATGGTAACAGGAAGAGTTCCTTTTGATGCAGATACACCAGTATCAGTGGCATTGAAACACATGCAAGAAGAACCAGAAGAACCAATAGAATTAAATCCAAATTTACCATCATCAGTAAATAAAATTATAATGAAAGCATTAAAAAAAGATACTACACTAAGATATCAAACTGCATCAGATATGTTGGTTGATTTAAGAAAAGCATTAAAAGACCCAAGTGGAGATTTTGTAGATGATAAGGAATATGATCCAACAGCTAAAACACAAAAAATAGATGTGAATTCATACAAAGACAATGAATCAAAAGATAATAATAATTCTAGAGGAACAAATAAAGATGGAAAACTAAAAAGTTTTATAAAAAACCATAAAAAATTAAGCGTATTTCTAGGATTAATAATATTATTCTGTCTTAGCTTAGGAGGAACACTAGGATATTTAAGAATAACAAATCCACCAGAAGTAGAAACACCAAATGTAGTTGGAATGTCAAAAGAGGAAGCACAAAAAACAGTAGAAGATTTAAAATTAAAATTTACAATCGACAAAGAAGAATATAACAAAGACGTTCCAGAAGGATATGTAATTTCACAAAAAGTAGATGGAGACTTAGGGGATTTTACAACAACACCATCTAATAAAGGGATTAAAGAAGGCTCTACAGTAAAAGTTATTGTTAGTAAAGGCCAAGAAAAAACAAAAGTTCCAAAGGTAGTTGGTAAAAAGAAAGATGAAGCACAAGAAACTTTAGAAGAGGCTAATTTAAAAGTAGAAATTGTTGAAGAAACAAGTAAAACAGTAGAACAAGGATATGTAATTTCACAAGATATTGAACCTGATACAGAAGTATTTTCAGGTGATACAGTAAAAATACATGTTAGCAAGGGAACAGGAATAAAACAAGTAAATGTAATTAGCGTTATAGGTCAAGAAGAAGCAACAGCAAAAACCAACTTAACTAATTTAGGATTAAAAGTAAATGTAAGTTATGATGAAGATGAATCAAAAGATAACGGAGTAGTATTAAAACAAAGTATAGATGCTGGTAAAACAGTAGACGAAGGAACAACAGTAAGTTTGACAGTAAATAAAAAAGCAGAAGATAAAAGTGTGAAAGTATATATAGATATAAAAACACTTACTGAAGGATATACAGAAAGTACAAATGAAACTGAAACAATAAGTAAAAAAGTGAATATAAAAGTAAATAATGAAACAAGAACAGGAATAGATAAAAACAAATCTGATTTCTCAATAACATTGTCGGGAAAAGATGGAGAAAGTGGCAAGATAACAGTAACAATTACAGATCCAACTAGCGGAGTAACAATATATTCTTCAAGTAAAACAATAACATATGGCTCACAAGAAACCGTTTCATTTAATTAATTAGTAATGGGGAAAAATAATGAAATTTGGAATACCAGACGAAGTATATAAAAATATAAAGAAAATAATAGAAAGCAATTCAAAATACAAAATAAAGATATTTGGCTCAAGAGCAAGGGGAAATTATAAAATGAATTCAGATATAGACTTAGCAATTTTTGAAAATGTTAGTGCACAAGACGAATTTAAAATTAGAAATGAATTAGATAAAATAAATACTGCATATAAAATAGATTTAGTTTTTGTAAATAACAAAACTAAAAAGGAATTGTTAAAAGCGATAGCTGAGGAAGGAGTAGAATTCTAATGAAAAGATTTGAAGAAAGAAAAGAAGACTTAACAAAAGCAATAGAAAGATTAAGAGAAGCTTTACAAGAACCAGAAACAGATTTAGTCATTGATGGAGTTTTACATAGATTTGAATTTACTTTTGAACTTGCATGGAAAACTATGAAAGATTATTTGGAATATCAAGGAATAACTGGCAAAATAGGTAGCCCAAGAGAGATAATAAAGGAAGCATTTTCTGCAGGAGTAATAGAAAATGGTGAAATATGGATTGATATGATGCTTTCGAGAAATGCACTGGCACATTTATATGATGAAGAAACATCAAGAGAAATTTATGAAAAAATAAAAGAAGAATATATACAAGAATTTGTAAAACTTATAAATGATTTAGAAAAATAATAAAATAGAAAAACTTAAATTTGAAATAATCTCAAGTTTAAGTTTTTCTTGACTTTGAAATAAGAATAGTTTATTATAAAAATATCAGGCTTATCAATTGTATGGGACGATAGAGTATACATTTGTCCTGATGAATTATACGACAATAGCAATCTGGAGGAAGAATGAAAGGGAAAATAATAGAAAACATATCAAATTTATATAAAGTGAAAATAGAAAAAGATATATTTGAAGCTACAGCAAGAGGCAAACTAAAAAGAGATGAAATAATACCTGTTGTAGGTGACTATGTAGAAATAAAAATTGAGGATGAAAAAAACAAAATAGCAGTTATTGAAAAAATAGAGAATAGAAAAAATTATATAAAAAGACCTAAAATAGCAAATATAACACAGCTAATATTAGTAATATCAAGCAAAAATCCGAAGCCAGATTTATTAATGTTAGATAAACAATTAGCATTTGCTGAATATATTGGAGTAAAATCTGTTATTGTCTTAAATAAAATAGATTTGGATAAAAAAGAAAAACTAAAAAAAATAAAGGAACTTTATGAACAAATAGGATATACAGTAATACTAACAGAAGCAAAAAATGGAATAGGAATAGAAGAATTAAAAAAATATTTAGAAGGAAATATAAATGCTTTTTCAGGAAATTCAGGAGTAGGTAAATCTACTTTAATAAATAAACTATTTAATAAAGAAATGACATTAGAAGGAGAAATAAGCAAAAAAAATAAAAAAGGAAAAAACACGACAACAGCTATAAAATTGTATGAAATAAATGATAATACATATATTGCTGATACACCAGGATTTGCTACTTTTGATATATGTGAAATTGAAAGTAAAGAATTATATAAATATTTTAGAGAATTTCCACAATATGAGAAAGATTGTGAATTTATAGGATGCACTCATATTAAAGAAAAAGAATGTGGGATAAAAAATGCTGTACAAAATAAACAAATAAATAATGATAGATATGTGAGATTTTGTAAAATTTATAATGAATTAAAAGAAAAGGAGGAAAGAAAATGGTAGAAGTTTCAACATCAATTCTTTCAATAAAAAAAGGAGAAGAATCAAAAACATTTTTTGCATTAGAAAAAGCAAAAACAGACTATTTTCATATAGATGTAATGGATGGGAAATTTGTAGAAAAAAACACTTATGATAAAATGTTTGAATATGCATCATATATAAAAAGGATATCTAATTTACCATTAGACATTCATTTAATGGTGGAAAATGTGGGAAAAGCTATACAAGATTTTAGTGCTGTTGAACCTAATATTATAACATTTCATTTTGAAGCAGAAAAAAATAAAGAAGAAATATTAGAAAAAATAAAACAAATAAAAGAATATAATTGCAAAGTTGGAATTGCAATAAAACCAAACACAAAGATAGAAGAAATTTACAAATATTTACCTTATATTCATCAATGCTTAATAATGACAGTAGAGCCAGGCAAAGGTGGACAGACTTACATAAGCGAAATGACAGAGAAAATAAAAAATTTAAAAGAATATATAGAAAAAAATAATCTAGAAATAGATATAGAAGTAGATGGAGGAATAAATTTAAGAACAGCTCCAATAGTAAAGAAGGCGGGAGCAAATATACTTGTAGCTGGAACAGCTATATTATTAGCTAAAGATTATGAAGTAATAATAAATGAGCTAAAAGAATAAGTTATGGGCAGTTTTCTAACTGTCTTGTTTTTTATCTCAAAAAAATATGCAATTCTTATTTCACGTATCAAGTGGAGATACAATGAACGATTACATTACATAAGTGATTATTAATATAGAATTACATTGGTCAAACGACTTTGAAAGTAATTCACGATAAATTCACGATAAATTCATAAAATCCCCCTTTTGATATTATGTAACTATGTGCTATAATATATAAGTAACTCTAAATAGAAATTGCAGAAAAATGAACAACAGGAGGTTTGACTGAAATGCAAAAACAACTAAAAAGAATGGCAAAAAAAGATTGGAGGAAAAAGAAACGAAAATGTAAAGAAACAGTATTGTATGAAAATCAAATGGTACTAGACATTCGTGAGAATGAATACATTGTAGTATCAAGAGATGGAAAAAATTATGAAGTTGAATTCATATTTCGGAAAGAAGATAAGGTGAACAAACATCTTATGGAAAAGGGAAAATTTTCTATAGAAGAAGAGGATATTCCAAAAGATGGAAAGTTCAAATATCTGATTACGATATTCTTTGGAATAGCAATAATGATAGCCGCAAAGTTGAAAGATGTAAATATCTATTTTTTTACATTAGCAATTGAGGCTTTATTGGTAGGCGCAATGACACAAGCTGCAATGTTGAATAGAACTTCAACATTATCAGGCTTGTGGAAGCATACAGCTATGCATAAAATGATTAATTTTTTTAATCACAAGCATAGATTACCACAGAATTTAGCAGAACTAGAGAATACAACTCGACTAAATTTAGATTGTATTTTTAGTAAAAATATAATCAATTTGTCGGAACAGGTTTTGCCAATATTGATTGCAACATTGATAGCTAAAAGTATTCCAACAGAAAATATATTGTACAATTTTGCTTGTCA
>JABLTL010025313.1_pt1 | contig 20572 bp, 17 predicted proteins | sample 7160151 | NCBI WGS metagenome assembly JABLTL01 (sample SAMN14651223, study PRJNA627086) | human gut metagenome | isolation source: feces | host: Homo sapiens
CTAAAAATAATTTTAATGATGATTCTGTATACATGGAAAAGTTTATAGAAAACCCTCGTCATATAGAAGTTCAAATATTAGGAGATGCCTTTGGAAATGTAATTCATTTATATGAAAGAGATTGTACAATTCAAAGACGTAATCAAAAGGTTCTTGAAGAGGCACCAGCTATTATTTTAAATGATGAATTAAGAAATAAAATGGGGACTGCAGCCGTTAATGCAGCAAAGGCTGTAAATTATGAAAGTGCAGGAACAATAGAATTTTTACTTGATAAGCATGGTGATTTTTATTTTATGGAAATGAATACTAGAATTCAAGTTGAACATCCAGTAACAGAAATGGTAACTTCAGTGGATATAGTTAAAGAACAGTTGAATATTGCAAATGGAATGGAACTTTCTTTAACTCAAGATAATATTAAAATTGATGGTCATTCAATAGAATGTAGAATTAATGCTGAAAATCCTAAATTAGGATTTGCTCCATCTCCTGGTAAAATTAAATTTTTAAATCTACCTGGTGGAAATGGCGTTAGGGTTGATACTGCTGTTTATAACGGATATACAATTCCTCCTAATTATGATTCTATGATTGCTAAATTAATAGTCCATGGTAAATCAAGAGATGAAGCAATAAAAAAGATGCTCCGTGCATTAGGTGAATTTGTTATAGAAGGAATAAATACTAATATAGAATTTCAGATAAGTATATTAAAAAATCAAGCATTCCGCTTAGGAACTTATGATACAAGTTTTATAAGCAAGGAATTTAAACTGTAAGTTGGTGATATTATGAAAATTTTTAAAAAGAAAAACTATGGAGTAATTAATATTTCTTCTATTGATAATAAGTATATTCCAATAGTACCTGATGGAGCTTGGGTTAAATGTGATTACTGTGGGAAAATATTGTATAAAAAGGATTTAGAAAATAATTATTTTATTTGTAATAATTGCGGTAGTAATTTTAGATTATCTGCTTATGATAGATTACGATTTACTTGTGATGAAGGATCATTTATAGAGTTTAACAAAAATATGGAAAGTAATAATCCTATGAATTTTCCAGGTTATGAAAAAAAACTAAATAAAAATAAGAATATATCTGCACTTACAGAAGCAGTAGTAACTGGAAAATGCTTAATTAACGGTAATGCTGCAATGATTTGTATAATGGATTCTCATTTTATGATGGGAAGTATGGGAACTGTTGTTGGTGAAAAAATTACATTAGCAATTGAAAAAGCTATTGAAGAAAAGTTACCAATAATAATATTTACTGCTTCAGGTGGTGCTAGAATGCAAGAAGGAATTTTATCATTAATGCAAATGGCAAAGGTTAGTTCGGCATTAGCTAAACTCAATGAAGCTGGATTACTTTATATAACAGTACTTACTGATCCTACTACAGGTGGAGTAACAGCAAGCTTTGCAATGCTTGGGGATATAATTTTATCTGAACCTAAATCTTTAGTTGGATTTGCGGGAAGAAGAGTAATAGAAGGTACAATTAAAGAAAAGCTTCCTGATAACTTTCAAAGCGCTGAGTTTTTATTAGAAAAAGGTTTTGTTGATAATATAGTAAAAAGAGAAGAAATGAAAGGAGTACTTTCATTATTATTAGAGCTTCATAAGCCTATAGGAGGTGACTTTATTGACCAAGGCAATTAAGGCATGGGATAGACTTTCTATTGCAAGAATGCTTGAACGACCAAATGCAGAAGAATATATAAAGTTAATTTTTGACAATTTTTTTGAATTACATGGAGATAGGAAATATGGAGATGATAAATCTATAATAGGTGGAATAGGCTTTTTAGATAAAATCCCTGTTACTATAATAGGAATTCAAAAAGGCAAAAATTTAAAAGAAAACATGGAACGAAATTTTGGTTCTCCCTATCCAGAGGGATATAGGAAATCTCTTAGATTGATTAAGGAAGCTGAAAAGTTTAATAGACCAGTAATTTGTTTTATTAACACATCAGGAGCTTATTGTGGAGTAGAAGCAGAAGAGCGTGGCCAAGGTGAAGCAATTGCAAGAAATCTATTTGAAATTGCAAGAGTTAAAGTTCCTATAATTTCAATTATAATAGGTGAAGGTGGAAGTGGAGGTGCAATTGCGCTAGCTTGTGGTGATAAAGTATGGGCTTTAGAAAATTCAGTTTATTCTATTTTATCACCTGAAGGTTTTGCATCTATATTATTAAAGGATTCATCTAAAGCAAAGGAAGTTGCTGAAATAATGGGAATAACTTCTTACGATTTACTTAATAAGGGTATAATTGAAAAAATAATAACTGAGCCTTCTGGTGGAGCTCAAAATGATATAAAATCAGTTGTTAAAGAATTAAAAAGTTCTTTAATAGTTGAAATTAATAATTTAAAATCACTTGATATAAATGATCTTTTAGAAAAAAGATATAATAGATATAGAAAATTTTTTTAATTAAATAGATATTTAAAGAAGCAAGTTAAATTTAATAACTTGCTTCTTTGTTTTAAGGTAATTATACAGAGGTATGTGTAGCTCAACATACAAAATGTATCTACATTAATAATTATTACCAGTTTTTTCGTTTTATACACTTTAATTTTAAAAAAATTAATATTACAAAATTTTAACATTATTGTAATATTAATTAATAGCAACTATATGAGAATATTATGAGTTTTTTGATATTATATATTATATGGTATAAATTAAATTTTATGATTATTGTAATTGATTTTAGGAGGTTATAAAATGACAAATTCAATAAAGGATGCAATATTTTATCATATATATCCTCTAGGGTTTTGTGGAGTAATAAATAACAAAGAAAAATCCACCAAAAATCTTGGATTAAATAAAATTGATAAAAATTGGATAAATCACTTTAACGACTTAGGTATAAACTCAATTTATTTTGGACCACTTTTTCAATCAACTTATCATGGTTATGATACAATTGATTACCTAAAAATAGATAATCGCTTGGGTACAAATGATGATTTTAAAAAATTAATTTTTAAATTACATGAAAATAATATAAGTGTAATTTTAGATGGAGTTTTTAATCATGTAGGACGGGATTTTTGGGCTTTTAAAGATGTTCGAAATAAAAAATCAAATTCTATTTATTCCTCTTGGTTCAATATTAATTTTAATGGCAATAGTCATTATAATGATGGCTTTTATTATGAAGGTTGGGAAGGACATTATGATTTGGTTAAATTAAATTTATATAATCCTGAAGTTAAAAATTATTTATTTACTGTTGTAAAAACATGGATTGATGAATTTGATATAGATGGAATAAGATTAGATGTTGCTTACTTATTAGAAAAAAATTTTATAAGAGAATTACGTAAAAAAACTGATTCTTTTAAGAAAAACTTTTGGTTAATGGGTGAAATGATACATGGAGATTATAATACTATTGTTTCTCCTGAAATGCTTCATTCTGCAACTAATTATGAATTATATAAAGGATTATATTCAGGGCATAATGATAAAAATTACTTTGAAATTGCTTATTCATTGAATAGAGAATTTGGTGATTATGGTATTTATAAGAATATAAATTTATACAACTTCGTAGATAATCATGATGTAAATAGAATTGCTACCATGGTAGCAAATAAAAAATATTTAAATAATATTTATACAATACTATTTACTATTCCTGGAGTTCCATCAATTTATTATGGAAGTGAATGGGGAATTGAAGGTGATAGAAAAATTACAGATTTAAATCTTAGACCAGAGATTTTTCTTGAAAAATATGAAAAGAATGAATTTGCAAAAAAAATAGAAAAGGAAATCTCTCAATTAATTTCAATTAGAAAGTCTAATATAGAGTTAACTCACGGAAACTATAAAGAAATTTTAGTTAAAAATAAGCAATTTATATTTGGACGTTGCTATAATGATAAATGGATATTAGTAGTATTAAATCTTGATGATAAAGATGAAATTCTTGAATTCAATGTACCTTTTAGCAACAAATCATTAATTAATTTAAAAAATACAAACGAACATTTTACTACTTTTAATAACAAACTACAACTTAATATACCTGCTTTTAGTAATAAAATATTAAAAGTTGAATAGTATAAAACACCATATTAGATATAAAAATAGAATAAGTTTTATATCTAATATGGATTTTCTTATTTTTAAAAATTAATTATAATTTTACTTTTTTGTAAATAGTTTATTAATACTATTGACAATATATTTTTAGGTAGTAAAATAATTATTAGAGTATTAGCACTCGTTAATACAGAGTGCTAATAATTACTTTTTAGATTAAAAAGGAGAGAATTTTATGGAAACAAAACAATTTAAAGCAGAATCTAAGAGATTATTAGATTTAATGATTAATTCAATTTACACACATAGAGAGATCTTCTTAAGAGAGCTTATATCAAATGCAAGTGATGCAATTGATAAAATATATTATAAAGCTTTAGTAGATGATAGCATAAGCTTTAATAAAGATAATTATTTTATTAAAATATCTCTAGATAAAGCTTCTAGAACAATAAAAATAAGTGATACTGGAATAGGAATGACAAAGGAAGAATTAGATGATAATTTAGGAGTTATTGCTAAAAGTGGTTCATTAAAATTCAAAAAAGAAAATGAAATTAAAGAGGGTTATGATATTATAGGACAATTTGGTGTAGGTTTTTATTCTTCATTTTTAATTGCTGATAAAGTTACTGTTATAAGTAAGGCATTTGAAAGTAATGAGGCTTATAAATGGGAATCATCAGGAGTTGATGGATATGCAATAGAACCATGTTCTAAGGAATCTGTAGGAACAGATATTATTTTACACGTTAAAGAAAATAATGAAGATGAAAACTTTGATGAATATTTAGAAGAATATAAAATTAAAGCATTAATAAAAAAATATTCTGATTTCATACGTTACCCAATCAAAATGGATTTAACTGAGAGAAAACTTAAAGAAGGTTCAGAAAATGAATATGAAGATGTTATTGAAGAAAAAGTAGTAAATAGCATGGTTCCTATTTGGAGAAAAAATAAAAATGAGCTTACTACAGAAGATTATGATAATTTCTATAAAGAAAAACATTATGGATTTGATAAACCATTAAAGCATATTCATTTAAGTGTTGATGGAACAATTAGCTATAATGCAATTTTATATATTCCAGAAAGCATGCCTTATGATTTCTATACAAAGGATTATGAAAAAGGCTTAGAACTTTATTCTAATGGTGTAATGATTATGAATAAGTGTTCTGATTTATTACCTGATTATTTTGGATTTGTTAAAGGGATAGTTGACTCTGAAGACTTATCTTTAAATATTTCAAGAGAAATCTTACAACATGATAGACAATTAAGATTTATAGCTAAAAATATTAAAAATAAAATTAAAAATGAGCTTGAAAAAATGCTTAAAAATGATAGAGAAAATTATGAAAAATTCTATAATTCATTTGGAAGAACTCTTAAGTTTGGTGTATATGATAATTTTGGAGCTGAAAAAGATGTACTTCAGGATTTATTAATGTTTTATTCATCAAAAGAAAAGAAAATGGTTACTTTAGATGAATATGTAACAAGAATGTCAGAAGATCAAAAATATATTTATTATGCAGTTGGTGAATCTATTGATAGAATAGAAAAACTTCCTCAAACAGAGTTATTATTAGATAAGGGGTACGAAATCTTATACTTTACTGATGATATTGATGAGTTTGCTATTAAGATATTAATGCAGTATAAAGAAAAAGAATTTAAGTCAGTTTCAAGTAGTGATTTAGGTATTGAAAATAATGATGCGGAATTAAAGGAAGAGGAAAATGATGCAGAAAACAAGGTATTATTTGAATCAATGAAAGAAATTTTAAAGGGTAAAATTAGTGCAGTTAAGATTTCTAAAAGATTAAAAAACCATCCTGTATGCTTATCAAATGAAGGTGATTTATCAATTGAAATGGAAAAAGTATTAAATCAAATGCCTAATTCTCAAGGCATAAAAGCTGATAAGGTTCTTGAAGTAAATGCTAATCATGAAGTATTTAAAGTATTAAAAGATGCTTATGAGCATGATAAAGATAAATTAAGTTTATATACTAACCTTTTATATAATCAAGCTTTATTAATTGAAGGATTAAGCATTTCAGATCCAGTAGAATTTACTAATGATATTTGCAAGTTAATGAAGTAATTAAATTTAATAAGAGGGTATATGCTATTTTCTGCATACATCCTCTTATTTTATTATTAATATTTAAATTTAACGCTAATTTCTTTAATTTCACCTTTCGAATTTTTTCTAATTGTTTTTTAGTAATAATTTATATTCATTGAACAAATAAGTTTTACAATCACTATTATTATCTTGTATAATCAAGCTTGTAGAACCATAAAATTATAACTAATGAAAATTTGAATAATGTTGGAGGATGAGTATGAGTATAAATGAAAATTTATTAAATGAAAAGATAAATCAATTAAAAAAAGGGCTTGAAATTATAGGCGCTGATAAAAAATTATATAGTAAATCTAATAGTGATATTATAAATAATATTTTAGAGATGGCTTTTAATGGAGACAGTATAAAGTTTACAATTGAAAATTCAGACTATACTATTGATGAATTAATTAAATGTAAACAAGCTTATGAAAAGCATTTTTTAAAGAATAAATCAACTACTTTAAATTCTATTGTATATAAAATAAAAAAATATGATACTTCTTTAGATTCTTTAATAAGAAAATATAAAAAAACTAGAGGATTAGAAGAATATAATAAGATATATGCAGGAATAAATAGAACTTATAGACTTGATATAAATAAATTACTCTTATCAAGTATAGTTAATATTGAAAATATATCTGATTTAGATGAACAAGAACAATATTATGGAGATTACTTAAATCAAAAGAGAAAACAAATAATTGATGGTGTAGTAAGTAAGGTAGGGATAGTTTAATCTATCCCTTTAAACACCTTTATTATTAAAATCAGGTACAAACTCTTCTGTATCAGTTCCCCCACCTTGAATAAATCCATTTTTTACACCAATAGATAATGCATAATTTATTAAAGAATCATATAATTTAGGATTCACAGATTTGTTGATTTCTGGATAATCTTTTGCGTTATATAATGGAGTGTATTGATTCATTAAAGAAATAAATACATGATCTCCAAAATTATTATAAATTGAATCTATAACCTTTTTAGAATCAAATAATAATCCAGGTAACATTAAATGTCTTACAATTACACCTTTTTTCATTATATTATTTTCATCAAATACAGGCTCACCAACTTGTTTAATCATTTCTGAAATAATTTCAATTACATTTTTTGAATATCCTTTGATTTTAGAATATTTAATAGAATATTTATCATCAAAATATTTGAAATCGGGAAGATAAATATCAATATAACCATTTAAAGCTTTAATTGTTTCTAAAGTATCTGTTGAATTAGTATTATATACTATTGGTAATATTAATCCCTTTGATTTAGCAATTTTTATTGATTCAATTATTAATGGAACATAATGTGTTGGAGTAACTAAATTGATATTGTTTGCTCCTTTATTCTGAAGTTCTATAAAAATTTCAGCAAGTCTTTCTATAGTAACTTGTTTTCCAAAACCATTTTGAGAAATTTTATGATTTTGGCAAAAAACACATTTTAAATTACAATTTGAAAAAAAAACCGTACCAGATCCCTTTGCCCCTGAAATACATGGTTCTTCCCAAAAATGTAAATCCGCACGTGCTATTTTTATAATGTTATCAGTTTTACATACTCCAATAATATTTTTATTTCTATTTATATTGCAATTTCTAATGCATAAATTACAGTTATCTAACATATCAATATTGTTCATATTTAATACCTCTTAATTTTAAGTTACTTTTATCAAAAAATAATTAATTAAAAGTATAGCAATTTATACTGAATTTATCAATTTAAAGTAGTATATAGTTATTTAGTATTAATTGTGATATAATTGTTCCATAATCAATATGTGAGAGGTGCAAGATGAATACAGTAACTGTTATAATAAATGATGTGGAATACAATTTAAGAGGAAAAGAAGACGAAAAATATTTGTTAGACGTTGCAGCTTATGTTGATACTAAAATTAAAGAAATTTCAGGAACTAATAAAAAACTTAGTACAAGCTCTGCTGCAGTATTAACTGCTGTAAATATAGCCGATGAACTTTTTAAATGTGATTTAGAAATTGGAGATATAACAAAGAAAAAAAATTCTCTTGAAGAACGTCACTTAACTCTTAAAGAGCGTTTAAGAGAATTAAAAATAGAAATAGATGAAACTACAAAAGCTAGAACTGCAGAAGTAGAATCTTTAAAATCTACAATTAGTCAGTTAGAGGAAACAGTAAAAGAGTTTGAGAAAATAAAATCATTAAATCTTAAATTATCTAAAAAAATTGATGAAATAACAAAATCAAACAATGATTTAAATGCAGAAAATAATTATTTAAATGCAGAAATTGAAAAATTAACTGAATCTAAAAATCAAGAAATTGAAAGATTAACTAAAACTAAAAATGAGGAAATTAAAACTTTAACTGAGTCTAAAAATCAAGAGGTTGAAAAGCTAACTGAATCTAAAAACAAATTAGAAACTAAGATTAAAAATCTTACAGAAGAAATAAATAGTAAAATTGAAAAAGAAAAATTCAATGAAGTATTAAATAAACTTCAAAAAACTCGAAAAATAAATATTATGCTTAGTGATGAAAATGATGATTTAAAAGAAAAAGTTGAAAATTATAATATAAAAATTAATGATTATTCTTCTGAAAACTCAAAGCTTAAAGAAAATGTTAATACCTTAAATGAATCTATTAAATGTAAAGAAGCTGAACTTGAAGAATTTAAAGAGTTAAATGCAAAACAAAGCTTAGAAGAAAAAGTTTCTTTAGAAAATAAAATATCATCTTTAGAAAAAGATTTAAAAGATGCCTTAAATAAAAAGGAATTATTTAAATCACGTAACAGAGAAATTAATTTCCAATTACAAAACTTTAAATATAAAGTTTTAGATTTAGAAAAGAAATTAATAGATAGTCAATTTAAATTAGCTGTTGAAAAAAGAGAAAAGAATCCACTATTAAGATAAGTCTGTTCAATATATGAGCAGACTTATCTTAATTAATATGGTAAAACACTTTTAATTATGTTATAACAATAAGTAGTTTATTAATGAAATACAATTAATATTGATTATATTTCATCTAGTTAATTTTTATACAAAAGACAACTTAATTTTTAAAACTTAGGAGAGATTTTTATGAATAAAATAGAAATTTTAGCACCAGCTGGAAGTATGGAAAGCATGTATGCAGCTATTAATAAAGGTGCTGATGCTGTTTATTTAGGAGGAAATAAATTTTCAGCAAGAGCATATGCATCAAATTTTGATAATGAAAATATGCAAAAAGCAATAGATTATTCTCATAGTTATGGTGTAAAAGTTTATGTTACAATAAATACTATATTAAAAGAATCTGAAATTGAAGAAGCTGTAAAATATGTAGGCTATCTTTATGAAATAGGTGCTGATGCATTGATAATACAAGATTTAGGATTATTTAAAAGAATAAAAGAAGAATATGAAGATTTTGAAATTCATGCATCTACTCAAATGACAATACATAATGGAGAAGCTGCTATATACTTCAAAGAAAAGGGATTTCATAGATTAGTTTTATCAAGAGAAATGTCATTTGAAGAAATTAAACATATATCTACTGATTTAATGATTGAAACTGAAATGTTTGTTCATGGTGCTATATGTGTAAGTTATTCTGGTCAATGCTTAATGAGCTCTATTATTGGCGGAAGAAGTGGCAATAGAGGAAGATGTGCTCAACCTTGCAGAATGGAATACACATTACAAGGTGAAAAATCTGGTGAGCAAAAGGGATATTTATTAAGTCCAAAAGATATGTGTACAATAGAAGATGTAAAAGATATTATTGATACAGGCACATATTCATTAAAAATTGAAGGAAGAATGAAAAGACCAGAATATGTTGCAGGTGTTGTTGACAATTATAGAAAAGCTGTAGATAAAGTTATTCTAAAAAAGAAATATAATGAGCATGAAGGGAAAGAACAGTTATTACAATTATTTAATAGAAGCGGATTTACTAATGCTTACTTAAAAAGTAATCCAGGTAAAGATATGATGAGTTTTAATTCTCCAAAAAACTCTGGTGTACCATTAGGACAAATTGAAAAAAGTGGTGAAATTAAGCTTAAAACTTCTATAGCTTTAGGAGATGGCGTTCGTAATAACGATAAAGGGTTTTCAATTAGCAAAATTTTATTAAATGGAAAAGAAGAAGCTAAAGCTAATAAAGGTGATATAGTTAAGATATTCCCTATTAATTATAAGCCAGGCGACTTCCTTCATAAGAGTTTAAATAAAGAACTTTTTGATGAATTAGAAGATTACATAAAGCCATATTCAAAAAAAATAACTTTAAATGCCACAGTAAAGTTTGCTGTAAATTCACCAGTAGCATTAAATATAAATTATAAAGGTAAAGAATATACTTATACTGGTGAAATAATTCAAAAAGCTGAAAAGCGACCTTTAGATAAAGAACGTATAAGAGAAGCATTAATGAAATCTGGAGATGTACCATTTAAATTAAATATTGTTGATTTTACAGAATTTGAAGATGGATTTATGAGAATTTCAGATTTAAATAACTTAAGAAGAGATGCAATAGAAAACCTTATTAAGAATATTTGTAAGGAATCTAGAAGAAGACGTCCTGCAAAAAAGAACATCGTAGTAGAAAAGACAAAATCAACAAATGATTGTCCAACTGAATTATATAGTTGTGTAACAAAAGAACAATTAAAAGCATTATTAGAATGTAATGTTAAAAATATAGCTTTTGATATTTTTAGTAGAGAAGCAAATGCATTAAGATTTTCTGATATAATTGATACTTTTGAAAAATATAATGGTAATATTAACTTATATATAAAAACTTCTTCTATTATAAAGGGGGAATTTGATAAGGTATGTACTGTTATAGAAAAAGTAAAATCATATATTAAAGGAATTATTACTTCTAATATAGGAATAATCCATTTATACAGAAATTCACTTCAAATAATAGGTGATTATAAACTTAATATTATGAATACACAAAGTTTAGAATTTTATCAATCTGAAATATCTATTCCAACACTAAGCATGGAGCTTAATAGAACTGAAATCAAAGATATTTTACGTAAAAATAAGGGCAATAATGCTTATGTTATTTATGGAAAACCAGAACTTATGATAAGTGAATATTGCCCAATTGGAAGTACATTTGGAGGAAGAAAAACTAATGTTGATTGTAATGCTATATGTACTAGAGACAAATTTACTTTAATAGATAGAGTAAATGAAAGATTAAGAGTTATGACCGACTTATTCTGTAGAAGTTATATTTTAAATCCAGTACCATTAAATCTTTTTGATGAAAGAACTTACCTTAAAGAAGCTGGAATTAAAACTTTAAGATTTGATTTTAGAGATGAAAGTTATGAAGAAGTTAAAAATGTTTATAATATGTATTTAGGTAAAATGGAATATGATAAATCTAATTATACAAAAGGACAATTTAGAAGGGGTATAGAATAAGTTAGGAGGGTTTTATGAGAACATTAAACATAGTGGTGATAATTCTTGTATTTATTTTTGGTATTTATCAAATGCGTAATGCATCTTCTGTATTAAATACAGATTGGTTTAAAAATTTAAATTATAATGATAAACTAAAAACAACTTCAATAGTTAAGGGGAATTGGAAAATAAGTATAATCTTATTATCAATTGTTGTTTGTGAAATGCTAATTTTAATTTCATCATTTATTGGTAAAACTCACTATTATGAGAACATTATTAATATTTCAGTATTGATTATAAGTATAATAGTTACAATTTCATTAATCATTAATAATCAAAAGCTAAATAAGGATTTAAAAAAATAGCATTTATTAATAGGAGAAATTTATGAAAGAAAGAACGTTAAGAATTTTAGAATTTAATAAAATTAAAAATAAATTGAGAAATTATGCAGTAACTAGCGGAGGAAAGGAACTTATAGATAATCTTACACCATATGGTTCTGTTTTTGAAGTAGAAAAAAAATTAGAAGAAACAAATGAAGCCTTAGATATATTAATTAGAAAAGGAACTCCTCCTTTTGAAGGATTATATGAAACTAAAGAAGAACTTGAAAGAGCAGGAAAAGGTGGAGTATTAAATCCAGGTCAGCTTATTAAAATTGGAAATATGCTTAGATGTTCTAGAAAATTTAAGGATTATGTTGCTAGAAAAGACGATGAAATTGGCTATAAGAACCTTGAAGATTTAGCTTATATCTTAGTACCATTAAAAAATCTTGAAAGTGAAATAGATAATGCTATTATTTCAGAAGAAGAAATTAGTGATAAAGCAAGTGGCACATTATATAACATAAGAAGAAGCTTAAAAGAAAAAAATTCATCTGTAAGAGAAAAAATTAATTCTATTGTAAGAAGTAATTCAAAATATCTTCAGGATTCTTTATATACAATGAGAGGTGACAGATATGTATTACCTGTTAAGGCTGAATATAAAGGTGCTGTTCCTGGATTAGTTCATGATCAAAGTTCAACAGGTGCAACTTTATTTATTGAACCAATAAGCTTAGTAAATTTAAATAATGAAATTAAAGAATTAATGCTTAAGGAAAAAGCTGAAATAGAAAGAATCTTAAGTGAACTTTCTTCTAAGGTTTATGATAATATAGATACTATTAAAAGCAATTCAAATATATTAAGAGAGCTTGACTTTATATTTGCAAAAGGGAAATATGCCTCTGCTTTAAATGCTATTAAACCAACTGTAACAACTGATAGAAGTTTTGATATTATAGCTGGAAAACATCCGTTAATAGATCCTAAAACTGTAGTTCCTTCTGATATATATTTAGGCAAGGATTTTACAACTTTAATGATAACTGGTCCTAATACTGGTGGTAAAACTGTTACTTTAAAAACAGTTGGATTACTTCATTTAATGGCATTAAGTGGACTTTTAATTCCTGCAAAAGATGGGTCTACAATTGGATTCTTTAAAGATATCTTTGCTGATATTGGAGATGAACAAAGCATTGAACAATCTTTATCAACATTTTCATCTCATATGACTAATATAGTATCAATTTTAGATGAAGCTAACTCAAATTCATTAGTTTTATTTGATGAATTAGGTTCTGGTACTGATCCAGTAGAAGGAGCTGCTTTAGCTGTTGCAATTATTGAAACATTAAATAAAAGGGGTTCTAGAATAATAGCAACAACACACTATAGTGAATTAAAAGGATATGCTCTTAAAACTCCAGGTGTAGAAAATGCTTCAGTTGAATTTGATGTTGAAACATTAAGACCTACTTATAGATTATTAATTGGTATTCCTGGTAAATCAAATGCATTTGAAATTTCTAAAAGATTAGGTTTAAGTACTGATGTAATTTCAAAAGCAAAAGACTTTATGTCTGAAGAAAATTTACAATTTGAAGATTTAATTAGAGATCTTCAAGAAAAGAGTATTGTTGCTAATAGGGATGCTAGAGAAGCTTACCGTATTAAACAAGAAGCTGAAGAATTAAAAGCTAAATATGATGAAAAACTAAAAAAATTAGATACTGTAAGAGATAAAGTATATGATGAAGCAAGACAAGAAGCTAAAAACATAATTTCTAGAGCAAAAGATGAAGCTGATGAAATAGTTAAGGCTATGAGAGAACTTGAGAAAATGGGAATCTCAGGTGGTGGAAGAAATAGATTAGAAGAGGAAAGAAGAAAATTAAAAACAAGTCTTGAAGAAAAAGAAGCTGCAATGATTAAATCAAAGGAAAATACTGGTGAAGTTATTACTAAAGTTAAATTAGGTATGGAAGCTTTCTTACCTTCATTAAATCAAAGAGTAATAATAATATCTAACCCTGACAATAAAGGTGATGTTCAAGTTGAAGCTGGAATAATGAAAATTAATGTTAAATTAAAGGATTTACGTAAAGTTCCAAATGAACCTAAGAAGAAAGAAAAGAAAAAAAGAGAACTTAAATTAAATATGAAAGCTATTGATTCTAGAATTGATTTAAGAGGAATGGATTCTGAAGAAGCTTGCTATAGAACTGATAAATATTTAGATGAGGCTTATTTAGGAAACTTAGGTGAAGTAACTATAGTTCATGGTAAAGGAACTGGTATATTAAGAAAAGCAATTAATGATATGTTAAAAAGACATCCTCATGTTAAATCATATAGATTAGGTGTATATGGTGAAGGTGGCGATGGTGTAACTATCGTTGAATTAAAATAACAAAAATTATTAATTTAAATTCAGTTGAAACCCCTCCTTATTGTGCTATAATTAAAGCAGAATAGGAGGGATTTCATGTATTTAATAAGCGCATGTTTATGTGGAGTTAATTGTAAATATAATGGTAACAATAATTATAATAAAATATGCGATGAATTATTTTCTTCAGGAAAAGCTATTTTAGTATGTCCTGAACAACTTGGGGGATTGCCTACACCAAGAATACCAAGTGAAATTATAAATCATTTTAATAATAACAAATTAGAAGATACTTTTGTTATTAATAAAAATGGAGATGATGTAAGTAAAGAATTTATTAAAGGTGCACAAGAAACCTTAAATATTGCTAAAAAATTAAATATTAAAAAAGCAATATTAAAAGAAGGAAGCCCTTCTTGTGGCGTTAATTACATATATGACGGTAATTTTAATGGCACTAAAATACCAGGTATGGGTATAACAACAAAAATTTTGAAAGAAGCTTTTATTGAAGTAATAAGTGAAAAGGATTTAGGAGGAAATAAAGATGGGATTATTTGATTTTTTCAAAAAGAAAAAAGAAAATGATGAAGAAATAGCTTTAGATAAAGCTTTAAATATAAAAGAAATTAATGAAAGTGAAGACGAAATTGCAATAACAAATGAATCATCTGAAATAAGTATTCAAAATGAAGATAATAGATTTAATTATAACTTTGTGTTAGATCAAGTAGAAGAATATCATAATCCAAGTAACCTTACTGCTGAAGAATTAAAATCTCTTATAACAGGAGAAATCCTAAAAGTTGTTGATAAATCTCAAAACTTTGATTCTATGGAACTTTATTCAAAAGAAGCAGCTAAAGTAATTGGAATGGAAAATATAGGTGCATTAACTGAATTTCTTTATGGTGGAATTTCAAAACCATCATATTTAAGAAGTAGATATAATGGTTTAGGAGCATGGCCTACAGCTGTTAAAAATGCTGTACTTACTATTTTATATTCCTTTAATGAACATAGTGTTGATGAATTGTTAAAAATAGCTAATGACAAATCAGCAAATAGTATTAAATCTGTAAATTTACTTTGTAAAATGGCTGCAAAGGGAATTGAAGAAGAAAAAATTATAGATTCTATAATTTATATTATGGATACATTTAGTGATGAAAATGTAATTGCAACTTTAGGATTTTTATCTCAAGTAAAAAACAATACTAAAGTATTAAAAACATTAGAAGTTTACTTTAAAAAATATATTTATGATAATAATATAGAATCTGCTTATGATATTACTTTAAGTATAATTAATAATGTTGGAAATTATACAACAGAACAATTAATTTTCTTAAAGGCAGTTGCTATAAGTGATGAGGTTTTAGACTTATCAATGATTTTAAAAGATGAGAAAGGTACCTTTGATTTATCTTCAGTACCTGAAGACTTAAGATTAAAAGCTACATTAAGCTTCTACTCTTTATATAATAAAGACGAAGAAATAAATAGTAAGTTAATGTATTTAAGAGATAATTCATTAGATATTGAACTTAGAAAATATTTAACAGAAATATTGGAATAAGTTAAAAAATAAGTATTTTAATTTAACTCTATATAGATAAACACTTAAATAGGAGAGTTTATCTATATAGAGTTTTTTTATACAAAATAAAACGAATAAAAAACACTTGATTTTAATGCTTTAATATGCTAAAGTATTAAATAAGAAAAGTGTTAGATAAAGATGGGGGAATTTATATGAAGTTAAAAAGATTAATAAGCAATATTATTTTAGGGGCAACTATAGTAACTTTAAGCCTAGGGATATCTGGTTGTTCTAAAGAAAATACTTCTGAAAGTACTTTAAATAAGGAGACTCTAATAGTTGGAATGGATGATGCCTTTGCTCCTATGGGATTTAAAGATGAAAATGGTGAAATTACAGGATTTGATGTTGAACTTGCAAAAGCTATATGTGAAAAATTAAACAAAAAAGTTGTATTTCAACCTATAGACTGGACTATGAAAGAAACTGAACTTAAATCCGGAAATATAGATTTAATATGGAATGGTTATACAATTAATGAAGAAAGAAAGAAGAAAGTTGATTTTTCAGTTCCATATTTAAAAAATAAACAGGTTATTGTTACTTTAAGTAATAGTGATATAAAAGCAAAGAAAGATTTAGAAGGTAAAAAGGTTGGAGCTCAAAATGAATCATCTGCTATAAGTGCAATGGAAAAAGAAGAAGATTTATATAATAGTTTTAATGGCGGTTCTGCTATTACTTTTGAAGATAATAACCAAGCTTTAATGGATTTAGAAGCAGGAAGAATTGATGCTGTTGTTGCTGATGAAATATTAGTAAGATATTATATACGTTTAAAAGGTGAAGATAAATTTAATATTTTAGATGATAACTTTGGCGAAGAAGAATATGGTGTTGGAATAAGAAAAGGAGATACTGAGATGGTTGATGCTTTTAATAAAGCTTATAAAGAATTACAATATGATGGAACATTAGCACAAATATCTACTAAATGGTTTGATGCAGATATAACTATAAAGGAATAAAAATAAAATGGGGGAGTAACACAAATGTATACTATAATAACATTTTTAAAAGATATAGTAAATTATACTGGAACATTATTTCCTCAAGTCTTAGAAGGGCTTAAGGTTACAATGGAAATTTTTTTATTGACACTAATTTTATCTATACCTTTAGGTGTTCTTGTAGCACTAGGAAGATTATCAAAAATAAAAATAATTAATAAACTAACAGGATTTTATGTTTTAATAATGCGTGGAACTCCTCTTTTACTTCAAATAGTCTTTATATTTTTTGGACTTCCAAATTTGAATATTGTTATAGATAGATTTCCAGCAGCAATAATTGCATTTACTTTAAATTATGCTGCATACTTTGGAGAAATCTTTAGAGCTGGTATTTCATCTGTTGATATTGGACAAAATGAAGCATCTCAAGTTCTAGGATTATCTAAAAAGGATACCTTTTTTAGAATAATACTACCTCAAGCTTTTAAAACAATATTACCTCCAATTGCAAATGAAATAGTAACATTAGTTAAAGATACTGCATTAGTATATGTAATTGGAATAGATGAATTATTAAGAGTTGGTAAAATAGCTTGTAACAGGGATTCTTCACTTTTACCACTCTTAATTATTGGAATTGTTTATTTAATTTTAATAGGAATATTCACAAAAATATTTGATAAAATTGAAAAAAAATATCAATATTATAATTAAGGGGTGCTCATATGTTAAAAATAAGAGGGTTAAAAAAATTTTTTGGAAATAATTTAGTGCTTAAGGGTGTAAATCTTGAAATTAACAAAGGTGAAATTGTAGTAGTAGTTGGCCCTTCAGGTGGAGGTAAAACAACTTTACTTAGAACTATAACTGGACTTGAAAAATGTGATGATGGAACTATTGAAATAGATGGATATACTTTTTGTAAAGATGGTAGGTATTGTGATAAAAAATCAAGTTCTATAATAAGAAAAAATGTAGGTCTTGTTTTTCAAAATTTTAATTTATTTCCTCATAAATCAGTTTTAGAAAATATAATAGAAGCACCAACTCGTGCCCTAGGTGAAAAAAAGGAAAATGCAATAAATAAAGCAAACGAAATATTAAGCTTTTTAGGTTTAAGTGATAAAGCTAATAATTATCCATGTGAATTATCAGGTGGGCAAAAACAAAGAGTTGCAATTGGACGAGCATTAGCTTTAAACCCTAAATTAATGTGTTTTGATGAACCTACTTCAGCTTTAGATCCATCACTTACTTTAGATGTAGCTAAACTGATAAAAAGTTTAAGTAAAACCGGTATGTCAATGCTTATAATAACACATGATATGGAGTTTGCTAAACTTGTTTCTGATAAAATTGTATCTATGGATTCTGGAAAAATAATTGAAAAACATATTTATAATAAATGTGAAATAATTTAATGATATTTTTTATAACTAATTAATAATTTTTATTCTTTTATATAATACTAATTTATATGTATTAGAAAAGGAGAAATTAAAAATGAATGAAAAAACAATGAAATTTACAGATGATCAAGGAAATAAAGTAGAATATGCTATTTTAGAACAAAAGTTAATAAACAAAACAGAATATGTAGCAATGGCACCTGTAACCAATAAAAATGATGTTGAAATATTTAAAATTAAATTTGATAAGGATTGGAATGAAACTTTAGTTCAAGTAGAATCAGAAAAGGAACTAAATATGGTTAGACAAGTATCTAGTATTAAATTTTAAACTCTTTATGGGGATATCGCATTAAGAATAAATACTACAATATGTTGTATTAAATTTTATTTTTTAAAACAATATATTGTGTATAAAAGCTTTAGTGCGACAGCCCCATTTTTTTTATTTACAATTAGTCCTTTTACTAGTAATTAATATTAATGTAAATTATAATTAAAGTATTATTATCAATTACATTAATTATATGTTTAATAAAATTTAAAGGAGGCGCTATGAAAAATTTATCTTTATCTAATAGAAGCAAAGGTGTTTTATTTATAATAATGTCTGCATTTGGATTTGCAATGATGTCTGCATTTGTAAAGCTATCTGGAGATTTACCATCTTTTCAAAAAACTTTTTTTAGAAATATTACATCTTGTATAATAGCATTTACACTTATTTTAGTTAAAAAAGAAAGTTTTTTTGGTAAATTGGAAAATCAAAAAATACTAATTTTACGTTCGGTTTTTGGAACATTAGGAATTGTTTTTAATTTTTATGCAATTGATAAACTAGTGTTATCTGATGCTAATATGCTTAATAAGCTTAGTCCTTTTTTTGCTATTATATTTAGTGCTTTATTTTTAAAGGAAAAAATAAATATAAAACAGGTACTAGCCATTATAATAGCATTTGTAGGTGCATTGTTTATTATTAAACCACAATTTAATTTTGATATCATTCCATCTTTAATAGGGGTTTGTGGTGCTATTTGTGCAGCAGCTGCTTATACATGCCTTCGTGTTCTTGGAAGCAAAGAAAAATATTATACAATTGTATTTTACTTTTCATTTTTTTCAACCATGGTGATATTACCATTTATGCTAATGGTTTATAAGGAAATGACTTTAGCTCAACTTCTTTATTTGATATTAGCAGGAATATTTGCAAGCGTAGGTCAATTTGGAGTTACAATTGCATATAAGTATGCTAAAGCTAAAGAAATTTCAATTTTTGATTATAGTAACATTGTTTTTTCTGCATTAATAAGTTTTATGTTATTTGGCACATTACCAGATTACTTAAGTGTAGTAGGCTATATTATAATTTTTACAGTATCATTATATATGTTTTTATATAATAAAAAATTAGATAAAATTGATAATAAATAATACTTAAGGGTTATATCAATAGTTTTGATATAATCCTTTTATCTATTACGAATAGTAATGATTTTACTTTTGATATCAATAAAGTATAAATAACTTAAAAACACTAAAAACACAATTTAATAATATAGATAAATTAACTTATGAAATTACTGATAACTTTATTGGAACACTTAGAAGTTATCAATATAAAGGATTTTGTTACTTAAAGACATTAGAAACACTAGGTTTTGGTGGAATACTTGGGGATGAAATGGGTCTTGGAAAGACAATACAAACAATTGCATTTTTATCATCTCTTAAAAATAGTACTTCACTTATAGTTGAGCCCTCTTCTTTATTATTTAATTAGAAAAGAGAGTTTGAAAAATTTGCACCATCATTAAAAGTAACTCTTGTTAATGGTACAAAAAAATTTTAGAATTGAAACTATACATAATGCTTTTAATTATGATATATTAATAACTACTTATTCATTATTAAGAAATGACATTAATGATTATGTTAATATAAAATTTAATACTATAATATTAGATGAAGCACAAAATATAAAAAATTATAATTCTCAAAATTCAATTGCAGCTAAAAGTTTAAAAGCTAAAAATAAATTTGCATTAACAGGTACTCCAATTGAAAATTCATTACTTGAATTTTGGTCAATCATTTATAAAAACATAAATAAAACTCAAAGAGTTAAGAAGTTAGAAAAGAAATTATCAAGACAGCAAAAAAGACTTTCAAGGAAATATGAAAGTTTAAAATTAAGAAATAAAAAAGAGAAGGGAGA
>JABLTL010114306.1_pt1 | contig 20464 bp, 40 predicted proteins | sample 7160151 | NCBI WGS metagenome assembly JABLTL01 (sample SAMN14651223, study PRJNA627086) | human gut metagenome | isolation source: feces | host: Homo sapiens
GCTTTATCTCCAGCCTTTACAGTAAGTTCTCTTCCTCCTACTGTTTTAAGCGTAAAATCTTCAGTTATTTCTATTTCTTGACCTATTTTATATTTCATAATATCCTCCTATTAAAACCCATCTTTATTTTGCAAAGAACTTTACATATTCTGCAACTTCTAACTTACCTTCCCAAAATGCTTTTTCTTTTAATAATTTACTTACATCATTGTTATTTCTAGCATTAATTATTAATTTATCAGTAATAGATATTTCACTTTTACAAGTATCTATTAAAGTATTTAGCATTATTTTTAGGTTTTCTAATTTTGCTCTATCGTTTATAATAATCTCCTCCAAACTAAATATGTTTTTTATTTTCCTATACGCTCTGGTAATACTCCTGTTTTCAAGTAATGATCTAACTCTCTCTTATTTAATTTATAATTTTTAACTTCATTTGAGTTTTCATCCTTATAATCATATTTTAAGCTAATATCATGTCCCCAATCTGAGAGTAATTGATTAGAACCTTGTTTTATAAAATCATCTTTAAGCTTCATTTTCTCCATCCTACTTTTTATATTTTCTAGCTGCAATAGCTAGAGCATCTAATGCTCCAACTACTGCAACAATATTTATTACTAATATTATTAAGATTTTCATTACTACTCCTTGCTATATGCTAATTTTCTCATCATATAGTCTTCTATTTTACGTTCACACTTTTCTTTTATTCTGGTCTTCTTAGTTCTACTTTTGATATTTTCATATCTCTTTATCTTATTATCAGCTTCAAGCGTTATTAAAGTTCTTACAACAACTATTTCTCTATTTTTATCCTCTAGCTCATTATTTAGGCAGCAATTATCTATTAGTAACTTGCTTATTTGTTCTGCCTTACAATTTAATTTATATGTAGTTTCATTCAATTTCTTTGTTTTAAGTTCACCTTCAGATTCTAAATGCTTTATTCTTTTCTTTAAGTTTTCTATCTCATTATTTTTTTCTTCGACAACTCTATCATGTCTCTTCTTAGGTACAACAAACATAATTACAACCTCCTATATTTCATCTACTATTGAATCAAATGTTTTATGATAGATTATTTTTTCATTAGTTTTTTTATTGTAAAATACAGTAAATTCCGAAGTGTTTCGTTCTACCAGGTAATTTTTACTTTCAACACCTAATTTTCTAACTAAAAATTCCTTTTGATTTCTAGTTAGTTTCTTTAATCTTTTCATATGTATTATTTCACCTTTCTAGTTTTTGTCTCCTGTCATACTCTCTAACAGCTAGTATATATATGTCATAGCATCTATCTGAATGTTGTATTTCATGTTTTTCTATTCCCATGTCTTTTGCTATTTCTTCTGCTATTTTTATAATTTCTTCCTTGCCTTTTATTAATGACACTTAATCCACCTCTACAAACTCAACGTTTTTTACTATCAAGTCATACGTTCCTTCATCATTTTCTTTTATAGTGAAGTTTAAGTTATTTCTAATATCATCTAATTTAGCTGATATTTTAATGCCCGTATTAGTTTTGATATTCCTATTATTTAGCATTTTTTCAGCTACTTTTTTATCTATATTGAATCTAGATATATCATTCTTTTTAAAACGCTCTATAAAGTTATATTTAAGCTCTTTATCTTCATGGCTATTGAATATTTCATCTGCTATTTCTTTTACATCTATAACTGAATTATTTAACGCAATATGTTCTAGTACTTCCATAGCTCTATCGCATTTTATTAAGTTTACTATATGTCTATCCTTTATCCACGCATTTGATAGACACGCTTTAACTGATGCAATGAATACTTTAGTCTTATATGAATCATCATCTATCTTATAAGCTTCTAAGAAGTCATTTATAAACTTAGAGCTAATATTTTCTTTTTCAGAATCTTTATCTAGTATTTCTAAGTCATACTCGCTATTTAAGCTACTGATACCTACTAATGCACATTGCTTCGGTTTCTTAGTATCTGATATTAATTCTTCATTTAACTTCATTTGTATATTAAACTTATCATCCTCAAATTCTATTGAACGATTATATGCTGCTCTATAATCTAACTTTATTATTGCTACTCTATATTGATCTTTAACTGTATATAAGCATATAACTAAATCACATGAATCTGCATCTGAATCTAATTTCATTATGTCAAATAAATATGCAGCTATTTCTTTTGAGTTTTCTATGAATGTCTCTTCATTGCGTATTATAGATTCACAGCAATCTCTAACTATACAATCTTTTGTATTATCAAATTTAGCTCTTCTTAATAAATCATCTTTGCTTACTTTCTTTATAATGCTTTGTAAAAATTTATCAATCTGAGGATTTACCTTACCTTCAAAATCATTTAATATCGGTTCATCTGATACTTTTGATAATACGTGCGTTATATATCTATGAATTATCATTTCAATCTCCTTTTTTCTATGCACTTGTCACATATAATTTCATTTTTTATTTTTTCTAGTTTTATTGCTTTATTTTTATCAACTAGTACATTTTGCTTATCATCACAACATTTACACGATAATGTAAATATCACTCTAGTTTCCTCCATATTCAATCTCCTACTTGCACATTATGTAAGATACAGCTAAATAAGTTAATATATAGATACTCATAAACCTTATAAATGTGTTCATATTTTAACCTCCTATTCAACAAATGAAAATTGTCCATTTATAGCTTCTATTTCTATTCTAAGATTGGTTGAAGGACTCCATTTGATTAAATACTCTCTAGCATTCTCATATTCTTTTCTAGCTGTATTCTTGTAACTATTTACTCCAAAGTATCTTTTATAATCTCTCCATAATTCTGAAAACAACTTTTTACTTACCCTTTTATATGCTTGTGATGTTTTCCCTCCAAGGAGATCTACTGCTCTGCTCCTTGCTAATTGATTTAAGTTTTCTTGTTGTTCATAGTCTATAGTCATGTGATTATATAAATAATCAACTTTTACTTCCATTTGTTGTTGTTTTTTATCTATTGCAAATATAGCTTGTAGTTCTTTTGATAATCCTTTTACTTCGTATACACCTGTTTGTCTTATACTTGGAAGTACTTCATCTGTTACCCAGTCTTGAAATCTTTCAGCTTCTTCTTTTCTAGATTTAAATATCAGTTTGTATACTCCACTTTCAGTTAAAAAATTTTCTCCTGCATTGTTTAATTTTCGGATGTCGGTATTAGCTATATCTAAATTTCTTAGCTTGATTTTTTGCTTTTCATTAAAATTAGCTATTGCATCATTTATATTTTTTATATCTAAGCATTCTGCTACATGTTTAGGATTAAATAAGATATTACCGTTAAATTCAAGTACCTCGACTCTCTTATTTTCAAATATCATTAATTTATTCATTTAAGATTCCACACTTTCTTTTTATATAACTTCTTTTAATCTTGTATACTGTTCCACGTAAACCAATTCATCTACACATTTATTGATTGTCATAAATGCGCTTGTATTCATATATTTAAGAGCATATTTATCTAGTAGCTCCTTCATATCATCAAGTATTCTTTGATTAGCTTCTAACTCTAATCCTTCTCCCCTTATCTCCATTTTTAATTATCCCCCTCAATCTATTCTCCGCATTGTAGCGTATATGTAAGGCATCCCATTATATGTATTGATGTATACTTCAGATTTCACAAATATATATCCAGGATTAGCTTTTTCCATTTCAAATTTTATTAAGTTCTGATTATCTTTCATTTCTTTTACTTTCTTTTTACTGAATTTTGATAAGTTTCTTGTAATATCAGGGTCTTTTAGATTTTTACTACAGCACCATCGTTTTTTACCCTTAGGGTCTTTTGATAAGTAATTGCCTAATCCAGTAAAATGCATATCATCAGGATCTAGATAATCCATCTTACCTCTACTCCCAAATTTCCATGCTTTTTTTACTACTGTTATAGGTAGTACTGCATTCATAACTAAATGATGATGACACTGTATTTTTTTATCTTCTGAATACTCTGTAACAAACATATACTTAATTTTCTTTAACTTACTCTTAGGAACTCCATTTTTTAATTGTTCTTTTTCATATTTTCTGTTTAAGGTTTGTATAAAGTTTCGCATATGCTTTCTTGCTTCTTTATGATCCTTTGGTCTTAGCTCTTTAAAATAATTTAAAGTTAAGAAATAATCATCTTTACTAAAATTAGCATTTAGTTTCCTAATAAATTTCTTTCTAGCATTTTTATCATTTAGATTTTTTCGAGCTTCTTTGGTTTCTTTTCGTCTCCACTCATCAGGCATTTCCTTTTTTAAATAAAGCGGAAATACTTCTACTTCTCGTATTGGACCTGATGTTATTGTTTTTGTATCGAATATACACCCTGTTCTAACATCAACTATATTATCTAATTCAGTTTCACATTGAACTTCTTCACTTAATCTTGTATGTAATCTTTCATAATCACTTTCTATATATCTTTTTCTTAATTTACTTCTCATAACAGGTCCCCAAATTCCATATTACTTTGTTTATACTATTTTATGAGTTAAATGTTATCACCTATTGCAAGTCCTATAAAAGCCTGCTCGACTTTTAAAAAACTAGCTTTCATTCAATTTTTACAAGTGTGCGATTTTGTTAAAATTACACACTTTTTTATATACTAATTTTCGATTTTATTTCGTATCTAAAATTTAATTATTCTTTAATTAATTTGCTTAATTCAGCTGAACTTACACCAAGTACACTAGCCGTTTCAGCTATAACAAAAGCATTCAACACATTAATTACTGTTTTTTTATTCTCTGAATTTAACATAAGTATTTTTCTAGCTAATTCTTTACTTTCTTTTGATTTACTCATATAATCACCTTCTTTTTTCGTTATTTTCTCGTTGTTAATTCAATAATACTCCGTTTTAATCCGCATGTCAACGAGTTTTTTTTATTTTTCGCCTTTATTTTACGTTAATATACATTTTTGTAAACGTAACTTCGTCGTTTTCTCGTTGACATTATATTTTTTTTATTTTATAATTAAGTTGAGGTGATAATAATGAATACAGACGAAAAAAATCTTGGAGAAAGATTAGAGTTAATCAGAAAATCTGAAAAACTTTCAAGATCAAAATTTGGTTTAAAGGTTGGCAAAAGCGAAGATGCTATATATAACCTTGAAAGAGGAAGGGCTTCTGTATCAAAGGAATTTATTGAATTAGTATGTAATGTATTCAATATCAATCCAAGTTGGCTCAATGATGGTGTCGGAGAAATGTATAACATATCATCAGCTGTAACAGATATAACTAATACCTTAGATAAAATTTTAGATTCTGAGGAATTATATGATATAGTTAATAAACTTATAAATCTTAATGATGAAAAAATAAAAATTTTATCTGATTTAGTTAGGGTTTTATCTGATAATGAAAAATAAGCACTTTATAAGTGCTTATTTTTTCGTTTAATTATAATAGAGTATATAAACTCAATAAATTTTTTATCTTCAATTTCATCAATAAGTTTTTTTATTTCTTCTTTCATAGCCCCTCCAAATATAAATATTCCTAAAGGTTTAACGCAAATAAATTTCCCTAAATATATAATTATTAGCGTTTTTATTTTACCATATATTAGAATCAATTTCAAACATCAGTTCCAAATATACGTTCGATTCTATTTTTTATTATTAATTTACTTATATTTAATACATTATTCACCTCTATTTTTTATATTTGAGCGCTCATAAATTCTTTAAGATAATTTTACCATATTTTTACATTTTAGAATGTGAATCTCAATCACATTTCCGACACTATATTTTAAATTTCCTTATATTTTGATAACATATAATTTAAATAGAGGTGTTTTTATTGATAAGGAATTTGAGAAAGAAAAAAGGTTTTACTCAATCACAACTAGCCGAATTAATCTTATGTGATAGAAGTTACATATCAAAAATCGAGACTAATCCTTCACAATTAAATTTAAGTTTTGATATTATTTATTACATTGCAAAAGCATTAGATGCTGATTATCTTGAATTAATTAATTATTTTGCAAAATGTAGAATGGAATATCTTTCCAAATAATGATATTATTTTAATGATACTATTATTCGGGGGATATATTCTATGAGCACTAAATGGAAAGAGATTCTAACAAAAGATCAATTTGAAATATTAGATAGTTATGACAATCCAAGAATAGATGACATAATAAATTTAATGAATAAATTAAATTTAGATATTAAAACTCTAGCTAGCTTTTATAAAGATAAGCTTGAAAATTCAAAAGTGAAAAAGTAGTAAAAAAGCATCAATTATGTTGATGCTTTTTTATTTTTATGATTATTATAATTAATATTTCTTAAACCATTGAAATCATCGATGTTAAAAAATTTTACATCGATGATAAAATTTTTTCATATCGATACAAAAAAAATTTACATCAATATAAAAAAATTTTATTTCCATTTTAAAAAAATTTATTTCGAGTTAAGAAATTTTTACTGCAATACTAGAGATTATATTCAGAGAATATAATCACAGATTATGTTTTTCTTTTTTATTTATTTATTTAACAAAATACTTGACTAAATGACGTCAGTATTGTAATCTAAAATTAGATTGGAGGATATTAATACATGTCAGAAAAAATTATTAAAAAACAAACAATTAGAATTGAAGAAAAGGAAAATAAAGAAATAAAAAAATATCTTATAGATTTAAATTTATCATTTCAAGAATATGTAATGAGATTAATAAGGGAAGATATGAAAAATAATGCAAAAGGGGGTAAAGATTAATGACAAAATTAAAAAGAGTTGTTATAAAGCAAGAGCTAGTAGAGTTAACAGGAGATTATAGAGCTGCATTAATACTAAATCAATTTATTTACTGGACAGAAAGAATGAGAGATACAGATAAATATATAAGAGAAGAAAAAGAGAGAGCGATGAAGGAAGATATATCAGTTGATATATCTGAATCTAATGGCTGGATTTATAAATCAGCAGAAGAACTAAATGATGAGCTTATGGTTGGGATGAGCAAGCCAACTATAAGAAAATACATTAAACAATTAATTGAACAAGGGTATATCCATGAAAGACAAAATCCAAAATATAAATGGGATAAAAAAACACAGTATAGACTTAATTTATATAATGTTCAATTAGATCTTGCTAAGTTAGGCTATGCATTAGAAGGCTATTCACTTCTTCCAAATATACAAATAATAGAAAATGAAGATGTGCACATTGATAACAATTTACAAAGCGAAAATAATTATATAAATACACAAGAAAATTTAAAAAGTATATCGATGCGTTTAGATGAGTTGAGAAATATTGAAGATTATAAAAGTATTTTTGAGCTTAAGATGAAGACAAGTCCTATATTTGCTAATTCAAGGAGTGAAACTCGGGACTTAATTATGGTTCAAGAGTTAAGAAAGCTAGGATATAATGTCAATATTTAATTAAGGAGAAATAGTATGTTGAATAATATTTTGAAAGTAAAAAACACCTTCAATAGTCTGCCAACTATTAAAAGTGTTCAAAATATTATTTATAAATTCAATTATTTAATAGTATATCAAATATAAAAAATAAATTCAATGTTACATATACACAATATAACAACAAAATATACCAATAAAACCATCATATTTAGGTTCTAAGAGATTTTATTAGTACATTCGATGCAAAATATTAATAAGTATTAAAATATGATTTCAGGATAAAAATTAAGAAATATATCAAGTAGGACTAAACACAAAAATATCGAAATAAAAAAGGTTGCTCTTTCATAAAGTATTATAAAGAGCAACCTTTTTATCTAAAAGTTATTATCTTGTAAATGGATATTCATTTCATATTCATCATTGAAATTAGTCCCTTTAATTGCATCTACCCAGATTCCATGATCTTCTTCTGATGTATCTTTATCGTCTAAAATATCATAGTAGTTAGAATAGAACCATGTACTATTTGGGTTATCAGTATCATATGTAAATGTCTTTGAACCTAATTTATTATCTCTAAAAACTAAATCTAATTTGTTATTTTTATCAGAGATAGATACTTCTCTTTTTCTATACCCTGCTTCAGCATTAAATTCCCCAGGATCATTAATTTCAATATCAGAGTTATTTAATATAGATAAAGCATCATTATAAGATACTCCTTTTTCTAATTCAAAGTATTTTGTGATTAAAAACTCTCTTTCTTTTTTTTCATTGATAGGATTACTTGTAGTACCCTCTAGCGATTGTTCATTTTGATTATTTTTTGATGAACAAGCAACTGTAGATATTAATAATAACCCTAATAATATCATTATTTTTATTTTTCTCATTATATATCACCTCAAGAACTAGATTAACATATAGTACTTTGAAAAATTTGTAGAAAAATGATAAAGTATAAAAAATATTTAAAAGTCATCAGTTAATATATTGTTAATATATCAACTTAATCATTGTGCGATAAATTTAAAATTAATAACAACTCAACAATATATTAACGAAAAAATAATGCAATAATTAATATATTGTTGACATCTTAACTATAATATAGTACAATAAATTTAGAGTTAATAACAACTCAACAATATATTAACGGATGGTGTATAGAATGGAAAATATTCAAAAAATCGGATTTGATTTTGGTAGAGGATATGTAAAAGCATATTCAGAAGTAGACAATATTGAGCATGTTTCAGTATTTAAATCAGTATTTGGAGAAGGTAGAGATATAGATTTATCTGAATATATGGACAAAGAAAATGAAAAACCTATTTATATAGAATATAACAAGGAGAATTATTTCATTGGATTGTTAGCTGAGAAGGAATCACAAGTACCTGTAAGAAACTCAAGAGATAGTAAAACAAGTCATACTGTAGAAGTATTATTTGCAGCAGCACTTAGTGAAGTAGCTGTAAAAGATAAAGTTGATGTTATGTTAGGTGTACCTTATAAAAACTATCGTAAATCAGTGTTAAAAGATGTTATAGAAAAATATAAAGGCAAAACAATAAAAGTTAAAAATAAAATAAATGGATCAACTAAAGAAGTTTATATAAATAATATTTCTATACTTAGAGAAGGTGATGCTGCATTAATACATGCTATAGGCGGCAAAATTAATGAAGATAAACCAGTTGGATTAGTTTCAGTTGGATTTAGAACTACAGAACTTTCATATTTTGACAAAGGATTTATATTCAATGATAAAATGTCAAATACAATTGAGTTTGGTAATAGAACTTTATTAACTACTGTTCAAGATGCATTAAGAGATAATAATATAATGAAAGATGTAAATGAAATAGATACATCTAATGATTACGATGATTTAAAAGCAAAGTCCTATTCTTTAGGATCTGAAAACTTAGCTCAAAGAATAGAGGATATTTGGATAAATAAATCAGAAATGGATTTATATGTAGCAGGAGGAACGTCTATAAACTTAGAATTTGATGAAGAATTTATAAGAGTTAAAGATGCTCAATTAGCTACAGCCAAAGGATTATTTGAAGTTGCAAAAAGAAAATTCTAGGAGGTAGAAAATTTGGCTAAGAAATCAAGTACAATACATGTAGAAGAGTTTGTATGGAAAGAGATAGAGAACATACAAAAAAATCAAAACATAACAAGTCGTAATACAGCTATTGAATATTTAGTAGCTGAATATAGAGGATTAAAAAAACAAGCAGGTAAATTAGAACCTATTGTTGATGATAATAAAGGGTGTGTTGAAAAACAAGTTGAAAAAACAATAGATCCATTAGCTAAAAAATTAAATATAATGGAAGATGATATGCCAGATTAGATAAATAAAAAAGTCAGTAGATGCTACTCTACTGACTAAAGACAATATAATTACATAAAAAGAACACATCCAAGATGGATATGCCCTATTACCTCGCAAGTAATAGTATATACCACTTGTATGTGAAATTCAAGGAGGATATACAAATGAACGAATTATTAAATGGATTAATTAAGTTAGAAAAGGAGCATGGAATGCTTGGAACAATAATAGGGATATTAATATTAGTAATTGTTACTATAGCAGCTATAGGAATAATATGTGCTACAACTGTAGCATGGTTAAAGATTACAAACTTTATATTACAATATTTCTTTGGATATACTTTGTAGTGAGGTATGGTACATATGGAACAGTTATATTTTGAAGAAGTCTTAGATAACCTATTTGTATCTAAAACTTGCAAAGAGTGTAAAAATGAGTGCAAAGTGTTATGTTTATCGAAAAATGCTCTAGTGTACTGTAAGAAATATAATAAAATAGACATAGAGTTATAAGAGATTATTATTTAGAATTCAAATTATTAAATCTATAAAGGAGGAATGAACATGAAAGTAAATACTGTAGAACAATTTAAGGTTTTAGAATTCATTAAAGAAAATTTCGAGATAGAATATATTAAGTTAGAATTAATTGATAGAAATTCTATAAAGGTTATAGATGCAAAAGGTGAAAGTTGCATATTCTATTTAGAAAATAACGAAATAAAATGGACTTAGACTAGGTTTATCCTAGTCTTTTTAAGTATATTCCTAGTAGGGAAAATACTTTAGTATATAAAGAAGTGTAGCTACATCATATAGCTACACTTCTTTATATTTATTAACTAACTCATTGAATAGCTTTTTGTCACGTTCAGCTATTTTAGCAAGTACTTCAACAAGTTGACTTACTGTAAGATCATACTGTATCGCTTTTACTTTAAGTGTCTTAACTAGATTGTCTTCTACACTTAGTGTAAGTTTACGCTTATTTGATTCACCCAAATTAATTCACCTACTTAATATATTTAAATTATATTGAGTAGTAATTCTATACGTATAGATAAACTCCTTCACAAACTTAATTTTTATGAGGTGAAATATGTGGCATAAAAGAAATAGTTTTATGTCTATTAGTATTTTCAATACTTTTACGGATTCATGTCAGTTTTGGAACCTGACTCCACAGAAAATAACCGCTTATCAACAGAACTAACATAGTTATCAACATAAAAAATGATTTTATCAACAAAAGTACCTCCTAATATGAGGAGGTACTTAATTACTTTAAAAATATGCTTTTTTTATTCTTTTTAATTTTTTTATTTCATTTTCTAAGCCTTCACAGTGACAATATATACATAACCCATTATTATTTAAATCATTAACTAATACTTCTCTGCCACACTCGATACATTCAACAATTTCATTTACTTCAGATGATCTAAGTCTTTTATGAATCCTAATACTGCATTTAGGACATAAGTTGTCACTAGTTAATTTATCTTTTGAAAAATAATTGCCACATTTTATACATTCTCTATTTTCTCCTGTAGCACATTTTTCACATATCCCATCTATCGAATTACTTTTATATACTTCAACTCCACATAAATCACATTCTATAATATTATCATTTTCACATAAATGGCAATATCCACCATGTTTTAGTAATTCACTATCAATGCCTTCTCGCCCACAGTTAATACATTGGCCTATTAAGTGTCCTTCTTTTCCACATTCTTTACATAAAAATCTATAAGTACTTACAGTATTGGTCTCTAAACAACTTCTAAGCTTTTTACATTTTCTACAAAAGGTTGTAGTTACTAAACTTGAACGATTCATAATTAATCCCCCTAAATTATAATAATATGCTATAATTTAGATGATAATATTTCCTTGCCAGGGAATGCATTATCACCAAGAGATGTAGTAGTTGCACCTGCTATATCTCTTTTTATTTTACTACTAATATTATTATTTGTTATTTCTTCAACTACTGTATCATCTACATACAATACTTGTATTTCAGTTCCATGCTCATCACTATCAAATACCTTCATATGCCCTTTACCTCGAAGTAAATGTAAATCTCCATCTTCAACTATGATATCGGAACGTATACTGTCTTTACACTTACCACCAATCACAGTGTTAATATTATTCTTTGTTAAGTTTGGAACTGTATCTTTATTAGGTAACTGAGTTGTTAAGAGTAATAATATACCTGCTCCAGCTCCTTGTTGAGCTAATAATCTAAGTGATTCATGGAATTTATTATTACCTTCAAACGTTGACATCTCTTCAATTACAAGTAATCTTACTGGCATCTTATTAACCTTATTTCTATAATCCCATATTGTTTTTACTTTGTTTTTAGCAAATAAAATATATCTTCTTTGCATCTCTTCAATATTAGCAATTAATATATCTGTAGCTTCTGATTCTATCTCTGTATAATGCTTTGTATTCTTCACATTCTTAAATTCAACTAAATCAACTCTTTTAGGATTAATCAAGCTAAATTGTATATCAGCACAACTTTTTTGAGTTAATATAGTCATTATTAATCTTAATAAATTAGATTTCCCACAACGTGTTGACCCTGCAATATAGCAATTTGCATTTGCTCCATCTGCTAAATCCCAATATCGTATCTTATAATTATCTAAATCAATTCCTACCGGTATCTTATAACCTTTAGCTTTATGTCTCTCAAGATCATAATTTTCGTATGGTAATTTAATAAGTATCTTGATTTCTATTAGCTTGTTATTTCTAACTATGTTTATATTATCTACATTCATAAAATGCTTAATTGCTTCTGTATGCTTCTTAAAGTCATCAATCGATAGACCGACTGGCACTGTAAACTGATATACCTTAAAATAGTCATCATTTACTATGCCATATAATTTTGGAAACTCTTTCGACTTATTGCATATTCCAATTTCTTTAAATAATTTATCAAAATCGTGTGTATTTAATCCTAATGTATTTTTACTATTTCTAAATAGTATTTTACAGCTATCAACTAAACAATCAACTAATGTTTCAAATATATTCTCACTCATAATAGCAACCTCCTTTATATTATGTTTTTTATATTACTCATAGTAGTATCATCATATAAAACTTTAATACCACGTAACTCTATTCGTTGTAACATATCAGTAATAACTAAAACCCTTGGAATAGTTTCCCAATTAATATCATTATCTAGAATTATATTTTTAAAGTTTTTATATTTTAATACACAATCTTCAACTTTATTAGATAATTGAACTTCTAATACTAGATGTCTTGTTTTACCTTCTGGATCTTTATATTTTATATAAGCATCAGATATTATCGGACCTAAAACAAAGGACTTTTTAAACTCTAAAATTTCAAAATTATTTTTTAGCATATTTACAACTAATGATGTGATATATAAATCATGATTAATGATCCTTTTACTTGGCTTTTTATCAGAATAATATATAAATGTATTACCATCATATTTCATTCTGTTAATATACTCATCATCACTTAATTTTTTTAACCTCCTCATACATATGTTTTGATGAACATCTGGAAAGAATAATTCTTTTATATGACTTTTATTACATATCTCCACCATATTAATAAAATTAATTATATTTTTATCTCTAGCTTGCATAATAATCAACCCCTTAATTAACCTGTTATATTACTATGTATATGCTTATATGTGTAAATATGTGACTATTATTTTTTAAAATTAACTATGTTGATTTAGAATATTACTAAGTTTAAAGTATGTAATTTAAAGAGTTTAAAATAGCAAATCGAGCGGATGCGAGATGTTGATATTTTAAGTATGCATGAATATTTAAAATAAATGTGGTAATACTTATTAGTAATAACGAAGGGACGGTGTATAATATGGGTTGGTTCGATGATAAAAAAGATGATGATAGAAGTCATCAAGATAACTGTAAATGGAGTGAAGTAGATCATCAAGAATGGGATAATAAAAATTACCAATATTGTAGATTCTGTGAAGGTAGCAGACCTTTTAAATATGATAGATGTATAGTTTGTCATAATAATTAGAGGCATTTTTATGAATTTAGGATATGGATTATTAATAGGGCCAACTATATTATTTATCGGAGGGATAGTTTGGTGTTATTTAGTTATAAATGATTACATATAAAAAAGACTAGGATAAGTAATTACCTAGTCTTTTAGTTGATATTATGCAATTTGGTTATTAGTTACCATCTGCACTAGCTAAAGAATCCCTTATTTGTGTTCTAGTGCTAACACGACGAGTTGTTATTTATATTATAACATATGATTATAAAATAGTTTCGCTATCTTTATAATATATATTAATATGATTTGTTATAATATCATTTATTAGATAATTAACACTTCTATCTTGTTTCTTTGCAATATTTCTTAATATATTTAATTTTTCCTCTTCTATTCTTAACGAAGTAGTTTTATAAGTTTTCAATCCTTGTAAGTCCGGATACATTTTATCACCTCCTATGACAATATATTTATATATAATATACTGTTTGGTGATATATATAACTTGTACTATGTTTTATGATATTTAACCAAGATTTTGTATTTAAGTGTTCTTCTCCAACTATTTCCCCAAAACATATTAACTATTATAAAATTAAGTATTTTCAATACATTACATTAATCATAAAATCAAGAAATATATGTAATACCTTATTTATTAATTTATTTATTGCATAAAAAAGAAGGGACATTAAGCCCCCTCTCATTTATCTTATTCTTTATTTACTTTCTAAATGCAGCTATAAATCCACCATCATATCCTTTTTTAGATAAATCATTTATTCTTTGTTCTGCTAATTTCTTATCTTTAAATGATCCAGCTATTACTCTGTACCAAGTCATTTCATCTTTTACAAATGCATCTAAGAACACACCATCAAATCCTGATTTTTCTAATTTTAATTTTCTATCAAGTGCATTAGTTTTATTATTAAAGCTTCCTGAAATAGCTCTATAGTATACTTCTTCATTAGGTACTGGTATAGGAGCAGGTACTGATACAGATATAGTTTTATTTAATACACCTTCAACTATAGCTTTAGCTATTCTCTTATAATTATATAAGTCTATATCATCTTTATCGTCAACAAAGCAACATTCAACTAATAATGCTTGTGCTTTAGTTTTACTTAACACTCCTAAATTAGTTCTTATCTTCACTCCTCTATTTTTATATCCTAGACATTCTATTTTCGAGCATATTCTTTTAGCTGTATCATACTTAGTTCCAGATGTATTATAAACTAATACCTCTACTCCTGTACTTTTGCCATTTCCAGTCTTATCATTTGCTCCTGAGTTAAAATGAATTGATATGTGTAAGTCTATATCTGAATAAGAGTTCATTTTTGATACTTGTTTATTTACTATATCTGATACACTTGTACCATCTTCAACTGTACAGTCATATACTGTATGACCTTCTTCCTTTAATAATCTTATAACTTCATTTTTAACTTTTCTATTTTCTGTAGATTCTTTGATTAATCCTATAGCTCCACAAGCTGTTTTCCCATCTGGATTATGTCCTGCATGTACTGTAAATTTCATAATTATTCTACCTCACTTTTATTATTATATTTTTTATTACCTTCTTTTAACTGCTCCAGTGCGTCTACCAATTGAACTGGTACTGGAAGACCTATCGCTGCTGCATTTTCTAATACACTAGCTCCTTCATTACCTGTATACCAAAAGCATACTAAAGTTCTAAATATCCACCCATTTCCAATTATCCTGTCTATTAATACTGCAAGTATTAAAACATAAAAAATAGTTAGCTTTTTAGCTAACCCTCGAAATCCATATTCGCTACTTAATTGCTTATTTACATATCCTCTTGTTACTCCTGTAACATAATCTAGAGCCATAACTGTTACTAATATCATTAATGATAAGTCCCAGGCTCCAAATAACCATGTGAATAATGTGCCTAAAATTGCTAATATCGTGTTAGCGTCTTTGCTATAAAGATTCAATTCTATCACCTTCCAAACCTTTTATATCTTTTAGCCGATTTTGGCGTGTAAAATGTTTCTTTGATAATATTACGAAATTCATATTTTTGCACTAAAAAAGAACTATGCTATGTAGTCCTCACCTGTAATTTCTTTATATTGTACTTCTGTTATTTTACCTGTTTGCACGAATATTTTAACTTGCTCATTTGTATATAAACCATTTTTGTAGTATCTTTCTATCTTTTCAAACCAATTCATATTATCTTACCTCCATCATAGCTATTTCTAATGTTAAATCTGCTAAATCATTTTCTAAAGTTGATATCTTAGAATCTTTTATTGCGCTATCTAAAAGTAAATCTGCATTTTCGGCTTCTAAAATTGATATTTTATCTCGCATTTTTTCTAAGTTTGTTTGTTCTTGTTGTGATTCATTCTCTTTTTCTTCTAGAATCTTAATATAAGTTTCATATACAAATTCATCTGATTCACTAGATGGTATTTGTAGTTCTTTTCTTAGTTCATCTGTATCAGCATGTACGAATGGCTTTTCATTGTGTGTAAAGAATACTATCTTATTCATTTTGCAAAATGGTTCGCTTTTTAAAATTTCATCTGCATCACAGTTATTTATGCTACTTTTTTTATCCCATACAAAATAATTATACATTGTATTTTCTCCTATTCTATTCAAAAATGTGTGGGTAAATATACCCTATTTTAGTTAAATTTAAAGTTGCTGAAGATGTTTCATAACCTCCTCCAGATAGAAGATGATGCTTCCATAAATATGGAGTATTTGTCAAATCCTTAGCTCCATCTAATTGGATTAAATCTTCTGTATATGTTAGTTTAGATGATGCAATATCTATTACACTTATTCCAAATTCACATGGATAATTAGTTGATCTTGTTCTACTACTATGTAAGAATAGTTTCCCAGGGTATTCTCCGTTAGTATTTACAATTTTATTGTGTATTGAAATCCTTGAAGGAACATTTGAAACAGTTTTAGTACTAATTGTGTTAGTTTTCAAGTTTATTGCATGTATATTTAAAGTAGTCGTACCGGTATAACTCATACAATAAGCTATATCACCTTGCAGTTGCATTCCAGGTATCCATGTTCCACTTGTTTTATCAAATAATTTAACATAAGAATTTGTAAATGTTTTTGTTGCTATATTATATTTAACTAATGCCATAAAATCAGAATTTGATACACCAGATTTATACAACATACAAGGTATTAATATATGACCATTATATACACATAGCTCAGCATTCCATACTTGACTTCTAAGCATAGAATCTCCAAACCCAGCAGGAAAAATTGCACCGAGTTCACTTGTATTTGTAGTTAAATTAAATTCTAACATTTTAACATTTGGAGAACTTGCAACTGTATAAATAATATTATTATTCCTAGCACAACTAACATGTTTATAAGTTGCTGGAATAGTAACAGTTTGACCAGTCATATCATTTAAAGAGACTATTGATACACTATTTGCTATATATGATCCATCATGTGTACCATAAAAAGCATACATTATATCATTTTTATAATCTAAATGAAATCCTGCATTACCTCTATTACTCCACATAGCTTTATTAACACTTATAATCCTAGTACCAAGCCAAGGTATATACTCGATACCATTGTCAAAGAGACCTCCATGTTGTCCATACTCCAGACCTAAATATTCTTAGATATTGTTTTGTAGAAGTAGTTTCAGTAAATAATTGTTTTGTAATTCCACTTGTTCCTTTTTTTACTTCAACAAGTGCATAATTAATACTAGGAGCATTAATCCAATTATTACCTACATAAGTACCTGTATTAGTTAGATTATTTAAGTCTGCACCTACAGAATTAATTGCAGTTCCATCATCATTAGTAATCTTATGATTTTGTCCATTAGTTACCTTAGTATTTAAATTATCTAAATTCGTTTTATTGCTTAAAATACTTGTTTTATTAGCTAAAATAGCCTGATTTATATTAGCTTCATCTTCAAATTCAAATAAATTATCAGGATCTGTTAGTTTTACTTTTGTATCAATTAACTTGATATTTTTTATCTTATTATCTAATTCTAAAATATCATTCTTTGTTGCTAATATAACAGTTGGGTCTACTTTAAGAGTAACAGCACTTGTATTAGATACTTCTATTATCATTTTTATTATAAGATCTTTGATACTACCATCACCTGCGACAGGTTTATATGTTTCAGGATACTTACCTATAGCTATTAAATTACCTTCGTTATCAACTGCAGCAGCTTCCCTAACCATAAAACCACCATCAGTACCAGGAATTAAAGTTTCTAATACTATCCAATTAGGATTTTCTTCATCAACTCTTATTGAGCTAATATTACCTTCCCATACTTTATTCTTTAATTGTGTTTGGTCTTCATTTGGATTATAATATCCCCCATTACCATCTCCTATTTGAAATTTAACTAAATCAATTTGATTCCCTAAAGCTGCCGCATTTGCTATTTTAGCTTTACCTATTTTAGTTAATATAGTATAAAATTGTTCAGACATTTAAATCACCTCTTTCTAGGATATAAAGTAATATTTTCAATTCCACCATTGTTACCAATAGCTATATTAAAACTACCTTTTGATAATAAGTCTTTTGGTGACCAAGGTAGTACTGTGACTTCTTCTCCACAGATTGTAGTTGAGCCTATATAAGTATTAGATTTAGAAACCGTATATATTTCTATTTTTTCTAAATGAGATCTAGTATTTTTGACAGAGTTAATAGATTCTTCAAATTTATCTAAAAGTAAATTTATATTATTCTCAACATCTACTTTTACTTTAAACATAAAAGGCTCACCATCATACTCAAACCATTCAACTAGCTTGGAACTACCAAATATAGATGATAATAGATTTTCAACTGCTGCTGGAGTACCTTTTAACTTATGTATCTTTTTAGCATTTTTGATTAGATTACGTTTAACATGAATAGGAAAATCAACACTATAAAAATCAACATGAAATTGCCATGCTAATTCATCTAGTATTTTATCGTCTAATTCATCTATTCTACCATATATGAATGCTAGTTTAGATTCTTGAGCGAGTTCTTTAAAAACAGGTGTTAGTACTTTACACATAGCTATAGTTGTAGGATCTTGTTTCATATAACTTGTTTGAAGGTCTAATAAATCAATATTATTTAAATTCATTAATCTAAACCTCCATAATTTATAATTATATTTCTTGCTTTACCGACATCTATATCTTGTATATCTGTATGAGTAGGACTAACTAAATCTATTTTTCTAACAGCAGTAAATTTTTTACTAATATCATTAGATAAAATAGAGTATGTTGCTGCATCTTGAATTCGATATCTAAGCTCATCTGGATTAATTGGATTTCCAAGCATAGACTGTTGCCAATTTATATATTCTCGTATTGCTCCATTTTCTAAATCAAGATTATCACCTTCAATTTTTTTTCTATATACAGATTCTTCAGATGAAAAGTTTTTATCTAAGTAATATGTCAGTTCGATATCATACTCAATTTCATTACAACCACCTACTTCAACTTTGTCTGTCAAAGGCCTTCTATCACGTCTTGAGCAACTTTCTAATACTTGATTTAAAATTTCACTACTAGGAGTAATCGCATTTTCTAGTAATATAATTATTCGAACTGTTCCTGGTGATGGAGATATAACTTTAGCATCACTAACACTCGGATGAGCTTCTTTAGCAAAAGAAATGTAAGCATCATCTGGTCCAGCTGTTGATGCAGTTTCTTGAGATATTCTACATCTTTCGCTATATTTATCATCAGATTCAGTATCAGAACCACCTGAGGATATTTCAATATTAACAATAGATTCAACAAATGGAACTAAGTCAACCATTAATTTTATTTGCCCAGGTATGAATCCATTATATTGAGGGCCGTTATATTGAGCGTCTAATATCCCTATAGCTTCTAATTCACCTGCATTTATAATAACGTCATTTCTAATACAAAAATATATGTTGCCATCAGGAGAAACTCTTGTGTTAGCTGGAATAATTATATCTATATCTTGAACTTTACTAAGTTTACACTTACATAAACAATTAGCTTTTTGAGAAGTCAACCTCTTTGTAAAAAAAAGATCTTCTCCAATATAATCAAGTTTTTCACCTCTTGAGTATCTAAGAAGATTTTGTTTAGCAGAGTCATTTATCTCATGTTTTAATCCTACGATTAAAGGGGTTAGTTGTTGTAAAAATATACGTCGTTCATCACCTGGATATAAAGGTTCGCCTAGTATTTCTTCAAATTCATTGATTATTTTTAAATTTATTTCTCTTGCATTTGTATCAACAAATTTTAAGTCGTTATTCAATTTCAATCACCACCTTTATATTTACTTCTCCTGTTTCAAGTTGATTTATATATACATTTTCAACTTTTGCACGAGGTTCGTATTCTTCTATTAAGTCATATGTTTCTGATATTAATAAACTTTCTATTTCATTAAAGTTTTTATCTAAATGGTTGGTATCCCTTCCCATAACTCTATCATATGCTACTTCATATCTAACTGTATTTAATATATTTATAATATTTTGAATTATTCTCTCATGA
>JABLTL010106057.1_pt1 | contig 20449 bp, 16 predicted proteins | sample 7160151 | NCBI WGS metagenome assembly JABLTL01 (sample SAMN14651223, study PRJNA627086) | human gut metagenome | isolation source: feces | host: Homo sapiens
CAATACATTATATATTTTTTGCTACACCCCATAATAAGTGAAATACCTTCTCCAAAAAGGACAGCCTTCCCCGGCTGTCCTTTTTACTGCTTATAGGGAGATTCAGGGACAAAATGATGATGTTGTTGAAATCTATTGAATTTCGTTATATAATAAAGAATGTGAAATTAAAAAGAGGAGTCTGTCCATGAGAATTGTAAAAGCCATTGAAAATATGACAGCCAGCAATCAGAAGCTGATGTATATGTGTAATACACGTCCGGTATTAAAGACAGGGGCGTTATTCAGTGACGTTACAGAAGAATATAGAATACCGGCAGAACCGCAGCCGGGGGATACGGTAAAGCTTCGCTTAAGAACAGGAAGGTATAATGTGGATACGGCATACCTGTATGTAAACAATCAGGAGTATGAGATGTACCGTGTTGCCAATAATACACTGTTTGATTACTACGAGGCATCGGTGGAAGTGGCGGAAGAAAAGCTTTATTACTATTTTAAAGTCGTTTCCGGCAAAAATGTCTGTTTTTATAATCAGATTGGCGCGGCAAAAGAATTAAATCCTTTTTATAATTTTCAGATTATGCCGGGCTTTCAGACCCCGGAGTGGGCAAAGGGTGCGGTGATGTATCAGATTTTTACAGACCGCTTCTGCAATGGGGATAAAAGCAATGATGTATTAAATGATGAATACAGCTATATCGGGGAGCATGTCTGTCAGGTGGACGACTGGAACCGGTACCCGGCGCAGATGGATGTGCGTAATTTCTACGGTGGCGATTTAAAAGGCGTATGGGACAAGCTGGATTATTTACAGGACTTAGGGGTAGAGGTTATTTACTTTAACCCGCTGTTTGTATCGCCGTCCAATCATAAATATGATATACAGGACTACGATTATATAGACCCGCATTTCGGTGTGATTGTATCGGATGAGGGAAAACTGCTCAGTGAGGGAGATCAGTGTAATACACATGCATCCCGGTATATGGACAGGGTAACGAATAAAAAGAATCTGGAAGCCAGCAATGAATTTTTTGCAAAGCTGGTGGAAGAAATTCACAAAAGAGGCATGAAGGTCATTATTGACGGCGTATTTAACCACTGCGGTTCGTTTAATAAATGGCTTGACAGAGAGCATATTTACAGTACAAGCCCGGAACAGTATGCATCCGGTGCGTATGAGAGCTTTAACAGTCCGTATCATACCTTTTTTAAATTCTACAGTAACCAGTGGCCGGATAACAACTCGTATGACGGCTGGTGGGGCAACGACACCCTGCCGAAGCTTAACTACGAGGAAGCGGATACACTGGAGCAGTATATTTTAGGTATTGGTAAAAAATGGGTATCCGAGCCGTACTGCGTAGACGGCTGGCGGCTGGATGTTGCGGCAGATCTGGGCAACAGCCGGGAATACAACCACCAGTTTTGGAAAAAGTTCAGAAAGGCAGTCAAGGAAGCCAATCCGGAAGCTGTCATTCTTGCAGAAAATTACGGCGATTCCTATGACTGGCTTCAGGGGGATGAATGGGATACCATTATGAACTATGATGCGTTTATGGAACCGGTGACGTGGTTTTTAACCGGTATGCAGAAGCACAGTGATGAGTTCCGTCAGGATATGCTTGGCAATGCGGGCAATTTTTTCGGGGCGATGCATCACAATATGTCCCGTATGGGTGGACAGGCAGTTGCGATTTCCATGAATGAACTTTCAAATCACGACCACTCGCGTTTTCTGACCAGAACGAACCACCGTGTCGGCAGAACGGCATCCGTTGGAGCAGAAGCTGCGAACGAAGGTATCAATAAAGCCGTCTTTATGGAAGCTGTCATCATTCAGATGACATGGCCCGGAGCGCCGACTATTTATTACGGTGATGAAGCAGGCGTGTGCGGCTGGACAGACCCGGATAACAGAAGAACGTATCCGTGGGGCAGTGAAGATCAGGAACTGATTGCATTTCACAAGGCGGCAATTGCCATGCATAAGTCACAGGAAGTTTTAAAGACCGGTTCTTATAAACCGCTTGTCGGAGAGTATAATCTGATTGCTTATGGCAGATTTAATCAGAAGGATGCAGTTGTAGTCATTGTCAATAATTCTGAAGATGAAAGAAGGGTCAGGGTTCCGGTCTGGGAACTTGGCATTACGGATAAAGATGAGATGGAACAGATATTTGTGACATTTGACGGCGGTTTCGGTGAGGAACAGCTTTGGTATACAGTAAACGGCGGCTGGTTAGACATCGGTCTTAGAAAGACTTCGGCAGTCGTGTTAAAACGTGTAAAATGGTAGAAAAACAATAGTTAGAAAGGCTGGTAACAGGAAATGGATAACAATGGAAAAGATACAAAAAGTTCAGTGAAACTGAACCGGAAAATGAGAATGTGGCATAAATACAGAAATTACTGCTTCGGAGCGGCAGGTGTGCTTGTGGCACTGGTTATCTGCGTGGCAGTTATCCGGTTTATGGGAAGATCATCTTCCGACAATAAGCAGCAGGCGGCAGTACCGCCGACAACGGCGCAGCAGACAATACAGAATGAAACACAGCCGGTAACACAGGCACCGACAGTGGCAGCAACAGAAGCACCGACAACACAGCCTGCAACAGAAGCTACAACGGCAGCACCGTCAAACAGCGGTATCCTTGCCATTGACGGACCTGCCGGAGAAGCGGATTTTACAACACAGGATTATTACAGTGATGCTGTATTGTTCGGGGATTCTATTATCGGCGGTATTCAGGAATACGGTTTCTTAAACAGCGCACATGTAGTTGCCGGAAATAACCTGACAACGACAAAGGCAGTTGCAGAAGTAGACAGCGTAGCACAGTTAAATCCTTCCAAGGTATTTATCATGGTCGGCTTAAATGATGTCAATTTCGGAAGCAAGAGCGCTGAAGCGATAGCAGAAGATTTAATTACACTGGCAGGAGCCGTAAAGGATAGCTGTCCGTCCGCAAAGGTATACATTTTATCCCTGCTTCCTGTAACAAGTGGGTTTGAAGCGCGTGATACGAATAAAATCACACAGTCTGCAATTGATGATGTAAATGATACGGTAAGTGTTCTTGCAGCTTCTGCCGGATACACCTATATTGATGTGGCTTCTGCATATAAAAACGGTGCCGGATACTTAAATCCGGATTACAGCACCAACGGTATGAACCTGCATCATGATTACTATGCATTCCTGTTAAATTCAATCGCAGAGGTAGCAAAATAATGAGATTTCACGTACTGACCCTGTTTCCGCAGATGATTCTGGACGGACTGAATACAAGTATTACAGGACGCGCAATCCAGAACGGAATTTTATCGGTAGATGCGGTAAATATCCGTGATTTTGCGGAAAATAAATATATGAAGGTGGACGATTATCCGTATGGCGGCGGTGCCGGACTGGTTATGCAGCCGGGACCTGTCTGCTCCGCGTATAAAAGCGTGACAGAGCGGATTGGAAAGAAGCCGAGAGTGGTGTATATGACACCGCAGGGGTATCCGTTTACACAGCAGATGGCACAGGAATTTGCACAGGAAGAGGATTTGTGTATTCTGTGCGGGCATTATGAGGGCATTGATGAGCGTGCGCTGGAAAAGATCGTGACCGATTATGTGTCCATTGGAGATTATGTGCTGACCGGCGGAGAACTGCCGGCAATGGTTGTGATTGATGCGGTGTCCAGACTGGTGCCGGGTGTTTTAAATAACAAAGAATCGGCAGAAACCGAAAGCTTTGAAAATGGACTGCTTGAATATCCGCAGTATACCCGTCCGGTGGAATTTGAAGGCATGCGAGTACCCGACATTCTTTTATCGGGACACCACGGCAATGTAGACGCATGGCGTCTTGAAAAGTCTGTTGAGCGGACAAAGAAGTACCGCCCCGATTTGTATGAAGCTTATGTAAAGGAACAGGAATCCCTGCAGGATAAAAAGAAGCATAAAAAATAAATTTTGGGGATTGACTGAAAAAAAATATTATTGTATAATTATCACTGTGCTTGTCGTGTAAAGGCGGCACAGTGATAATAAAAGATAAGAAATCTTAGATTTCTGCCTAGATAGCTCAGTCGGTAGAGCAGAGGACTGAAAATCCTCGTGTCACTGGTTCGATTCCGGTTCTAGGCACTTTTGCGGGTGTAGTTCAATGGTAGAACACTAGCCTTCCAAGCTAGATACGTGGGTTCGATTCCCATCACCCGCTTTTTGTGTACCCAAAAACAAATAGCTTTTATCGCAGAGCCAAATCTGATATTTGGCTCGCGATTCCTTTGGCATTAAAATGCCTGCGGAATGGAGATTAGTGAGATTATGACAAAAAGAACGAAAAGCATTTTAGAGCGGTTAGATGAGCGATATACGACAGAGTTCCGGTGCAGTTTAAATTATACGACACCGTGGGAGCTGCTTGCGGCAACGATGCTGTCGGCGCAGTGTACCGACGAGCGGGTCAATATTGTGACAAAGGATTTATTCGTAAAGTACCCGGATGTATCGGCAGTTGCACATGCAGATGTAAAGGAAATGGAGCAGGATATCCGCTCGATTGGATTTTACCACAGCAAGGCAAAGAACCTGATTGAAACGGCAAGAAGAATCTGTGTGGATTTTGGCGGAGAAGTGCCGTCTTCATTAGAGGAGCTTACAAGTCTTCCGGGGGTCGGCAGAAAGACGGCGAATGTCATCCGCGGCAATATTTTTCATGATCCGAGTATCGTGGTAGATACCCATGTCAAGCGTATTTCCCAAAGACTGGGTTTTACAAAGGAAACTGAACCGGAAAAGATTGAATATGATTTAATGAAGGTCCTGCCGAAAGACCACTGGATTGTATACAATATACAGATTATTACATTCGGACGGGAAATCTGTACGGCGCGTGCGCCAAAGTGCAGTGAGTGTTTTTTGCAGGATATCTGTAAATCAAAGGATAAGAGATAGAAAGTAAACGGGAAACGAGGATTGGTTATGATAAGGGACTATGTGGCATTGGATTTGGAAACTTCGGGGCTGAATCCGTCAGAAAATCAGATTATTGAAATCGGCATGGCAAAGGTCTGTGACGGCGAGATTACAGAAACCTACAGCCGTCTGTTAAATCCGAAGGAGAAGCTGTCGCAGCGGATTGTGGAACTGACCGGAATTACCGATGAAATGGTGGCAGGGCAGCCGCATGTTTCGGAAGTAATTGATGAAATTGTAAGTTTTATCGGGGATATGCCGCTTCTGGGACATAATATTATATTTGACTATTCTTTTTTGAAAAAAGCGTGTGTGAATCATGGGATTCCTTTTGAAAAGAACGGAATTGATACCTTAAAGCTTGCAAGAAGACTGCTTCCTGAGGTGGAACATAAAAATCTGGATGTGCTTTGCGCATATTTTCAGATTAATCCGGGTAATTCGCACCGCGCCTTAGACGATGCGGTCAGCGCCCATCAGCTTTATTACAGGCTGCATGAGGTAAAACCGGACGATGAAGGGTTTAGAGAAACCCTGCCGCTTAATTACACGGTCAAAAAAGATACGCCGGTTACGGCGGCACAGAAACGGTATCTGGCAGCATTGGTTTCCTATCACGGACTGACACTGGAGCAGGACATTGACAGCCTGACAAAGAGCAAGGCGTCTAAAATCATTGATGGCATTATTTCGGAACATGGGAAACTGCCGTATAAAAAATAAAAAGTCTGTTTAATCGTAAGCGCAGTAAAAAGTTAGGCAGGTGAAGTCTCTCCGCGCTGGATGGCTTTTAAACGGGCAATAATCGGGTCTTTGGAAAGTGAGGAAAGCTGCTCTGCCTGTGCGATTAAAAAGTCGATTTTTTCAGGCTTTCCATATTCCATGTAATATCCGGCAAGCAGGGTATAGTTTTTACCGATGTCGGTATGGGTTGCAATGCCGAATTCCAAAAATGCGGCAGCCTCTTTTTTCAACCCCTGTTCTGTCAGTAGTTCAGCAATTCTTGCAAGGGAGCGGCTCAGTGTGACATAGTTGTTGTCATAATCGGTCAGGTCGGTTAAGTTGCCGACACCGTATTCCAATTTTAAATCGGTGTTCGTAAAACCTGACAGATTTAAAATCTTTTTTTCTTTTAAAGCTTCAATTGTATGCCACTCCTTTAAGATACGTTCATCCTGCGTATCCGGACAGGTCAGTGTATCCGGAATCCGGATGTAATCCAGTCCGGAAATATCTTTTTTCCGCACAGAATTGGCTTCCGACTCCCGTTTCCAGAAGGTTTCATTGTTAATTTTCTCTTTTTTTGAATTTTTTTTCATATTATGTTGAAGCAGAAATAATATTAGTATAAAATAAGGCAGTATCAGTTTCATAATTTATCCTTTACATTGGGATAATCACAGAAATGGAGCAAGTGTGAAAAATCCTTAAATTCAAGATTTTTCACACGGCAGTTTTGTGCCGCAGGCGTCACAAAGCTGCGCTTATCGCAGAACTGAATAAATTCAGTCCGCGATTCCTCCGGCATTAAAATGCCTGCGGAATGGAGAAGAAAATGATTAATTTTAACAATAAAAAAAACAAGCAAATTTTTTCTGCAATTATCATTATTATTTTAGTATTGGCAATGGTTGTGCCGATGGTGGCATCAGCCCTGCTTTACTAATCATAACCTAAATAAGGCAAAGTGGCAAGTTTTACTTAAAGACCTGCCGGAATGGAGAGTATATGAATCCGGGAAAAGTATCAAATTCGATTTTGAAGCGTTCTGTTTTAAAGCAGATAAAAAAACGTGAAGAATATGCGGCGAAACCGGCGATTGGTGTAGACTGTGCGTATATCAGCCTGCAAAAGAAAGACAAGCCTGCGGTGGTGAGTGCGGCAGCGGCTGCAACGGGGGACATTGCAGCGAAAAATCCGGTACAGCGAGCCGCCAATAATATTTATGCAGGCGGCGGAATTCCCGTGGCGGCGGAGTGTACGGTGCTTTTACCGCTGTCCGCAGAGGAGGCGAAGCTGCGGGAAATCATGGAAACGCTCCAAAAGCAGTGCGAACCGCTGGGTATCCAGATTTCCGGCGGACATACGCAGGGCAGTGCAGCGGTTTTAGAACCGGTTGTAACGGTGACGGTAATCGGGCTGTGTGACGGGAAAAATTTATCGGCGAAAAATATTCATCCGGGACAGGACGTGATTCTGACAAAGTGGATTGGTATCAGCGGCATCCGGCAGATTATTGCAAAGAACCGCCCGGAAATTTTACGGTTTTACAGAGAAGACGTGATTGAAAAGGCACAGGGAAATGCACAGGATATGTCCGTTGGGGAAGAAGCGTTTCTTGCTGCACAGGCAGGCGTGACCGGTATGCACGATGTTTCTGAGGGCGGCATTTTTGCAGCACTGTGGGATATGGCAGAAGCCGGAAAAGTCGGACTGGATATTGATTTTAAAAAGATTCCGGTCAGACAGGAGATTATTGAAATTTGTGAAATTTTTGACGTAAATCCATATGAATTGGAATCTTGTGGTGCTTTGTTAATGACAGCGGATAACGGACATGATATAATAAAAATATTGTCTGATGCAGGAATTAAGGCATCTGTCATTGGAAGAACAACGGCAGACCACAATAAAATTTTGCGCAATGACGATGAGGTACGGTATTTGGACACACCGAACCGGGACGAGGTATATCGTTTTATATAAGTCTTGGATTACAGCGAAAGGCGGATGAATGTATGAGAGAAAAGATATTAAATATGCTGGAAAAAAACAGCAGAATCGATTTAAAAGACATGGCGGTTATGCTTGGCATGACAGAGGTGGAAGTCGCCAATGAAATCGCGGATATGGAAAAAGAGCATGTCATCTGCGGTTATAATACCCTGATTAACTGGGACAAGACAAGTGAAGAAAAAGTAACAGCCCTGATTGAAGTGAAAGTCACACCGCAGCGCGGATTGGGATTTGACAGCATTGCAGAGCGCATTTATAAATATGATGAGATTACATCGGTTTATTTAATGTCCGGTGGATTTGACTTTACGGTCATTATTGAAGGCAAGACGATGAAATCAGTGGCACAGTTTGTAGCCAATAAGCTTTCACCGCTGGATTCGGTACTCAGCACATCCACACATTTTGTACTGAAAAAATATAAGGATTACGGCAGGGTATTGGATGCAGAAGAAAAAGATGAAAGGATGCTGGTGACACCATGAGAAATCCATTGTCAAAGAAAATAATCGGTATTGAACCGTCAGGAATCCGTAAATTTTTTGATATTGTCAGTGAAATGCCGGATGCGATTTCTTTAGGTGTCGGAGAACCGGATTTTGATACACCGTGGAATGTCCGCGAAGAAGGCATTTATACGCTGGAAAAGGGAAGAACATTTTATACATCCAATGCAGGTTTAAAAGAACTGCGTGAAGAAATCAGCCGGTATGTAAGCCGTAAATATGATCTGCACTATGACCCGGTGCATGAAATTTTTGTTACGGTCGGCGGTAGTGAAGCGATTGATGTGGCACTGCGCTGTATGACAGACCCCGGCGATGAGGTGCTGATTCCGCAGCCGAGTTATGTGTCGTATCTGCCGTGTGCAGTCATGGCGGATGCTGTGCCGGTGCCGATTGAATTAAAGGCGGAAAATGATTTTAAGCTGACAAAAGAACAGCTTTTAAACAGCATTACGGATAAGACCAAGATACTGGTACTGCCATATCCGAACAATCCGACCGGTGCAATTATGACGAAGGAAGAACTGGAAGAACTTGTTCCGGTGATTATTGAAAAGGATTTATATGTGATTTCCGATGAAATTTATGCGGAACTGACATATGGAGGGAAGCGCCACTGTTCGATTGGTTCACTGCCTGGCATGAAGGAGCGGACCATTGTGATTAACGGCTTTTCAAAAGCGTTTGCAATGACCGGATGGCGCTTAGGCTATGCCTGCGGACCTGCCACGGTCATTGAACAGATGGTAAAACTCCACCAGTTTGCGATTATGTGTGCACCGACGAACAGCCAGTTTGCGGCAGTGGAAGCGTTGAAAAATTGTGACATGGAGGTTGAAATGATGGTAGAGGCATATGATCAGAGAAGACGTTTTCTGCTCAATGCCTTTAAAGAGATGGGACTGGAATGTTTTGAGCCGTATGGCGCATTTTATGTATTTCCGTCAATTAAGAAATTTGGAATGACATCAGAGGAATTTGCAACAAGGTTACTGAGTGAACAGAAGCTGGCAGTAGTACCGGGAACAGCTTTCGGAGCATCAGGTGAAGGCTTTGTGCGCATTTCTTATGCGTACTCCATCGAAAATTTAAAGGTGGGATTAGAAAGAATACAGAAGTTTATAGAGTCCTTGGGAGGAAATGATGGCAGAATTTAGCGTAGAATATATCAATCCTTTTTTAATGGCGGCAACCAGCGTGATTAAAGATATTTGCCAGGTTGATATGAAAATTGGCAGACCGTATGTAAAGACAACGGAGTTTGCAAGTGATTCCGTGATTATTATGATTGGTGTGACAGGAGAAGTGCGCGGACAGGTTTTAATGTCATTTCCGGAAGCACATGCGCTCCATGTAGCCTCCAAGATGATGATGGGGATGCCGGTTACGGCACTCGACGATATGTCTGCCAGTGCGATTAATGAGCTGGGCAATATGATGATGGGAAATGCGGCAACGATTCTTTCGACAAAAGGCATTGCCATGGATATCACACCGCCGACTTTATGCCGCGGAAATGTTTATTTAAAGCAGTCTTACAGTCAGAATATCTGTGTTCCGCTGACAAGTGATGAGATTCATATGGAACTGGATATTGCAATTAATGTGAATTAATTATAATACACGGCGGAGGCATTGACGGATAGGACGGTGCAGTTGTGTAACTGGTTGATTGCAGGATCAGAAAGGGGAAAAGATGTTAAATATTGTATTACATGAACCGGAGATGCCGGCGAATACCGGAAATATCGGAAGAACGTGTGTGGCGGCGGGCGCAAGACTGCATTTGATTGAACCGCTCGGCTTTAAGTTAAATGAAAAGATGTTAAAGCGTGCCGGACTGGATTACTGGGACAAGCTGGACGTAACCGTGTACGATGACTATGCGGATTTTCAGAAAAAAAATCCGGGTGCAAAGATATATATGGCAACGACTAAGGCACAAAAGACTTACTGTGATGTGTCTTATGAGGATGACTGTTATATTATGTTTGGCAAGGAAAGTGCCGGAATTCCGGAAGAAATTCTGGTCGATAATGAGGAAACATGTATCCGTATCCCGATGATTGGTGATATCCGTTCCCTGAATCTGTCCAATTCCGTTGCAATTGTACTGTATGAGGCTTTGCGCCAGCACAATTTTGAAACAATGAATCTGGAAGGACATCTGCACAGATTGCACTGGAAAAGTGAATGAATATAAGAATAGCATGAAAAAATGGTAGTCGTAGACATCTCTATTTTAAGAGGTACGGAATTTGTTCATCAGTTCCCTGGCGGCGTTGAAGTAACATTAGACATTCCGGCAGGCTATGAGGAAGCCAATACAAAGGTATTCCGTATGGAAGCAGACGGAACGGCAACAGATATGCAGGCAGTCTGCAAGGACGGCAAAGCAGTCTTTGTAACCAACCATTTCAGTACCTATGTTATTGCAGAACAGGCAAAGACGGCAGAGGAAGCACCGAAGGTTGTGAATGAAAATGTTTCAACCGCACAGACCGAAGCTGCAAAAGCAGAAAATACAAAGAATGAAACTGTAAAAACAGGCGATACCGCCAATGCAGGATTATATGTAATGCTGATGGCAGTCATGTTTATCGGTGCAGGCGTTCTGGTCATCAGAAAACGTAAAGATTTATTTACAAAATAGAATTAGAAGCAAAAGTAAATATAAAGTTGTAAAAGACTGAAAATAAAAGCCGGCGTATAAAGTAAGCAGAAAAGCAAAACTTGATACGTCGGCTTTTTACAGTGTAATATTTTCTAAAGCCAACCCCATCCCGCCCGCTACACTTCCGGTAAAAAAATCATCCGCTTTCCAAAGCCAAGTGCCACCGGCGAAAGCCATTGCCGTCCCGTTCGCCACGCCCCCGGTAAAAAAATCATCCGCGGTCCGAAGTCAAGTGCCAACGGTGAGGAACGCGGATGATTTTTTTACCTATTACTTACTTAAAGCCAGTGTAAAAATAAACTCTGTGCCGACGCCGACGGTGCTGACGACATCAATCGTTTCATTGTGTGCCTGTAAAATTTCCTTAGTGATAGAAAGGCCAAGGCCGGAGCCTTTTTTGTCGCGGCCGCGGGATGCATCGGATTTATAAAAGCGGTCCCAGATTTTATCAAGACTTTCCTTTGAAATACCGGAGCCGTTGTCCTTGACGGAAATATAGGCTTTCTCACCTTTTTCCCGCACGGAAATGTAAATCACGGAATTTTCGTGGCTGAATTTAATTGCGTTGTCGACAAGGTTGTAAATAACCTGTCCGATTTTGCTTTTATCGGCTTTGACGGAACAGGTTTCCGCGGAAAAGGTCAGCTGGAACTGAATCCGCTTCTTTTTACACGTTCCCTCAAAGGTTTCAATCGTGTGCTTGATAATCGAATTGACATCAAATACGGACAATTCAAGCCGCACGGTTTTCGGGTCTAATTCATTCAGCGTTAAAATGTTGCTTGTCAGCTTCGTCAGCCGGTCCGTTTCAAACAGTACAATATCAATATATTTTTTTGCCATTTCCGGCGGAATCGTACCGTCTGCAATGGCTTCCAGATATCCCTTAATCGATGTCAGCGGTGAGCGGAAATCGTGGGAAATGTTGGATAGGAACTTCTGCTGGAACTGGTCGGATTCGTCCAGCTTTGATGCCATATAATTTAAGGAAGCGGACAGCCGTCCGATTTCATCAATATCATTTTTGACATCAATTTTATAGGCGAGATTTCCTTTTCCGTATTCCTTTGTCGCTTTGATAATGCCGTTGAGCGGTTTGTGAATCTGGACAAAGTACAGTGCGATAAAGCTGAGGCTTAAAAGCATTACCATAACCAGTGTGATGTAGTTGGTATTAAAGGTTGTGTATACATTATCGGTAATCACATTTTCATCTAAATGCACAACCACATAGCCTTTCATCGTAAAGGAGCTGGTTATCGGTGCGAAGACACTTAAACAGGTACAGTCAAGCATACCGTAAAAATCGCCGGTCTGCGTGTGTTTTGTCCCCAGACTGGTATAATCAAAGCCATCAATGGTGTATAAAATATCTTTTGTGTTATGCTCCTGTGCATAAGCTGTATCCAGAATGATATTGCCTGCGGTGTCGATAAACATAATGCGTGTATCGTTGAGCAGGGCAACGGTCCGTAATTCGGTTTCAACGATACGCAGGTGTTCCTCACTGAAATAGTCATCGGCGTATTCACTTGAAATCGACAGTGCCTGCTTGTACAGGGCATCTGTATAGTAGTTGTAAACCTTTGCATAGTCGATGCGGTAGCTGATAAAAGTCACGCCTAAAAAGCCGAGCAGGGCAACTGCCGCATAGACAAAAAGGTATTTGGTTAAAAGATTAAATTTCATAATTGAAAACAATCCTTTCCGGTGTTATGACGGTTTTTTTCATCTTCGTGGATTACCGGCGTGTTACGAACTTGTAACCGATGCCCCATACCGTTTCAATCGACCAGTTTGCGTGGTCTTTGATTTTTTCACGGATTCGCTTGATATGGACATCGACCGTCCGGGTATCTCCGATATATTCATAACCCCAGATGTGGTCTAAAAGCTGTTCCCTTGTAAAGACCTGATTCGGCGAAGAAGCCAGAAAGTAGAGCAGTTCCAGTTCCTTCGGCGGCATTTCCACCGTCTTTCCGCAGTATTGCACGGAATAATTGCTGAGATTGATAATCAGATCCGGGTATTCCACGCACTGCACAGTTGCACCGACCGGCGCGGATTCCGCCGGCATCTGGTAGCGGCGTAAAACTGCCTTGACGCGGGCAACCAGCTCCTTTGTTTCAAACGGCTTGATAATATAATCATCAGCCCCCAGTTCCAGTCCGAGTACCTTATCAAAGGTTTCGCCCTTGGCGGATAGCATGATAATCGGTACATTGTTGGACTTGCGGATTTCACGGCAGACTTGATAGCCGTCAATACCCGGAAGCATTAAGTCCAGTAAAATGAGGTTCGGGCGGAAAGTGTCAAGCTGGAGCAGGGCACTTTCGCCGTCATAAACAATCTTTGTTTCAAAACATTCTTTTGTCAGATAAAGAGAAATGAGTTCTGCAATATTTTCGTCATCGTCAACAATCAGTATTTTTTGTTTTGTCGCCATGTAAAAATCCCCCTTTTATTTAAAATCTACAATGGTTACACCGGTGTCGCCCTCGCCGATTTCGCCGAGACGGAACGACTTGATATAAGGAACACCGCGCAGGTAGGCGGTAACGCCGTTTCGCAGCGCACCGGTGCCTTTTCCGTGTACAATGCGTACCTGCGGAATTCTTGAAATGTACGCATCGTCTAAATATTTGTCCAGTTTGGCAACCGCTTCGTCAACGGTCAGTCCCAAAAGATTGATTTCATGGGAAATCGAAGCCGCCTTGGACATCTTGATTTTGCCGGAGCCGCCAGCTCCCTTCGGTGCTTTTTTAGCTTCTTCCGGGTCTTTGTAGCCGACAAGAATCTCTAAGTTATTGATTTTTGTCTTGGTGCTTAAACTGCCCATCTGTACGGTGATTTCGCCCTTCGGACTTGGCGGTGCGGTCACGGTGCCGATTAAGTTCATGCTTAGAACGCGCACATGTGTGCCGACTTTAAATTCGGAAATGTCGTGTGCCTTATGTGCTTTCGGCTTTGCTGCCTGGACGGAAAGTTTTTCCTGACGTTTATTCATCTTGTCACGGATGGCACTGCGCTGTTTTTCCAGTTCTTTTACGGTCATGCCGTGCTTGTTCATCGTCTTAATCGTCTGGTCGGCATATTCTTTGGCATCTTTTAAAATCGCCGCCGCTTCTTCGTTGGCTTTGCGCAAAATTTTGTCGCGGCGTTCATCTAACCGGTCGGATTTTGTCTTTAATTCGTCCTTTAACTGCTGGATTTCCTGCTTATAGGCATTGATTTCGGCACGTTCTTTTTCAATCGTAATGCGGCTATGCTCCAAATCGGAGAGCAGGTCTTCAAACTGTACGTCATCGGCATCCATGCGGGCAGAAGCATCTTTAATAATATAATCGGGCAGACCGAGCTTTTTGGAAATTGCAAAAGCGTTACTTTTTCCCGGAATACCGATTAATAAGCGGTAGGTTGGACGCAGGGATTCCACGTCAAATTCACAGCAGGCATTTTCCACGCCGTCCGTGGTGAGTGCATACACCTTAATCTCGCTGTAATGTGTGGTCGCCATGGTTGTAATGCCGCGTTTGTGCAAATCATTTAAAATGGAAATGGCAAGTGCCGCACCTTCTGTCGGGTCTGTTCCCGCACCGATTTCATCAAATAAAATCAGGCTGTGTGCATCGGCTTCCTTTAAAATGCTGACGGTGTTTGTCATATGGGAAGAAAATGTACTTAAACTCTGCTCAATGCTCTGTTCATCACCGATATCGGCAAATACATTGTCAAATACGGCAAGCTCGGAGTGGTCGAGAGCCGGAATGTGCAGACCGGACTGCGCCATTAAGGTCAGCAGTCCCACGGTCTTTAAAGAAACCGTTTTACCGCCGGTATTCGGACCGGTGATAATAAGCAGATTAAAATCCTTTCCTAAATAAATGTCGATTGGCACAACCTTATGCGGGTCAATCAGCGGGTGACGTCCCTTTTTAATATTGATATAATTGTTGGTATTCATAACCGGGCAGCTGCATTTATATTGCTTGGACATCTGTGCCTTTGCAAAAATGAAATCCAGCGTAGTCAGTACCTGAAAATCCGTTAACAGTTCATCGGTAAATTCAGATGCCTTTGCGCTTAATTCTGCAAGAATGGCTTCAATTTCAGCCTGTTCCTTTAATTCAAGCTCGCGGATATCATTGTTTAATTTGACAACCGCCGCCGGTTCGATAAAAAGAGTTGAACCGGTTGCAGACTGGTCATGCACCATGCCGGGTACCTGCGATTTGTATTCGGCTTTGACTGGAAGACAGTATCTGCCGGAGCGTGAGGTGATGACAAAATCCTGTAAGCAGTTACGCACGGAAGATGAATTTAACATCTTATTTAATTCGGTGTGAATCCGTTCAGCGGCAAGCACCTTCTGACGGCGGATACTGCGCAGATTTGCACTGGCATCATCGCTGATTTCATCTTCTGAGAGAATACAGCGCTTAATTTCTGTATTTAACGGTGTCAGCGGTTCAAGTGCATGAAAATATCCCGTTAAGGAATCGGTGGTATCTTCGTAATAATTTTTTACCCTTGCCGCCGCGGTCAGCAGGGAACTGATATGCAGTAACTCTACCGTATTTAAGGAGCTGCCGATTTCAAGACGTTTTACGGAAGCGCCGACATCATGTACACCGCCAAAAGAAACAGCCCCCTTTGCATAGACACGGGAAAGGGCATCACTGGTTTCTGAAAGAGCAGCGTTAATATCGTGGATGTCCGTCATCGGCACAAGCTTTTTTAAGCGTTCCTTTGCTTTATCGGAAGCCGCAAAAGATACTAAGCGGTCAATAATTTTATCATATTCAAGAGTCGTTAAAGACTTGTAATTCATTCATTTCTCCAATCCGGAAATGCAGGGTCTTGCAGACACGGAATCTGTGGCATTTCCGGCACAGATTCCATTTTATTGTACCGCATTTGAAACAAAAATTCTACTATGGATATAAGAATTTACAAGTAGGTCATAAATTGTTCATAACTGTCCGTTATAATAAAATTAATTTTGCAGTTCAATAAAAGTTAGGTTATGGTGACAGAAAAAATGGGAAACACAGAACATAAGGAAGAAGACTCCTTTGCTTTATATACGGAAAAAATCGTACCCAAGCCGTCCGTGAAGTACCGCAGACTAATCCGCGCGGCAAAGTTTTTTGTGGCGGCAGTGCTGTTTGGTTTGATTGCAAGCGGTGTGATGCTTCTCGTATATCCGGCATTGGAAAAAAGAATGGTTCAGAGGAATACGGACAAAGAAATTCTGACCATTGAAAAGGATGAATATCCGAGTGAAGAACAGGATAATACGGAAACAAAAGAAACGACAGCCGATGACAATTATGAGGCAGTGTTACAGACAACCGATGCGGCAGCTTTAAAAAATGTTGCTACGGCGGCGATTAAATCACTGGTATTAATTGACGTCTATAAGACCGATATGGGAAATATCCTGACGGAAACACAGAGTGCGACAGAAACGGTCGGACTTGTAATCGGACAGGTCAATTCAGAATATATTATTTTGACGAATGCGGAGGTTGTGCGTGATTCGTCGTCACTGGTCGTAAAGGTTTCAAAAGCGACAGAAGTCGATGCCGAGCTGGTTGGAAGCGATACGGATACCGGCATTGCGATTGTCAGTGTCAAGGAATCGCAGATTCCGTCCAAAGAAAGAAGTTCGATTGTAACAGCGCAGTTAGACAACTCTTACAGCATACAGCAGGGGGATATTGTCGTTGCGGCAGGCAGGCTTTACGGACAGAATAAGACGGTTGATTACGGCATGGTTTCAGGCATTTCAACAAAAAGCGGTGTCGATAACAGCTATGAGATTATCAGCACGGGACTTGCGGGCATAGAAGGCGATTACGGTTATCTTTTTAATATGAAGGGAAATGTTGTCGGCATTTCCATGAAGAATACAAAGACGACATTTTCAGTGCTTGGCATTTCGGATTTAAAATCAATGATACAGGAATTATCCAACGGGAACAGTCCGGTATATTTCGGCATTAAAGGGCAGAATGTAACCGGTACAATGGCAACGCGCTATGGACTGCCGGTGGGAATTTACGTAACGGATATTGAACTGGACTCTCCGGCATATGCGGCGGGAATCCAGCCGGGGGATATTATTACAGGGATTGACGGAAATATGGTTTTGACAATTCAGGCATTTAGTGAGAAACTATATCAGTGTGAAAGCGGTCAGCAGATTTCTATTACAGCCAAACGGTTTGGCGGGGATGAATATAAGGATATGACATTTAACGCCGTAATTGCGGTGAAATAAAGTATATAATCCGGCTGGCGGCAGGAGAAATGAGAAAAGGAAAGGGCAGATTATGCATTTTATTGAAAAATTTAAGGACGGAGACAGAATCTCCGATGTTTACCTTTGTAAGTCCAAATCAACAGCACTCACAAAGTCAGGAAAAGAATATGAAAATGTGATGCTTCAGGATAAGACCGGACAAATGGATTCCAAAATATGGGACCCGTCTTCCGGCGGTATCTGTGACTTTGATGCCATGGATTATGTTGCAGTAACGGGACAGGTTATCAGCTTTAACGGCGCATTACAGTTAAAGATTGAAAGAATCCGCAAGGCAGACGAAGGAGAATATGTTCCGTCTGATTATATTCCATGTTCTAAGTATGATATCGAAGAAATGTATACAGAACTCATGCAGTATATAGGCAGTGTGAAGAATGAGTATCTTTCGGCACTGTTAAAGAGCTTTTTTACAGACGATGCCGATTTTATTGCAAAGTTTAAGAGCATTGCGGCAGGAAAGACGGTACACCACGGCTTTTTGGGCGGATTATTAGAGCATAGTTTAAGTGTAACCAGACTGTGTGTAAAGATTGCGGAAAATTATCCGTTTTTAAACCGCGATTTACTGATTACATGTGCGGCGCTTCACGATGCCGGAAAAGTAAAGGAACTCGCACCGTTCCCAAAGAACGATTATACGGACGAGGGTAATTTCCTCGGACATATTGTAATGGGTTATGAAATGATTCAGCAAAAGATTGCAGGCATTGAAGGTTTTCCGTCGGTGCTGGCTTCCGAAGTCGGACACTGTATTTTATCCCATCACGGCGAGCTTGAATACGGTTCACCGAAAAAACCTTGTATTATGGAAGCGGTAGCACTGTCCATGGCAGATAATATGGATGCCAAAATGGAAACGTTTAAAGAGGCACTGGAAGCCAAAGACACCAACGAATGGCTTGGTTTTAACCGGTGGCTGGATGCAAATATCAAAAAGACATTGTAGAGGTAAATGTGAAAAGCGAATTTAAAAAAGACGATTGTGTGACACTGCACATTGAGGATATCGGAACGGGCGGCGAAGGCATCGGAAAAGCGGACGGATTTACATTTTTTGTAAAAGATGCCATTGTCGGCGATGTTATCGAAGCCAAAATTATGAAATTAAAGAAAAATTATGGCTATGCAAGACTGATGAAAGTGCTTACACCGTCTAAAGACCGTGTAGAGCCGAAATGTCCGGTCGCAAGGCAGTGCGGCGGCTGTCAGATACAGGAAATGCGTTATGAAGCCCAGCTTGCCTTTAAGCAGAAAATGGTACAGAACAATTTAGAGCGTATCGGCGGACTTTCGGACTTTGAAATGTACCCTGTAATCGGCATGGAAACACCGTATGCATACCGTAATAAGGCACAGTTTCCGGTCGGGGAAGATAAGGATGGCAATATTGTCATCGGATTTTATGCCGGAAGAACACATCATATTGTGGAGCAGACAGACTGCTGTATTGGTGCGCCGGAAAACGGCGAAGTGCTTCGCAAAGTCAAGGCATATATGCAGAAAAATCAGATTCGCCCGTACAATGAGGAACACCACAGCGGGATTGTGCGCCACATTTTAATCCGCACCGGCTATCATACTAAAGAGATTATGGTCTGTCTGATTGTCAATGCGGCCAAGGCTTCCTGCTTAAAAAATGCAGAACAGCTCACAGAATCGCTGCGTGAAATGGACGGCATGACTTCGGTGATGGTGAATTTCAACACGGAAAAGACGAATGTGATTCTCGGCAAAAAAAGCGAGGTGCTGTGGGGACAGCCGTATATTGAAGATTTTATCGGCGATGTAAAATATCAGATTTCACCGCAGTCTTTCTTTCAGGTAAATCCGATGCAGACGGAAAAGCTGTATGCAAAGGCACTTGAATATGCGGGACTGACCGGAAATGAAACGGTGTGGGATTTGTACTGCGGTATCGGAACGATTTCGTTATTCCTTGCAAAAAATGCGCGCAAGGTATACGGCGTGGAAATTGTGCCGCAGGCAATTGAAGATGCCCGCAATAATGCAAAGCGTAACGGTATCGACAACGCAGAGTTTTTCGTGGGAAAGGCGGAAGAAGTCGTACCGGCATTTTATGAAAAAGCCCTAAAGCAGGCGCAGGATTCGGAAGCCGGTAAGAGTATCCGCCCGGACGTGGTCGTTGTGGATCCGCCGAGAAAGGGCTGCGAGGAAATACTGCTTGAAACGATTGTGAAAATGCAGCCACAGCGGATCGTCTACGTAAGCTGCGACTCGGCGACACTGGCGCGTGATTTAAAATTTTTAAGTGCCAACGGCTACGCCGTAAAGAAAGTCCAGCCGGTAGACCAGTTTGGACATAGTGTTCATGTGGAGACGGTAGTCTTACTTTCCAAGGGCGCTAAAGGTCCGGTGGACCTTTGCTCAGCGCGGACCGAAGTGGAACGGAGAATGGTCGATAGCAGAAAAGTGAAGGTGGACTTCTCTCTGGAGGATATGGATTTATCTAAATTTAAGGGAAAAGCAACTTATGAGCAGATAAAGGCATATGTACTTGAAAAGACAGGACTGAAGGTTTCATCTTTGTATATCGCACAGATTAAGAAGAAGTGTGGATTGGATGTCAGTGAGAACTTTAATTTGTCTAAATCAGACAATGCGAGACAGCCACAGTGTACACCAGAGAAGGAAGATGCGATTATGCAGGCGTTTAAGCATTTTGGAATGATTTGATTGTGGATAAATGAACATCGTGTGTCTATCTTACTGATAGGAAACGTAAAAAGGACATTCCTGAATCGTAATTATTACGGGTCAAAGGATGTCCTTTTTGGTTGTCTTGGAGTGTCCAAAGGACAAGGTAATGAGACTGAGAGTATTAAGACTTATTAGAATTATACCTGGATAGGCTACAATTAACTGGACAGATTTTTTAAGGTCATATAATCTATAATAAATACACAAAGGAGCACTCATTATGACCGAACCAAAACAACGAAGAAAACCTCGTAAATATACCGATGAATTCAAACAGCAACTGGTGGAACTATATCGTTCCGGCAAACGCAGATGCGATATCTGCCGTGAATATGACATTGCTACTTCCCTGTTTGACAAATGGGTAAAGCAGGCATCCAATTCCGGCTCTTTCCATGAAAAAGATAACCGGACTCCAGAGCAGGAAGAACTGATCCGGCTTCGGAAAGAAAACCAGCAGTTAAGAATGGAAAATGATATTTTAAAACAAGCGGCGCTGATCTTAGG
>JABLTL010122723.1_pt1 | contig 20445 bp, 16 predicted proteins | sample 7160151 | NCBI WGS metagenome assembly JABLTL01 (sample SAMN14651223, study PRJNA627086) | human gut metagenome | isolation source: feces | host: Homo sapiens
ATTATGGACAAAAAGTTAATGTATACATTAAAAAAATTGATAATGATAAGAAAAAAGTCAAATTATTGATAAAAAATAGTTTATAATTAAAAATTATAGATAATTCTAAATTTAAGGAGGAACAAAAATGGTAAAAGATAATGAAATTAAGGCACAAGTATCACCATTTGCAATAAGAGAAGGAGAAATAAAAACTTTTGATGGTAAAGATGGATATGTGTCAATGAATCAAATTGTACATAAGATAAATATAGGACATATAAATGAAATCCATTTTGCAATACTAGATTTAGTAAATGAGTTTGAATTTATAACATCAAGACAGTTATATCAGATGCTAGAAATAAAGGGAATTGATCCCAAGTCACAAGATAAATTAAATAACAAATTAGAGCAATTAGTAAAATCTAAAATTTTAACAAGATATTATTTTACATCAGATGAAGGAAAAGGAATTTATAGAATATACTGCTTAGAAAAAATGGGTAAATATTTGTTAAATTCAAAAGAGGTAGAATGTAAATGGCAACCATCAGATAATACAAAACCTGTGCCAATGATTAAAAAAAGATTAGCAGGAAATCAAACTTTAATTGCATATTTAAGAAAAGTAAAAGCATTTGATAGCTATATTGTAAAACCAGCGATAACAGCAAAAATATCTGGAAAGATATTTAAAGCAAGTGGAGGAGCAGTTAAATTAACAAAAAACGGAAAATCTATACAATTTGTTTTTGAAGTGGTAAGAAGAGAACAAGACTGGCAAAAAAAATTGGTAGATAGAATGAGATTATACAAAGAATTTTATGAAAATTACATTGTTGGAGATTCAGGATTTAATGGAATGCCACAATTGATATTAGTTTGTGAAGATGAAAGACATATTGTAGAAACATATAAAGAAATTGTTACAAATCAATTAGAAATAGAACAAATAAAATTATATTTTACTACAGATTTAAGACAAAACAAGGAAACTTTAGAAGATACACTAGTTGAATTTAAATTAGTGGATGGAAAATACAAGATGGAAAATATAGAATTAAAATTATTAGGAATGTAAATAAAAATGATATAAAATGTTTAAAGTATAAAAAACAACATTTTATATCATTTTTATATTATATACCTAAAATAGATTTAGCACGTTCTACATCTTCATCTGTAGCTAATCTAACATTTTCTAATGGATATTCTAAACCGAGCTTTTTCCATTTAAATTTACCTAAATCGTGATAAGGCAAAATTTCTATTTTTTCTACATTATTTAGTGAAGATATAAAACTTTTTAATTGTTGTAAGTCTTGCTCATCATCAGTGTAACCAGGGACTAGAACTTGCCTAATCCAAACGGGAATATTATTATCACTCAAATATTTAGCAAAATTGAGCTCAAACTTATTGTCAAATCCAACTAAATTTTTACATTTATCACTATTAATATGTTTTATATCTAAAAGAACTAAATCTGTTAAAGTTAATAAATGTTTTATATCAGGTGTAAGAGTTACCATGCCAGAAGTATCTATACAAGTATGAATATTTTTTTCTTTTAATTTTGTAAATAATTCAATCAAAAATTTCACTTGTAATAAAGGCTCACCACCAGAAACAGTAACTCCTCCATTTGGGGTAATATAATTTTTGTATTTCATGATAGATTCTAGAATAGAATCTAAGGATTTATAATTACCTCCATTCATGTCCCATGTATCCCTATTATGACAATATTTACATTGTAAATGACAACCTTGAAGAAAAAGTATAAAACGTATACCAGGTCCATCAACAGCTCCAAAGGTTTCGGCAGAATGAACCTTGGCATAATATCTTAAATCTTTTTTAGGAGAGTTTTCTATAGTCATATTAGTTACCTCTCTAATTAAATGTATTTATATTTTTTCATGAATAGTTCTATTAACAACATCTAATTGTTGTTCTCTAGTTAACTTAGTGAAGTTAACTGCATATCCAGATACTCTGATTGTTAATTGAGGATATTTCTCAGGATGATCCATAGCATCTAGTAATAAGCTTCTATCAAATACATTTACATTTATATGATGACCAGTTTGTTTAAAGTATCCATCTAACATTGTTACTAAGTTTGTTATTCTTGTTTCTTCATCTTTACCTAAAGTGCTAGGTGTGATTGAAAACGTGAATGATATACCATCTTCAGCAGAATCAAAAGGTAATTTTGCAATTGAGTTCATTACTGCTAAAGCACCATTTACATCTCTACCATGTAGAGGGTTAGCGCCAGGTCCGAAAGGAGCTCCCATTCTTCTTCCATCAGGAGTATTACCTGTAGCCTTACCATATACTACATTTGAAGTTATTGTTAAAATAGATAATGTGTGTTTAGAATTTCTGTAAGTTGGATATTTTCTTAGCTTGTTAGCAAAAGTTTTAACAATATCAACAGCAATACTATCAACTCTATCATCATCATTTCCGAATTTAGGAAAATCACCTTCAATTTCATAGTCAACAGCTAATCCAGATTCATCTCTAATTACTTTAACTTTAGCATATTTTATTGCAGAAAGAGAATCTGCCACAACTGATAAACCAGCAATTCCACAAGCCATTGTTCTAACAATATCTTTATCATGAAGTGCCATTTCTATAGCTTCATAAGAATATTTATCATGCATATAATGAATAGCATTTAAAGCTTTGATATATATTTTTGCAACATAATCCATCATCTGATCAAACTTTTCCATTACTTCATCGTAATTTAAGTAATCAGAAGCAATAGGAGCAAATTTTGGCGTAACTTGTTTGCCAGTTTTTTCATCCTTACCACCATTAATAGCATATAATAATGTTTTAGCTAAATTAGCTCGAGCACCAAAAAATTGCATTTGTTTACCTATTTTCATAGGAGAAACACAACATGCTATTCCATAATCATCTCCTAGAGTAATTCTCATTAAATCATCATTTTCATATTGAATTGAAGATGTTTTTATAGATAAATCTGTTGTATATCTTTTAAATCCATCAGGCAATCTAGTAGACCATAATACAGTTAAGTTTGGCTCTGGAGCAGGTCCTAAATTTTCTAGAGTATGAAGGATTCTAAAAGAGTTTTTAGTAACTAATGTTCTACCATCAATTCCCATACCACCAATACTTTCAGTAACCCAAACAGGATCACCACTAAATAATTCGTTATATTCAGGTGTCCTTAAGAAACGAACTAATCTTAATTTCATGATGAAATGATCCATAATTTCTTGAACTTCTTCCTCTGTTATTCTTCCAGATTTTAAATCATGTTCAAAGTAAATATCCAAGAAAGTAGAAGTTCTACCAATACTCATGGCTGCACCGTTTTGATCTTTTATAGCACCTAAATATCCAAAATATAACCATTGAACAGCTTCTTTACTATTACAAGCTGGTTTTGAAATGTCAAATCCATATCTTAAAGCCATTGCTTTTAAATCATTTAAAGCTTTAATTTGTTCACTAATTTCTTCTCTTTCACGTACAACTTCTTCTGTTAAACAATCAACATTAAGAATTTGTAAGTCTTTTTGCTTTTCTTCAATTAAAACATCTACACCATAAAGAGCAACTCTTCTATAATCACCAATAATTCTACCTCTACCATATCCATCTGGTAAACCTGTTATAAGATGAGAACTTCTAGCAGCTCTGATATCAGGTGTATATACACTAAATACTCCATCATTATGAGTTTTTCTATATTTATGAAAAATTTCTTCAACTTCTGAATCAACTTGTCTGTCATAAGCTTCACAAGATTTTTCTACAATTCTAATACCACCAAAAGGCATGATAGCTCTTTTTAGAGGTGCATCAGTTTGTAAACCTACAATTTCTTCTAAATCCTTATCAATATAACCAGCTTCGTGACTATTAACAGTTGAAATTGTTTTAGTATCTATATCTAAAACTCCACCTTTAGATTCTTTTTCTTTTTTATAAAGTTCTAAAACTTCATCCCATAGTTTTTTTGTTTTTTCTGTAGGATTTGTTAAAAAACTAGAATCTCCCTCATAAGGTGTGTAGTTATGTTGAATAAAATCTCTTACATTGATTTCATTTTGCCAATCACCTTTCTCAAATTCATTCCATTGTTCAAATTTCATATTATAAAACCTCCTTAGTTAATTTAATAGTTCATATTTATTATAGCCAATTTGATTATTATTATAATATCATAATGATAAAAAAAATCAATATGTTATTTTAAATTGAATTTTTTATGCATCTTCAAGAATTATTTTTGCAATCTTATAAATTATTCTTTGCTTATGAACAGGGCATTCATCTAAAAGTCGCATGAAATCGCTAGATAAATAAGCTCTACTATCAGTTTTTACACCATTTAGAATTTCTCCTTCTGTAACACCTAAAACAGAACAAATTTCAGCTAATCTATCTAAATTAATATGAGAATAACCAGTTTCTAATCTACTTAAATAACTCATAGTAATATTCATTTTATCACATACGTTTTCTTGCGTAAGATGTCTGGCTAATCGAGCTTTTCGTAAGCGTTCACCAATAAGTTTATAATCTAAAGCCATGAAAATCACCTTCCCATTATATTTTAAAATAATATATAATAAGTAACTAAAAAAGTCAATTATATAATAATATTTCATTTCAAGCTTATATTTATGAATCTTGTTGATATACTAATATAATTTTATATAGTTATGAATTGTTATACTTTGTCAAAAAAACTGATAAATAAAGTTTAAATTATATTGACAATAAAGTAGTATAATATATATAATTATAGCAGAAAATAAACATAAGAGGAGGATAAGATGGAAGATAATTATAATAAAGAAAAAGAAATACAAAAGATGATAGATGATTTAGTAAGAAGAGCTAAAATAGCATCACAAGAATATATGAAATTAGATCAAGAAAAAATAAATAAAATAATAAAAGCAATGTCTATGGCAGGTTTGGAACATCACATGGAATTAGCTAAAATGGCTATTGAAGAAACAGGAAGAGGAATATATGAAGATAAAATAACAAAAAATATGTTTGCAACAGAATATATATATCATAGTATAAAACATGAAAAAACAGTGGGAGTAATTGATGAAAATGTAGAAGATGATTATGTTGAAATTGCAGAACCAATAGGTATAATTGCAGGAGTTACACCGGTAACTAATCCTACATCTACAACTATGTTTAAGTCAATAATTGCAGCTAAAACAAGAAATGTTATAATATTTGGATTTCACCCATCAGCACAAAAATGTAGTATGCAAGCAGCTAAAATTTTGAAAGAGGCGGCAGTAAAAGCAGGAGCACCAGAAGATTGTATATTATGGATAGAAAAACCTAGTATTACAGCAACTAGATTATTAATGAATCATCCTGATGTTGATTTAATATTAGCTACAGGCGGAACAGGAATGGTAAAATCTGCATATTCATGTGGAAAACCAGCATTAGGAGTAGGACCTGGAAATGTACCATGTTATATAGACAAAACAGCAAAACTAAAAACATCTGTAAATGACTTGGTTATGTCAAAATCATTTGATAATGGAATGATATGTGCATCTGAGCAAGCAGTACTTGTGGATAGAGAAATTCATGAAGAATTTGAAGAATTAATGAAAAATGCTGGATGCTATTTTGCAAATGAAGAAGAAAGAAAAAAATTGGCAGATAGTATGTTTGAAAAGTTGGACAATGGTGAATATAAATTAAAATCTCATATACCAGGACAATATCCATATAAAATAGCACAAGATGCAGGATTTGAAATACCTAAAGATACAAAAGTTATTGTGGCTTATGAAACAGGAATAGGAAAGGAATATCCATTTTCAAAAGAAAAATTAAGTCCAGTATTGACATATTATATAGTTGATAGTGAAGAAGAAGGAATAAATAAATCTGAACAATTATTAGAATATGGTGGATTAGGTCATTCAGCAGTTATACATTCAGAGAACAGTGAAACAATATTAAAATTTTCAGAAAAAATGAAAGCTGGAAGAATTATTGTGAATTCTCCATCAACTCATGGTGCAATTGGTGATATATACAATACAAATATGCCATCACTAACTTTAGGTTGTGGTTCATTTGGAGGAAACTCAACAACAGCTAATGTATCATCAGTAAATTTAATTAATATAAAAAGAGTTGCCAAAAGGAGGGTTAATATGCAATGGTTTAAGGTTCCAGAAAAAATATATTTTGAAGCGGGTTCAATAGCATATTTAGAAAAAATGCCAGATATAGAAAGAGCATTTATAGTAACAGATGAAGGTATGGTAAAACTTGGATATGTAGATAAAATATTATATCATTTGAGAAAAAGACTTAAATATGTACATTCAGAAATATTTAGTGCTGTAGAATCAGACCCATCATTTGATACAATAATGAAAGGTGTCGAAGCAATGAAAAGTTTTAAACCAGATGTTATAATAGCACTAGGAGGAGGAAGCCCAATAGATGCAGCAAAAGGTATGTGGCTATTTTATGAACATCCAGATGCAGACCCTGAAGGATTAAAACTGAAATTTATGGACATAAGAAAACGTACTTATAAATTCCCTAAATTAGGTGAAAAATGTAAAATGGTAGCTATACCAACAACGTCTGGAACAGGTTCAGAAGTTACATCATTTGCCGTAATTACAGATAAACATAAAAATAAAAAATATCCATTAGCAGACTACGAACTAACACCAGATGTTGCAATAGTTGATTCAGATTTAGTTATGAGTTTACCTAAGTCAGTAACAGCAGATACAGGAATGGATGTGTTAACACATGCACTAGAAGCTTATGTATCAAATATGGCTTCAGATTATACTGATGGTTTAGCCGAAAAAGCAGCGGAATTAGTTATGGAAAACTTAGAAGTAGCATATAATGATGGTACGAATAAACATGCAAGAGAAAAAATGCACAATGCCAGTACAATTGCGGGTATGGCATTTACAAATGCATTTTTAGGAGTATGTCATTCTATGGCACATAAAATTGGAGCAGAATTCCATTTACCACATGGAAGAATTAATGCAATTTTATTACCTTATGTAATAAAATATAATAGTTCAAAACCTACAAAATTTGTTTCATTCCCTAAATATGAATATTTTATAGCAGATAAAAAATACTATACAATAGCTAAAAAAGCAGGACTACAAGCCAATAGTGTAGAAGAAGGCGTAAATAGTCTTATACAAAAAGTACAAGAGATGAATAAAAATATGAATATTCCAAAATCGTTTAAAGATGCAGGAATTGAAGAAAAAGAATTTTTAGAAAAAGTAGATATGCTAGCAGACAGAGCTTATGAGGATCAATGTACAACAGCAAATCCAAGAGTACCATTAGTATCAGAAATTAAGCAAATGCTACTAGATAGCTATTACGGAAAATAATTGGAAATGAAGGGGAGAATGGAGGAAGTTATGAATATAGAAGAAATAAAAAAGAAAATAGGAGAAAAATTCCATTCTTCACAAAAAGAGGATAATATATCAGACGAATTAGTACAAAAAGTAATAAAACCTATTCAAGATGAAGAACAAGAAGTATCAGATGAGCAAATATCAGAGCAGATTTTAGAGCTATTGAAACAATATAAAGATTCAGAACAAAGAAAAGAATTTTTAAAAAAACTAAACGAAGCAGAAGAAATTCCATCTTCAATATTAGTTAATTCAGCGGTAAAAATTGCAGATTCAGAAGAAGTACCAGATTCATTAGCTGTAGAATTAGCAACACAGTTACCAGATAAACCAGCTGTTAATATTTTAGAAAATGCAGATATAACCTCAGGACAAGATAGATTAGCCATTATAAATAGCTTAAATGATGACAAAGTGAAAGAAGAACAAGTCTGTACAGAATTGCAAAATTTTTATAGTGAGTATAAAGAAGTAATGCCAGCACCTCAATTTGTAGATAAAATTAGAGATATACTAGGTGTATGTGAGCAAACAGAGACAATTAAAGAGGCATTATATAGAGTTATAGCAAAAAACTTTGCATTATCATATTACAATTTTAATAGAGCGATGAAAACCTATGATGTAGAAAAAATAGTACCAGCAGAAAAAATGATAAGAATCAAAATGCCAAAAAGGATCGAAGATGAATATAATCAATTATTAACAAAGAATGATGAATATGATTATGATTTAGAAGGAGTAACAGAGGTATTTTTAGATGATGTTATAAAGAAGAGTGTTGAGCAGGCTAAAAAAACAAATGAAGAAGTAACATCATTTATACCAAATTTAGGAGTATTAAATGATAGAGAAATAGAATATATAGCAGAAAGAGCTGAATATTATGATAAAAGAGTTAATGGTTTAGAAAAAGAAAGTATAAAAGCTAAACTCTCTGGGAAAGAAGACAATAAAACAATAGAAGTAGAAGGATTAGTTGATGCGATAGAAGATTTACCACCTAAACAGGCACAAATATATATGAGGTCATTAGCGAATTTAACTCCTAGAGATATGGATACATTAATGCAATGTATAAATGGTGGATTAATAAAAAAATTAAGTGCCTATGATAATAGTAGCAGAAAAAAATATATAGAAGCAACAATAGGTTTTATAGAACAAAAAACAAAATCAAAAACCAAAAACTCAAAAGATGGAGAATCAATAAATAAAGATGAAGAAGATTTTATATTATAAACAAATTCATGAAAAAAACACAATTTCTATATTTTTTGGAAACAATATATTTATAATATAAGCATATACTAAATAGGAAGATAAAAATATCATATAAGGAGTAGTGATGTGATATGAAAAAAACAAAAAACAAAGAAATAGGGATTGTAGAAATGCAAAATTTTTTAAGTTATAATGAAAAGATAGAAGAAAAGACTAATACATTTGAAAAAATTATGGCAATATATGAAATGGCTATAAATGAATTAGAAACTAAAATAAATAACTTAAAAAAAGAATATCAAGTTTTTTATAATTATGATTTAGTAGATCATGTAAATACTAGAATTAAAACACCAAAAAGTATTATTAACAAGATGAATAAAAAAGGATATGAATTAACTTATAAAGAAATGATAGAAAATATAAATGATATTGCAGGAGTAAGAATAGTATGTCAATTAAAAGATGATATATTTAAAATACGAAATTTATTAGAAAAAATTCCTGGATTAATTATTGAAAAAGAAAAGGACTATGTTACATATCCTAAAGAAAGTGGATATTCAAGTTATCATTTGATATTAAAAGTTCCGATAACACTGTCAAATCAAATTATATATGTAAAAATAGAAGTGCAAATAAGAACATTAGCGATGGACTTTTGGGCAACTATAGAACATAAAGTTAAGTATAAAAGTGAACAAGAGATTAATAAAAAAGTTTCAAAAGAATTAGTAAACTATGCAAAAATAGTAAATAAATTAGATAATAAAATGATGTTAATGAATAATTAATGAATGTAAAATTGTAAACATTTAAGCATAAAATTTAAGAAGTTGATTATTCTCATAATTTCTACAACATAAAAATTTCTCTAATTGAATGCTCAATTAGAGAAATTTTGTAAGTAGGTTGGGTTTATTTAAATCTATATACGGCATATATTTTTTGACTGCCGTTGTTTAGATAGCTGACTTTTCTTGGCTTTGAAACATCTTTATTATAATGTCTAGTTGATCTATTAGTACCAGATGATCCGGAATCATACCATTTTTCATTACCTGCATAAACATTAGTATGTGAAGTTTTGTACCAAAATACAATATCACCTTTTTTCAATTTATTGTTATTTACTAAATTTTTCATAGTTGATTTACCTTTATATACACATTTTAATCCATGATTTTTTAAAACACTTTCATTTTTAATATTATTTTGTTTACTAACATATAATTTTTGATTACTATTTAAAATTCCCATTTTCCTTAAAGCCCAATTTACAGTAATAGCACAGTTTGCTCTTTTATTAGCAATAGTTGTAGATTGATTACTATAAATCCATGAACTATCGATTTTTTTCAAATAAAAGTTTAAATCTTTTAAGAATTCATCTGTTTTTGCATTACCAGTTGAACTATTAGATGTGGTTTTTGTTTTGTTAGTTGAAGATTTTGCTGTAGTTTTAGTTGTTTTACTACTTTTAGATGTGTTAGAAGTTGTTTTTATTGCTGTACCAGTTATATCTTTATTTGTTAAATTTATAGCTTTAATTTTTATACTTTCTAAACGTGCATGTCCTAAAGCATCAGTTGATTTTACTTGAATATTATAGCATTTATTATCATCTAGTTTTAAATCTCCAATATTTAATTTATATATACCTTCTACTATTTTGTTATTTCTAGTTACTTTGTTAGATAAGTTTTTAGATAAATCTTCGCTATCTATTTTTAGTATTCTTAAATTACGATTAACATCAGTTAATTCAAAACAAGCTTTACCTGTTGTTAAACCATCAAAATCTTTTAATCTGATAGATAAAACACCATCTTTATATGTACTAGTAGAAGCTCTTACACCTCTATTTACATTCCATGAAGAGTCTTTTAATGTCATATAAACTTTTTCTTTTCCTAATAATCCAGTAGTATCTTTGGTTACAATTTTAACATTTATTTTATTATTTTTATTATAACTATTTTTGATAAAATAGTTTTTATTAATCGTAATTGTAGCCATACTAGTTTTTTCATCATAACCTTTAAAGCTTATGTAATTATTAAATTTTTTATCTTTTGAACAATCATCACTAGATGAAAGGATATATTCATCTAATTGTTTGTTCTTTGATGTGTAAGTTGTAAGTTTTATATAAGAAATACCTTTTTGATCTGTTAATTTTATAGTTATATTATTTTTATCACTTTTATCAAATGAATATCTAACTTCCCTATTAACTTTAACACTGGTAGGTACAGTAACTGTATTAGCAGACACTGTATTTATATATAACATGCTACAAAGGGAAAGCAATAAAATGATTATAAAAATTTTTTGAATTTTATTAATCATAATAACCACCTCCTAAACCCTACACCTTATTATACCATATTTTACATAAAAAAGCAACAATAATGCAAAATGATACAAAATTTGAATAATAAGAAGGGTTTATGTCAAATACGTCGAATAATATAATTATGTAGATTCATAAGAAATATTTTGAGGGAGGAGGTAGAAAATGGCAAGATATAGTGATGAAATTATTGAAGAAGTTAGGCAAAATAATGATATAGTAGATATAATTTCACAATATATTAAATTAAAAAGAAGTGGAAGAAATTATTTTGGACTATGCCCATTTCATAATGAGAAATCACCATCATTTTCAGTATCTCCAGAAAAACAAATATTTCATTGTTTTGGGTGTGGAGTAGGAGGAAATGTATTTACATTTTTAACTAAGATAGAAGGAATTAGTTTTGTAGAATCTGTGCAGCAACTAGCTGAAAGAACCAATATACAATTACCTACTCTAGGAAATAATTTAGATTTGGCAAAAGAAGATTTAAAGAATAAAGTCTATAAAATAAATGAATTTACGGCAGACTATTATCATAATAATCTATATAATCCAGAATCTAAAATTGCACAAGAATATGTTAAAAAGAGAAAATTATCAAATGATACATTAAAAGCATTTAAAATAGGATTTTCCGGAAAATTTAATGAATTATATACAGAACTAAAAAAACAAGGATTTGAAGAGAGAGAAATACTAGAATCAGGATTAGTAAATAAAAATGATAAAGGTCAGTACATAGATAGATATAGAAATAGATTAATGTTCCCAATTTGTGATGCTAGAGGAAGAGTAATAGCATTTGGAGGACGAGTATTAGATGATTCAAAACCGAAATACATAAATTCACCAGAAAATATAGTCTATAGTAAAGGAAGACATTTATTTGGATTAAATGTTGCTAAGAAATATGATATAAAGAAGAGATTATTAATAGTCGAAGGATATATGGATGTAATATCATTACATCAAAGAGGAATTCATAATGTTGTAGCATCATTAGGAACAGCATTAACACAGCAACAGGGATATTTATTAAGAAATAATACTGAACAAATAATATTAAGTTATGATTCAGATGAAGCTGGGCAAAATGCTAAAATAAGAGCAATGGAAATATTACAAAATATGGGATGTGATATACGAGTACTACTTATGGATGGAGCAAAAGATCCAGATGAATATGTTATCAAATATGGAAATGCAAGATTTAAAAATCTAGTAGATAAAGCAATATCAGTAATAGAATTTAAGGTAAAGATTTTAAGACAGACGCTAGATTTAGAAAGCACAAATGATAAGATAAAATTTCTAAACGAAATAGCAAAACTTATTTCAAAAATTGATAATAATATGGAAAGAGAAATATATATTGAAAAAATTTCAAAAGAATATGATGTTTCTAAAGAAGCGATATATGCAGAAGTCAATAAGTTAAAATATAAAGATTTTACTAATGAGAAAATCTTAAGTAAGCCAAGACCAGTAATAAAACATACGATATCAGAAGAAAACGTATCAGAAGCAACTAAAAGAAGAGAAAATACAATTTTATCAATTTTACTATTAGGAGATATAAATATTTTTAATATTATACAGCAAAATATAAAAATAGAAGATTTTGATTATGACATAGATAAAAGAATAGCTAACAAAGTGTATGAAGAATTTAAAAATGGAAATAGTAATATAAATAGTATAATAAGCAAATTATCTGAAGAAGAACAGAATCATATAACAATGATAATGGCAGAAGATTATGGAATAGAAGATGTGGAAAAAGCTATTGATGATATTATACAAAGTTATGAAAAAGAAAAATTAAATGAAAGAAAATATAAGATTTTAGAAATGATAGAATCAGATATTAGTATAGAAGAAAAGAAAAATTTAGAAAAAGAGCTAAATGAGATAATTATCAAATTGGCTAAAATTAGATAGGGGCTAAAGTCCTTGAAGAAAGGAAAGGATATAATAAATGACAAATAAAAAAGAAAGTGAAGAAATAAAGGAAAAGATAAAAAAAACAAAGAAAAAAGAAACTAATAATGCAGAAGAAACAGAAGAAGTAAAAAAATTAAAAGAAGAAAAAGTAAGTAAAATTTTAAAAAAGGCAAAAGAAAAAGGTAAAATCACTTATGGTGATTTAGCTTCAGAGTTAGATGATGTAAATCCAGATCAGATTGATAAGGTATTCGATGCTTTTGAGGAATTAGGAGTTGATTTATTACAAGATGATGAAATAGATGAAGAACCAGATGTAGAAGATTTAAAAGAAGTAGAAAATTTAAAATTAGATGAAATAACTGATACAAGTTATGAAGGTATAAATGTAGATGACCCTGTTAGAATGTATTTAAGAGAAATAGGAAGAATACCACTATTAACTTATGATGAAGAATTAGAATTAGCAAAAAAAGTTCTAAAAGGTGATGAAGAAGCAAAACAAAAACTTGCTGAATCAAATTTAAGATTAGTTGTTAGTATAGCAAAAAAATATGTAGGAAGAGGAATGCTATTTTTAGATTTAATCCAAGAAGGAAATATGGGATTAATAAAAGCAGTAGAAAAATTTGATTATACTAAGGGATTTAAATTTAGTACTTATGCAACGTGGTGGATTAGACAAGCTATAACAAGAGCTATAGCAGACCAAGCGAGAACAATTAGAATTCCTGTACACATGGTTGAGACAATTAATAAATTAATTAGAACATCAAGACACTTATTACAACAATTAGGAAGAGAGCCTACCCCAGAAGAAATAGCTAAAGAAATGGAAATTCCAGTAGAAAAAGTAGCAGAAATTCAAAAAATTGCACAAGATCCTGTTTCTTTAGAAACGCCAATAGGAGAAGAAGATGATAGCCATTTAGGTGATTTTATACAAGATGATGATTCACCAGCACCTCAAGATTCAGCAGCATATACTATGCTAAGAGAACAACTTGAAGAAGTAATGGGAACATTAACACCAAGAGAAGCGAAAGTTTTAAAATTAAGATTTGGACTAGAAGATGGAAAATCAAGAACATTAGAAGAAGTAGGAAGAGAATTTAAAGTAACAAGAGAAAGAATAAGACAAATAGAAGCAAAGGCATTACGAAAATTAAGACATCCTAGCAGAAGTAAAAAACTAAGAGATTATATGGGATAGATTGTGGAGGAAAATATGGAGCAAATAATAGCATTTTGTAAAAAAGTCACATCAATAGAGGTTGTAGATATTGGAATTGCAATTGGAATTATAATTATATTTAGAATATTAAGTTCAACAATATCATACTCAATTATAAAAATATTTAAAATAAAAAGTAGTAAATCTAAAGATATTAAAGAAAGCGCTTTTTTTAAACCATTAAAATTATTTTTTATAATTTTAGGAATATATGTAGCTATAGTATTTTTAAAAAAACCTTTAGAGATAAATGCACAAGTAATGGATATAGTTACAAAAATATTTAAAATAATAAGTGTTATAGAATTTTCTCAGGGACTAGCTAATAGTTTTGTGCCACAATCCACATTAGCGAAAAAAATGCAAAATAGAATAAATGATGATGTAGAAGATGCAATGTTTGAATTTGCATTAAAAATAATACGAGCAGTTATATATATAATAGCAATATTTATAATATTATCAATTCTAGAAATTAATTTAACAGGATTAGTAGCAGGATTAGGATTAAGTGGTGTAATAGTAACATTAGCAGCACAAGATACAGCAAAAAATTTATTTGGAGGATTAGTTATCTTTTTAGATAAACCATTTGTTGTAGGTGATTGGATTCAGATGGATAAATATGAAGGAACAATAGAAGATATTACATTTAGAACTACAAGAGTAAGAACTTTTGAAAATGCACTAGTAAATATTCCTAATGCAATAATAGCAGATTCATCAGTAACAAACTGGAGTAAAATGGAAAAGAGAAGATACAAAACTAATTTATGTGTAGAATTAGATACACCTTTAGAAAAATTACAAATACTAAAATCAAGAATAGAGAAAATGTTACAAAAAAGTGAAGGCGTTTTTGATGATTCTATAATAGTAAAATTTGATAAAATAGAAGATAATGGAATAAATATACTAATATATACATATACAAATTCAGTAAGTTATACAAGCTATTTATCAGAAGTAGAAGATATAAATATGAAAATTATGAAAATACTAAGAGAAGAAAATATAGAATTAGCTTATGATACAAAAACCATATATATAAAACAATAATAATAAAGCATTTAATGAAGGTTAATTATATTCTAGAAATTTAATTAATTTAAATTAAATGCTTTATTAGAATATATAATAATTTTAAAAATTATTCACAAGATAGACATAAATTGACTGTATAATATAAACAATAAATAAGGTAAAAATATAGAAGGGATGAAAAATATGCTAGATAATTGTGTTTTAATAGTCGATGATGAACAAAGAATGAGAAAATTAATAAAAGATTTCTTAAAAGCAAAAGGGTATAGTATTTTAGAAGCAGAAGATGGAGAAGAAGGACTAGCAGTATTTGAACAAAATAAAAATAAAATTAATTTAATATTATTAGATGTGATGATGCCTAAATTAGATGGATGGTCTGTTTTAAGACAAATAAGACAAGAATCTAAAATACCAATAATAATGTTAACAGCAAGAGGAGAAGAGCAAGATGAATTATTTGGATTTGAATTAGGAGTAGATGAATATATTTCAAAACCATTTAGCCCTAAAATATTAGTAGCACGTGTAGAAGCTATTTTAAAGAGAAGTAACCAAAATCAAAAAGAAATAAAAGATTATGGTGGTATAGAAATAGATAAAGAAGGAAGAACTGTAAAGGTTGATGGTAAATTAATAGAACTAAGCTTAAGAGAATATGAATTATTAACATATTTAGTGGAAAATCAAAATATAGCATTATCAAGAGATAAAATTCTAAATAATGTTTGGAATTATGATTATTATGGAGATTCTAGAACTATTGATAGCCATGTAAAAAAAATAAGACATAAACTAGGAAAAAAAGGAAAATATATTGAAACAATTAGAGGAGTAGGTTATAAATTTGAGGTTAAATAATAATTATAAGGATGAATTTAAATGGGAAAAATAAAAAGAGAATTAAAATCAGTAAGAGTAAAATTATTTTTTATGTTATCATTAGTAATTACAATGGTTATTTTGTTTTTAATATTAGTAAATAATTTTGTATTAGGGCAATTCTATTTATATAATAAAACAAAAGATTTAAAAAAGATATATTTTAATATAAATGATGACTATAATGATTTAACGAATAAAGAAATTAATTCAGAATTAGAAAAAATAGCAATAAAAAACAATTTTGATATTTTAGTAAAAGATGAAGATAATATAAATATGTTTACTTCAAGTAAAGATTTTCTATCAACCTTTAGTGAAATGAAAGCAATGGCTAAAAGTCGAAGTTCTGGACATGTTGTAGAAGAAAATGATAGATTTACAATAAGAAAGATAAAAGATACTAAATCAGGAATATCTTATGTATTATTATCAGGTAAATTAGATAATGGTTACTTGTTATATATTAGAATATCAGTATCAACAATAGAAGAAAGTGTAAAAATTTCGAATAATTTTCTATATTTAATTGCTGGTTTTACAGTTTTAATTTCAGGTGTAATAGTATCATTTGTTAGTAGAAAATTCACGGAACCAATTTTAGAGTTAAATACAATAGCCAAAAACATGGCTAATTTAGACTTTAGTCATAAATATAGAATTACAGACACAGAAGATGAGATTAATAATTTAGGAAAAAGTATTAATAAAATGTCTGATAAATTGGAAGGAACAATAAAACAATTACGTAGTACTAATATAGAATTGGAGAAAGATATAGAAGAAAAATCTAAAATAGATGAAATGAGAAAAAGCTTTATTTCAGATGTATCACATGAGTTAAAAACGCCAATAGCATTGATTCAAGGGTATAGTGAGGGATTATTAGAAAATGTCAATACAGATGAGGAAAGTAGAAGATTTTATGCAGAAGTAATTTTGGATGAAACAAATAAAATGGATAAACTAGTAAAACAATTACTAGAATTAATGAAATTAGAGTATGGAAAAAGAAAATTTATAGATGAAGAATTTAATATTGTAGAGCTAGAAAAAGAAGTGATAAGAAAATCACAAGTAATGCTAAAAGAAAAGCAAGTTGAGGTAGAATTAGATTTAAGTGAAGAAATAAATGTAATAGCAGATGACTTTTATATTGAACAAGTAATAACTAATTATCTTACAAATGCAATAAAGCATGTAGAGTCAGTAAATAAAAATAAAGTAATAAGAATAACAAATGAAGTAAATGTAGATAAAAATAAAGTAAGAGTAAAAGTATTTAATACAGGTAAGAAAATAGGAGAAGAAGATTTAAACAGAATTTGGAATAGATTTTATAAAATTGATGAATCTAGAAATAGAGGAGATGGCGGTACAGGAATAGGTTTATCATTTGTAAAGGCTATTATGACAAATTATAAAAATGATTATGGAGTAATAAATAAAGAAGATGGAGTCGAGTTTTATTTTGAATTAAATTTAAAAATTTAGTACAATCAACCATTAAATTACCGAAATAAAAGTAATTTAATGGTTGTCTTTTATATACATTTGTCGAATTTTGCGATGGAAAGTGCTTTACAATATCGTTAAATTATATTATTATATAAGCATAACATGTTATAAAATATTTAAATCAATAATTTAATTTGCAAATTTAGAATTCAAAAAAATTTAAAATTCAAAAGTTTAATTCTATTAAAATCTAATTTTCATAAAAGAGAGGTTATTATTATCATATATACCAATAAATTTATTAATATAATTTCGATGATTGTTTCTATAATCATATATGTATTCACAAATTTTTGTATTCAAAATATAAATGTTAAAATCAATAAAATTAAATTCAAAGCTAATTTTGTAGCAACAGAAAATATAATATTTTTATCAAACAATCCAATAAAAGAAGTGCAAGCAACTAATGACATTAGTTCTAATAATAGTGAAGAAATATCAAATACTAATATAGAAATGCAGTGGTATATTCAAATAGACAAAATAAATTTAAAAGCACCTATTGCAGAAGGAACTAGTAAAGAGATATTAGATGATTTTGTAGGGCATTTTGAAGAAACCCAAATTGAAAAAGGAAACGTAGGTTTAGCGGCTCATAATAGAGGATATAAAAATAACTACTTTAATAGGATAAAGGAGCTAAAGGTAGGTGATGAAATCAAATATTGTTATAATCAAACAGTAAAAAAATATCAAGTAACAAAGCATGAAATAATAGAAAATACAAATTGGGATAACTTAAAAGATACAGAAGAGGAAATATTAACTTTAATAACTTGTGTTGAAAATGAACCAAATTATAGAAGATGTATACAAGGAGAAAGAATTGAATAAAGGAAGTGAAAGATGTATAAAAAGATAGCAAAAATTATATTTATAACACTTGTAATAATAATTTTAAACACATTAAGCTTGATAAATTCTGTATATGCTACTACAACAATAAAAAATGCACAAATGCAATCAGCAGGAGATTGTGGAGAATTACTGAAATATAAGGGAGTTATAGTAAAAACGTACTTTATGGAATATAATAATTTAGGAACAATGTATCCAGCATATTGTTTAGATAAATACAAAACAGGAGTATCAGATAAAGATTCTACATATTCAGTATCAGTAGAAAATGCAATAAATGATGTACAATTGTGGAGAATTTTAATTAATGGATATCCATATAAAACAATAGAAGAATTAGGAGTAAATAACAAAGAAGAAGCATTTACAGCTACAAAACAAGCAGTATATACATATATACATAAAAATCAATTAAGTGATTATGAAGCAATTGGAGAAGCAGGCCAAAGAACATTAAATGCATTATATAAAATTGTAGAGAATGCAAAAAATAGTAATGAAGTACAGATGTCAAATAAAGTAGAAATTAAAGCCATAAAAAATTATTGGGACCAAGATATAAAAGAAAAAGAATATATATCTAAAGAATATAAAATAATAATAAATACAAATATTCAAAACTATAAAGTCAAAATAACAGATGAACAAGGTCAACAAGTAGGAAATATAAAAGTAACTGATGCAAAAAATAATGAGAAAGTAGAATTTAATAGTAATGAAACTTTTAAGATATTAGTACCACTAAAATATATGAAAGAAGGAAAAAAGATAAAAATCAATATAGAAACAAAAGTAGAAACAAAACCAATATTGTATGGTAAAGCAGAAAATACAGATAGACAAGATTGTGCACTAACAGCAGCTATGTATGAAGAAGGAAATGGCGAATATATAGATGAATACGATAAAAATCAAACTAAGATAATAATAATAAAACAGGATGAAGATACACAAGAAAGATTAGAAGGAGTAGAATTTCAACTACTAGATGAAAATCAAAATGTAATATATACAAACTTACAAACAGACAAAAATGGAAAAATAGAAATAGAAAATCTAATTCCAGGAAAATATTATATAAAAGAAAGTAGGACAATTAATGGATATGAAATATATCAAGATTTAATCGAAGCAGATGTAAATCTAAATGAAGAAATTACAGTAAGTGTAAATAATCATAAGCAAGATGTACCTAAAATTGAAAAAGTAAATAAAGAAAAGGAGGTAACAAACACAAAAATATTACCAATTACAGGAATGTAAATAAGAAAAGTCCTAGAGCTAAAACTTTAGGGCTTTTTTAATTATATAATGGAATAAAAAGTAAAAAAATAAACATACTATAATTATAAAAACAAAAGGAGGAAATAAATGAATATATTTGAAAATAACGACTATAAATATATAAGTGAAATGATAGAAGGAAAGATAAATATATTAAGAGAAAATGAAAAGTTTGATAAAAGTTATATTAGACTTGCAGATGCAATAGACGAGTTAGAAAAAAGTTTAAATACAGAACAGAGAAGTAGATTTGATGAAATAGTACAATTATTTTATACAACCGAAGAATTTTATTTTGCATTTAGTTATTCTCTAGGAGTGAAATATGGGGAAGACTTAGAAAAAATTTAATTTTACTATGAATTGTGAAAATTTGATTGAATATGAAATTAAGTTTTGGTATTTTTTATAAAGGCAAATGCCAGAATATCAATGAATAAAAAGTTATAAAAAAATTAATATATATGATATACCATAAATAGAAAAAAGATAAAAATCAAAAATAAAATCAATAAGACTTGAAAAAATAACAAGAGATAATGTATAATTTAAAAGACGACAAAAGTCAAAAGAAAATAGCAATAAAAATAGTCAAGTACATTGAAAAAAGAATATCTTTGTTTAAAGTCAGAAAAGTATAG
>JABLTL010197986.1_pt1 | contig 20422 bp, 17 predicted proteins | sample 7160151 | NCBI WGS metagenome assembly JABLTL01 (sample SAMN14651223, study PRJNA627086) | human gut metagenome | isolation source: feces | host: Homo sapiens
AAATTAAGGTATAACCTCCACTGGCATTAGCTGGTGGAGGGCTAAAACTCATATGCGTATCGGAAATATGAGGGGTACCGAATACTTACTACACAGATACAGAATTACAAGCCAATAATTGATGGTACTGTTAATGTTCTTAAAAATAGTGGGTAGGCTGTATTTATGGTTTACCTTAATTCAAAAACTATATAGCAATGTCATATATACAATCTTTTAAGATAAAAAAGTTATTCGGTTTCAGAAATGTAGAAATTGATCATCAAGATGACTGTATTATTCTCGTCGGCGAAAATGGTACAGGTAAATCTACAATAATGAACTGTCTTTATTATTTGTTGACTTTGAATTTTTCAGAACTCTCTAAGATTCCTTTTGAGTCTTTGGAGATTGTCTTTTATACTGGAAAGAAGTTTGTCTTTAAACACAATGAAATAGTGCCGAATGAATCAACACGAATAGGTATATTAGAAAGGCGTTTTGTAAACAATTTGAGTGAACAACTTGAAATAGGTGATTTAAGAACTCTATATGAAATATTTGAAAAGTACGATTCTTATCATCATCAACTGAAATTGATACAGCAATTATTGAAGGAGAAGAATATTTCGCTTGAGCATTATTCTTCAAAAATGGTTTATAATTGTGTCAGGTCAATATATCAAGATACAAAGTCATTTGAAATTGAAGATAAATTAAAACAGATGAGTGAATATTTGTTACTAGAAGAACAAATATTTCATCTTACTACCTATCGAAGAGTAGAGGCAAGTCTATCTGACGTTGATTCTGAGATTGACGAACAATCATTAATTGTATATGGTATGGATGATGTTCGCAAGATGCTTACAAGTCTTCAGAATGAAATCAGCGATAGGAATAAAATAGGCTTCAACAATATGATGATTTCCATGCTTGATAAGTTGTTTCTGAAACGTGAGCATAAAGAAACTTACAATTTGAATATCGAAAAAGTTAAAATTGTGTTGTTAAGGCTTGGCTCAAAATTATCCAATGAATTGCGCGATTCTATTATTAAATATTGTAAAAGTAATGAGAAGCAAAATAATGAGTTGGACTTTTTTATTGAAGAATTAATCAAACTTTACGAACAACAAGAAGATCTGGATAACTCAATAGTGCAATTTTGTGACAGATGCAATAAGTATCTTAGAGGAAAGAAGTTTGAATATGATGTTGAAAGTGTAAACGTTTTAGTTCGTTCTGAATATACAGGAGAAGTAATTGGTCTAGATTTACTGTCATCAGGTGAAAAACAGATGGTAGGTTTGATGGCTAAAATGTATTTGAGTAAAGAGAAGGCTTTTATTGTATTAATTGATGAACCTGAATTATCGCTGTCTATTACATGGCAACAACATATTCTCGAAGATATGATGGATTCGGGAAAAATCAAATATATGATGGCTGTAACACATTCGCCTTTTATATATGACAACAGTTTACAAAAATATGCTGTTGGAATGTCTAATTTTATAACTGATCTATAAGCAATGGATGAGGCACAGGAAGCTGCAGATAGTGCGCATAAGTTTATTGTAGCAAAGCATAGATTTGAATTGGCCACAAAACATATTGACTGTATGGTTTGTTTTTTCGAAGGAGACCATGACAAAGATTATTATAAAACTCATATTCGTACTATTTGTGGTGAGATTATAGATATACCATGTCATTGTAAAAATCATGTACTCAAAATGTATAATGAGATACATGAGGCAAACAAGGATAAATATCGTCTTGCATATTTTATTGATAGAGATTTTGATGAACTTCAGAATAATCCAGACATATTTGAAACAGATGGATATTCTATAGAAAATTACTATTGTTCACGAGAGGCTTTCTCAAGATACATAACAGATTATCTTCATGTTGACCAAGATAGTGATGATTATAAAAGATCCATGCAATTCTATGAGACGGAATATAATAAAGCTCATGATGTTGTAGGGGAGTTTAACTACTATTATTCGGCAATCAAACGTAAAGAAAGGAATGGTGAAGGTGAATACCAGATAAAAACTGGCGAATCTTTTCCAGTAGAATTGGGAATCCTTATTGTAGATAATTATGATAAACGATATTCGATAGATTCTTTAAACGCTAAATTTGAAACATCAATTTCTGAAGATGAGATAAGTTTTGAAAAGAACCTGTTGGATAAAAATCCATGTTTGTTGTATAGAGGAAAATATGAATTACAACAATTAGAAAATATGTTGACGTATTTGATTAAAGAAGCAGCAGGACAAAGAGGTGTTAATAAAGAGAATCGAGTACTTCAAAAAAATCCTAAAATCAATTGTATACAATCAGGTCAGCTTCTTGTGGTTCTTTCATCAATGGCAGATGTTACAGTAAACCTTCGAGACTATCTTAAAAGATTTGTAAAACAATAGTAAGTTTTTTTGTCGAGCGAAGAAAATGTATATAAACATAACAAATAAACATGTAGGCATTTGACTTAATTAGCATCTACTGGTACACGATTGATAGTCTCTATTTTAGGTCTATGCAAGAACATTATGGTCGTATATTTTATATAATAGTATGGAAAACGATACACAAACTCTAACCATAGAATTGCATTATCATATAGACAAGGAAGGTTGTCATGAAATGAATGCACAAATTCATAACATGTGTGAGGGTTGCATTATTGATACCATAAATCATTTTGCAGATATTTTTGATGAGGATATAAGTCTTGATGTATCTGCTCTTAGTGAAGGTGGTGTTATTGACAAGCTAAAAGTAACTATTAATAATTCTGTTACTAAAGCCATTTTCTTGACCTTAGTAGGAGCAATAATAGAGCATTTTATTAGTCCATCTACTTCTTTGGATGAAACTCAAAGGTTATTGAATAGAGCGGAGGTAATAAAGAAAATTAAGGATGGCAATTATTCGGATGAAGAAATAAAGTTTGTTATAACCGGAGACGCCAAATTAATAACGGCAAAAAGTAAGTATTATAGTGAACTTTGTAATGAGCCACACGTTACACGTGTTTCATGTTCTACTTATGGAAATAATTGCCCACCTGATGCTTTAAGAAGTAACAGCATAGATAAGAAGGATTTTGTCAAGCAAGTTTTAAAAAACACAACAAGAACAGATACTCAAAAGTATACTGGAACGAATGTATTAGTAGTTGCTCCTGTTTTATCTAAAGTAAGTAAGGCCAAGTGGAGAGGTATTTTCAATGGTGAGGATGTTTCTTTTAGAATAGAGGATAGAGAGTTCCTACAACAAGTGTATAATAAAGAAGTTGGTTTTACAACAGGAACGAGCTTGAGATGTGATGTTAAAGTTATTGTTAAGACAAAATATGATGCATGTGGAAATATATTGCCAGGCCAGAAGGATATGATTGTCTCAAACATTACATCATGGTTTGATGGATATACTATCCAACATGAAACAAAACATTATAAACGTAAGAAAATAGAGGATAGGCAATTAAATCTATTTAATGATGATGAATTATAGCATAGTATAGACAATGAAAAGTATAGGTTTATTTTGGACAGAAAGACAAGTTAATAAAAGGAAATGTGATCCCTGTCCTTACAATAATAATCAGGAATCTATAGAGTCGGGGTCTTCTTCTCAAACGAATTCCAAAGATTCTTTTGATCTTCAGATAAATCTTTGGAATTCTAACATTAGGAATACGACAACAGGAAAAGTTTCTCGTTTTATGGCTATAGACTTTGGAGTTGTTTGTCCATTATCAACGAAAAAGTTAGTGTTCTTGTTTCCTTTTGAGGTTAAATACGATGACTTTCATGATTTGGTGAAGTGTCTTTCTTTGGATACAGATTTGCTCTGCACTGTGTTTAATGAAGATTTGAAAAGTACTTCAGAACCAGCAAAAAGTTATCATACTATAGATGGAAACCGTTCGGGAATTCATTATCTAATGTATGAATTATCAAATGAGAATATTGAAGAACTAAAATATGACAGTCGGTCTAATCTAACGCAGTTGACAATTGTTATAAATTCTAATTTTGACATTGATAAATATAAAATATATAGTTTATTTCTTCGTTTTCGTATAAAGCTAAAATCTTTAGATTTCTTTGCAAAGAAAAAAGAAGTCTCTAACGACTGGCTTCAGTCTGCGTTTTCAAGTACATATATGTTTGACATTCGATTGAACGATGTTCGTGAATTATCAAAGAAGCGGAAGGAATTCGTTGAGCATCAAGGCTTTCATTTGCCTACATTCAATAAAGTTCATTTCTTTTATATGGCAGACTCTGAAGAGAATGTGGTAAATGGTAGTACCATCGGATTAGATAAAAGACTTTTGGAGAATGATAGATGGCATTCATATTTGGGAGATAATCTCGAATTCGTATCGGAGAATATTGCACATCATTGGAAAAAGAAAAAAGAAGTTAAGTTATCATTAAAAGAAGTTGTTGGAGATAAACAAAAAACATCCTTCTCTGCTGAACAAAAAGTTATACCCGTTGATACTTTTACAATATTCTTTAAAACGGAATTTTCGGATTTTCGATTATATAGAGTAATTTGGTATTTATTAGGTATTGTTGTGTTGGGAGTTATTTCTTCTTCTTTGGTTTCTTTGATATCCTCACTAATTCCCAATAATGTCCACTGTGATTGGTTGGTATGGTTATCTATGACAATATTATTGAGTAGTATAGTGTATATGAAAATTCATAAAGCTTCAAGTAAAAGGTGATGAAATTAATGGTTATAAAGAAGGGGGTCGACAGTCTTTTGATTGATGCATTTTTCAAATTATTACAAAACGTCCTTTCTGACTTAGAAATAGAATATCCTTTCTTCTTGAAATGGCTACATAAGGTTTTTTATGAACTTCAGAAATCAGATAGTCGAATAATTCTTGTTTGTTGTGATGACAGCAATATTTTTGACGTCATGGGTGTAGCTATTCTTAAAAATACTATTGAGGAACGAAAAATATGTACTTTACGAATTATACCCAAATATCGTCGTCAAGGTATAGGAACTTATCTTTTGAGAAAATCTACAGAAGTATTAAATGATCCTTATCCGTTGATAACGGTCTCTGGTATACATATGGATTCGTTTGGACCTTTTCTGAAAAAGAATGGATTTGTATTGAAAGATAAAATAAAGTCGCTTTATAGGCGAGGATGTTATGAATATTTCTATAACATACCTTATCGACATGAAGTTGCACTAATATCTATTCGTCCAGAATATGTAAGGCAGATACTTGATGGAACTAAGAAGGTAGAATTTAGAAAGAAGGTATTTTCGGAAACAGTAAAAAAAGTGGTCGTTTATTCTTCTTCTCCTCAAAAAAGAATTGTCGGTTATTTTTGTGTTACCAAAATCTCAGTTAATACTCCTTTGGAAATATGGAATTTGTATAATTCAATTGGTGGTATAGAAAAGGAAAAATATGATGATTACTACAAAGGGCATAAGCTTGCTTATGCAATTGAGATTAATAACTTTATAAGTTTTTCTAAACCTTTAAACCCACAAAAATTTGATTCTTCTTTTCGACCACCACAATCATTTTGTTATGTGGATAATGTAGAAATGCTTAATTGGTTGAACATTGAGTAATAATAAACAAGTTGTTCCTTATTAGGAAATCTTGTTTTTGACAAATACTTTTATAAATAATAATTTTATCCTCACCCGAGTGGCGGCATTAGTGCAGAGCGATACTGCGGTGGGGAACTTCACATTATTTTTTTTATTTATGATATTTAAAAGACTCTTTGACATTATTGCGTCCTTTTGTGGACTGCTTTTGATTTGGTGGATATTCCCCATAGAAGCGTTTTTAATCCATAAGAAGATGCCAGGTGGTCCGGCTTTCTTCTGTCAGAAGAGAGTGGGAAAGGATGGCAAGTTGTTTACTTGTCATAAGTTCCGCTCAATGACGGTGAAGCATTCAGGTTCTTCTGTGTCGGTGGCGGGTGATAGCAGAATTACTCCGTTTGGAGCTAAGCTGAGGCATTATAAGATTGATGAGCTGCCGGAACTGTGGGATGTGCTGATTGGTAATATGTCTTTTGTCGGTCCGCGTCCTGATGTGCCTGGTTATGCTGATAAGCTGCAAGGTGATGATAGGGATGTGCTGAAGTTGCGTCCGGGTATCACTGGTCCTGCTACTCTTAAGTATAGACTGGAGGACGAAATGATTTCGGACTTTATGAAGGACTTTAGAAACATGAATTACCATGAGTTGACTACTAAGTATCCGCAGATTAAGATTTCTGAGAACATTCATGCTGAGCTTGCTGGGAAGAGTGACCAGGAAGTTGCTGTGTGGTATAACGATAACGTGATTTATCCTGATAAAGTGCGTCTGAACTGTCATTACTATCGCCACTACTCGTTCTGGAAGGATATTGAAATGATATTCGCAACGGTGTTAGGATTTAAGGTGAAGTTTGCAGAGGAAGAAGTGTAGGAATTTCAGGTTAATGACCAAATGCAAATATTGAAACTTTCAATAACCATATTAGATATAAAATGCAATAAATATGAAGCGATACAGAGATTGTATAGTGCATTTTAATAATGCAAAGCAGGTTACTTCATTTATGAAGTCGTTAAAATCGAAGGCTTTATCTCTGAATATTGAAGCTGTTGAAAATGGCTCTTCCGTAGTAGGAAGTGATATTGATAGCTTGGATTTTCGGATTAAGTCAGACAAGTTACCTTTATCGAGAGTTATCATTTTGGTATATAGAGGTCCAAGGCCAAGAATAGAGGTCGCTAATATCATTCCTACGCAAGCAAGTGGTGTTACCAATCTTAACGTGTCAACATACAATGAGATACTCGATATATTCATAGAAAAGATATTGTCTCCTGTATGTAAAGATTTTGATGTAAAATATGAAAGTAATGATGAGCATTATTCAATAAAAGAATATATACCAAAATCTTTCGAAAAGTTAGACTTATGGCTTAAAGGATACCCTCTTTCATGCCATCCTATGGATGAAGCACGTTGGTTCGATTTTATTGTAGCGCTTGTTAAAAATGAAGAAGAACTTAGTATTTCAACTTTCGAAGAATATATTGTCGAAACTCAAAAAACTTGGACGAGAAATGATATAGAATGTTTTTCTGAGAAATTGGAGTATAGTATAAGACTACTCAAACATTACATTAATGGAGATAGCTAATTTTGTAGTTACTTTAATTTCTATTATCGTGACAGTCGTAGGAATTATATTCTCTTACTATGCAATGGTATCTGCAAAAGACGCTTCAATGAATTCAAAGAAAGCCTTGGAATTGGTTGACAATTTTGATGTGTTTGCATTTGTAAGGCAATTTGACAATGCTGTAAAAGATCTATTATTAAAAACTCAATCACCTTCATGGACGAAAGGGAAAAGTGAGAACGAAATAACAAATATATCTGCACCATTACTAAGTATAATACTGGATTTCAACCAAATATATTCGAAACTGAACTTAAGTAAATTAGAAATAGAGACATTGACTAGAGATGTTGAAGAAGTTAGGTCTGCTTTAAAAAAGTTGTCAAATGTACAAGACAACAAACTTTATCTATCTACAATAGATAAGAATTGTTCTTCGATAAGCAAAGTGATGAATAGCTATTTGCAGAAAATAAAGGTTAAAACCTTAAATGACGAATAGTGTTAATCATATTAGAAAAGATTTTACATTATAACATAAGAGGTCCTTTGACATACATATTTGAAGATAATGAACGAACATGTTATAAATCAATTTGGTGACAAGCCTATATATGTAGAACGTAATATAGGCTCTATTTATGTGGGCAATTATGTTGCCAATTCGAGCGAAGCCTTTGCAGACCAATCGTTTGAATTGCAAAATTATGCGCCTAAAATAGACCCTCCGATACAGCGTGATGAGGTGAAATATATCTTAGACTGGATAGCCGAAGACACATTTGCTGAAAAGCCCAACAGAGTTGCTTTACTCTATGGTAGTGCTGGGGTAGGCAAGTCAGTTGTCATGCATGAAGTTTTGCTGAAGATTCAACAGAAGGCTGATTATTTGGTCCTTGGTCTAAAAATAGACCAGATTGAGTTTGTTGATAGTGAATGTCTAAGGGAATGTATGCACCTTGCCAAACCTATTGTTTCTGTAATAAGAGACATGGCGAAAGAGAAGAAGCGAGTGGTCTTGCTTATTGACCAAATAGACGCGCTTTCTTTGTCTTTGTCATCTAACCGTACTCCGCTACGTTCTATATTGAAATTGATAGAACAAGTGAGGCTCGTGCCTCATGTCCGTATTGTATTGTCTTGTAGACCATATGACTTGGAATACGATCCTATTTTAAATGACTTGAAAATACCAGTAAAATGGGAAATTAAGACATTGGATGCTGACAAAGTGAAAAATATCCTAAGTGTGCATGGACAAGAGACAGACATAGGTAAACATTTAATTGACTTCTTGGGCAATCCTTTGTATCTATATTTATACTTAAAGGTAATTCCGTATGGAAAGCTAAGGTATCCGATTACAGCAGAAGTCCTCTATAATGAGTTGTGGCGAATTTATATTACTGATATTGATGAAAACAAAATAACAAGGAAATCATTACTGGATTTTCTTGATGTAATGACAAACGCGATGTATGAGCGTCAGGAATTATCCATACATCAACGGGAGATAGAGAGTAATTATATTACAGAGATGAGATATATGCTCTCATTCGGATTGTTATTACAAACTTCAAATGGGCGTATACAGTTCTTTCATCAAACAATGTTTGATTATGTATATGCCAGAAGATTTGTGGAAAAAGGTTGTAATTTACTTGAGAAGCTATCTTCTCAACATCAAGGATTGTTCTCACGTGCTGCAGTAAAAAGCATACTTACGTTTTTGAGAGAGACAAATCCTACATTATACATACGTTACATTGATAGTTTATTGTATGATAAAAAGGATGACGGATCAGACAAATTCCGTTTCCACTTAAAATCGTTGGCACTAAGCAATATGACATTCTTTGATAGGCCAAAGGATGAAGAATTGCTGCTCATCAAGAGGAAAATTTATAATGACAGCCTTTATATGGGCGTAATTTTTGAATCTGTACATACAGGTATATGGCTTAGTGCAATTTGGAATATTATCGAAGACAAAGGAGGATGGCCTACTCTGACGAAGGAATATAAAGAATATGTAATGACCATGTGCAACAGAACATTGTGGTCTGATGCAGATAAAGTCTTGGATATATCCTTTAAGATTCTCAGCTATGGTGATGAAGGAGATGGAAGTCTCGTTGCCAGTTTAGTTGACCGCTACCAATATATAGATTGTGATGCAAAACGTTTAATAACGTTATATGACAAATTAGGTCTAAGAGATAATACTCCTGGAGGAATAAGCCTTCTTAAGAGTATTGTATTAAAAATTCCCGAATTTTTCTGTGACGTATTAAAGGAAAAAATAAAAAAACAAATAGAACAAAAAGAAAAGCCGTCATTTCAAACCGTAACTCTTGATCATGAAGAAGAGAATATCCTTGAAAATATGGAGGCAAACCATCATGACATTGCCATAAGGTTGTATGTTGATTTGTTGGAAATTATATATAATGCGACTGGGTTTAACATTCCAAATTCAGAAATATCATATTCATTGGAGTTCTCGTATTTCCAACGTGTGTCAGATGGATGTTTGTATAGAGATTTTACAAAAGATGTTACCAATCGGCTAATAGATGACTTCTTAAAAAATATAGATACAGAAAAAACGCAAGCATATCTTGATAAGTTTAGTCGCAGTACCCATGAAGGTTTTGTTTTCGTTTCTTTATATGTGTATACGCAACGTCCTGAAAAATTTTTCAACGAAGTATATTCCATAATAACACAAAGGCATGTATTGGCAGATGCTCCATGTTGGGTGGAGTACCAAGCATTGGAGGCATTGAAGACTTCGTTTCAGTATATGTCTACAGAGCAACAAGAAAATATTGTTCATTTGGCTGAAACATTAACAGACAAAAGAGAAAATCACATATTCGACAAGGATACCATAAAAAGAAGGATGTCATGTAGCTCTCCATTCCCAATATTAGACATTGATATACATAGAGGCAGGGTGCTGCGTGCCTTGCCAATAGACTTCTTAATACATCATAATTGGAATGCTTACCAAGAGAGATTGAGAATAGAGAGAAAATTTGTTTATAATAAGAATGGCGTGATAAGTTATCCACGCCTTGAAAATGAACAACCATACCGAATTTCTACAATGTGCGGATGGACTTCGGTTGGAGCGAAAAAGGCCGAGAAAATGAGTTGTAAGTCGTGGTATAAATCCATGACCAAATATACAGACAATAGACATGATACAGATTGGAACCGTCCATCATTAATGGGGCAATGCCAATTGTTCAGAAGTGAAATATGTAAAAATACGGATAAATATTTAGATTTTCTAAAAGATATTGTCACTGACAGTAGCATTTCATTCGCATATGTAGAGGCAGGAATGAATGGTCTGTTGGATGCAAAAAAGTATCAAGACGCAGAGTATATATTTTCTTGCATTGTAAAGGAAATCGAAGAAGATGTTAATTCCTTACACAGAGATTTTGATATACATTCTTTCCTTTTTGCTATTGATGCCTTTATTAAGGGTGGTTATTTACCAAAAGTAGTATTTGACTTTTTGTGCAATGCTGTTGTGAATGTAGAAGAGACCGAGACAGTCAATGAACCAATAGAACAAAGAGACATATACAATACAGCCATTAATCAAACAAGAGGACACGCTGCACGACTGTTGGTGAAATGCAGTGAATTTGAAGAATACAAGGATGTCATATTTACTACATTAGAAAGAATAGCAACAACAGCATCCGTGTATACTCGTTCTGCAATTCTGCTTGATATGGCTATGTTGAATCGTTTGGACAAAGAAAGAAATGTAAAATTGTTTAAATTGCTGATGCATGATTATGATGTACGACTAATGTCAATGCCGATACACAACTATAATCCATTGGTATATTTTATTAACTATGCCGTGGATGACTTGACTGAGTTCTTCGCACATGCAACGGAAAAATTCAAATGCTATAGAGAACAGGTAATTGTTTTATGGCTTGCATGGACACATAATAATCATCGTGAAGACATTAAGCATTTTCTTGATAAGATGTGTAAAAGTAATTGCCAAGAGGCAAGACTTTCTCTCGTGAAATTTTTAAGCCATCAAGATAAAGACTTGGATGAAGATGCTGTGACATATATTACATCTTTTATGACTGACCAATATGATTCACCTGAACTGGGGGAACAATGTGACATGATGTTTCATTATGCAAAAAGTTGGTCTGACAATCACAAACATTTGATAGCTAAAGTATATGTGGAATCTCCGCTCTGTGTTTATGAAAACAACGTATTTATAAAGTTTTTAGCAGGTTATGCTACCGTAGAGCCTGTGAAAACATTATTCTGGTTAGAACAAATACTATCAAAGAAACAGCCAAAGGATTTCGGTATGTGGAATCTCGTAACGGATGTTCTGATACAATCTTACAATGGTATTCAGTCTTTTAACGATAAAGAATATCAAGGGGTGTTGGAGAAAGCCATGGACATGATGGATCAATTGATGATGAGCAAGGATAATAGATTCCTAATTACTCAATTTATTAACAAAATAGATGAAGAGTAAGCAAAGTCAATTGGCTCACCTTGGAGATGTCTTGCAAAAGTTGAAGTCGGGATTGTATCTTGTAGATACAGAACTTGATGAAAATAAAATAATGTACTTAAGCAAAGGCAAATCTGCAATATTACTATTGTATAGAGAGATGGAATTATGTTCTTTCAAACATGAATAATTTGCCAAAATGAATTATGCCGTTACGCACCATGGGATAAAGAGAATAGTTCTTTCTAAACTTAAAGATATCAGCAATTAAGTATGTGACAAACTCGTCACGCAGATAAAATTAAATTCTACTTACAATATGGGAAACAGAAAATATAAAGTTCATATAACTTATAAGCACAATGATGCTCATAAGTCTGGCATTGAGGCAATAAAAGTAGGCTTAGATACTCATAAAATACCATATTCAATAGATGAATACGATATCCTTTACAGGGACAATATTCAAGAATATGAGGATGAAATCGGGATGTCTAATATGGTAATAATGTTTATAATACCAGAGTACCTAAAGTCTTTGGATTGTATGTATGAGATGACACAATTATTCAAAAATGGAAATGTACGCCAAAGGGTATTTCCTGTTGTTGATATGGGTGATGTTCCCCGTAATGGGGATGGGCTAACTCAAATTAAGAAATATTGGCAGAATGAAAAATCCAGGAAACTGGATATTGTTCACAATGAACATGGAAATTCAGGTTTCCTCTTAGAGGAAATAGTGAAGATTGACAATATTCTCAAGACATTGGATGATTTTTGGAAATATGTTGTTCATACTAATACTGGAAGCTATGAAGATATGATTGCAAATAATGCTGAAGCCTTGATAAAAGCAATGGAAAAGGATATGAATATGTATTCTTTTGCTGACACAGGTAACTTTACACCATCATATGGAACTGAACCTGAAAAACCAAGACGTATTGTACATCAAGGTGACAAGGCTGTGTATGTAGAGAAAAACGAAGGAATAATAAATATTAGTTAAAATCAATAAAGCAATGGAAGAAAGAAAAACAATTTACTTGTGTCTTGCCCACATGAGTGAGGCAGGTTTGGAACAGAAGTACGTTAAAGAGGCATTCGATACCAATTGGGTGGTGCCGATGGGTCCAAATGTGAACGCCTTTGAGAAAGATTTGGAGGCTTTTGTAAATAGCAAGAGTAATGGATCTGAGGAGCTTGACAGAAAGGTGGTTTGCTTGTCGGCTGGTACTGCTGCTGTACACTTGGCGTTGATTGGCTGTGGTGTTAAGGCTGGTGACGAGGTGCTGGTGCAGAGCTTCACATTCTGTGCTTCAAGTCATCCTATCACTTATCTTGGTGCAAAGCCTGTGTTCGTAGGTTCGGAGAACGAGACATGGAACATGGATCCTGCTTTGCTGGAGAAGGCTATTATTGACCGTAAGGAGAAGACGGGCAAGCTGCCTAAGGCTATTGTGCCCGTGGCTCTGTATGGTATGCCTTACCGCATTGACGAGATTATGGCTATTGCCGACAAGTATGGTATTCCTGTGGGGGAAGATGCTGCTGAGGGTATGGGCTCACGCTTTGATGGACAAGTGTTGGGTACATTCGGCAAGTATGGTGTGCTGTCGTTTAATGGTAACAAGATGATTACTACTTCTGGTGGTGGTGCTTTGATTTGCCGTAATGCTGAGGATGCCAACGAGGTGATGTGGTATGCTACACAGGCTCGCGACGCTTATCCTTACTATCAGCATACTGCCATTGGCTACAACTACCGTATGTCGAACGTGTGTGCTGGTATTGGTCGCGGTCAGATGACAGTCCTCAATGACCATATTGCCCACCACAAGCATGTGCAGTCGCTTTATGAGGAGCTTTTGAAGGATGTACCAGGTGTACATATCCATAAGCAGCCTGCCGACAAGCGTTATGATGCCAACTTCTGGCTTTGCGCTGCCACATTGGACGCTGATGTGAAGATTCAAGGTCAGGAGAACGCATACAAGGAAGTTATCAAGACTGCCGTAGGTGGTGCAGCAGGTGTAATCCATGCCGTTGATTCAGCAACAACCGACTGTCAGCCTAACGAAAATGTAGAGGCATTGCGTGTATTCATGCTTGGCAAGAAGATTGAGTGCCGTCCGGTATGGAAGCCTATGCACAAACAACCCGTGTATGAGGGTGCTCCTGTATATACCAATGGTATTGAAGAAGAACTCTTCAAGGTTGGTTTCTGTCTGCCTGCAGGTCCGTATGTCACGGATGATGATGTGAAGTATATCGTAGAAAGCATCAAAGAAGCAATCGTAAGATAAGCAATAGATTGGTGAGCGATTAATGGACGTGATGTGCTGGCTGCATCTATGTCCGTTAATCGCTCATTCGTATAAAAACTATGCACATAATGAGAAACTTTATAGCAGCAATTTGGAAGTTGGTTTCATCGAATGTCATCACGACTCGGCAAACCTCAAACAAGTTTGTTTTGCTCTCACTGCTTTGGCAATTCTGTTCCTTCCTTTTTGTACCTCGTAAAGCGAACAGATTACCTAATGACTAACGATAATGGAAATAAACAAAGAATTTTTAGGCAAGCTCTTTGAACAGGCTGTAGAAAATCCGCGCTTGCGTCAGAGCTACGACTTACGTACATCGTCAGATGATAACTCGCAACGTATGTTGATTGCGTTGTTGCCAGGTACGGTTGTACCCATTCATAGACATCCAAATAGCAATGAGAATGTATTGTTGTTGTGTGGTAAACTTGTTGAAGTTATTTATGATGAAAATGGCAAGGAGAAAGAACGCATCCATCTTGATCCTACCATTGGAAATTATGGCAGTGTGATACCTCCAGGTGCATGGCATACAGTGGAAGTCTTAGAGCCGTCTGTCATTTATGAGGCAAAGGACGGAAAGTATGGCGAGGATGGCAGTGAGACGTTTGATGCTTTCAAAGCAAAGGAAGCAGAAAATCGGGAACAGACTTCAGCTACTTCCGCCAAATTCTCAAATAGCCTTGGTGATTTGAAAAAGAACATCGAGTATCTGATTGGCATGGAACGTCAATCAGGTAGGATGGAAGAGATAACTCCTATTTATGTATCGCGTGTGCTGAATGTACCATTGGAAGAGGTGGAACGAGTCATGCGCGAAGCGCAATGTTGAGTTTTGAGTGTTGAATGGTCGGCTTTGCCGATGTTGAATTGTTTTAGTCTAAGAATAAAGGTAAAGCAGGTATGATTGAATAGGCTTAGGCCAGTGGAGCGAAACCACTACCTGCTACAGTGAATTTAGATAATAATTATTATGGGAAAGCCTTTTAATAATGAATTAAGTAAACTTCAACATACTGTTGAATATATTAATGGGGTAGATGTTCAACAGATACGTGATTTCATGTTATGCGATTCTTGGCGTAATCTGATATGTATTGGTTCCGGCGGATCTTTTAGCGCGTGTCATTATGCTTCGTTGCTTTATAAAAAGCATTGTGGGTTTGCTGTTCCATATACTCCATTACAAATGCAATGGTGTGATGATAAAATATGGGAAAAATCAAAATTGCTTTTCCTTAGTGCAAGTGGTAGAAACCATGATATACAATATTCATTTAAGAAGGGATTGCAATTATCCAACAAGATAGCAAATATATGTCTTAGAAACGAAAATCCATTGGAAGTCTTATCTCATAAGAAGACAGATGTTGTTTCTTTCAACTTGGATATTCCATCTGGTAAAGATGGCTTTCTGGCTACTAATTCGCTTGTTGCTTTGTATTGTTTGGTGTATAAGTGTTTTCATGGGGAATATGATGTAAAATCAATATTCAGAGGCGAAGAACCTTATGTATGTAGAAATATTGACGATTTAGGAACTATACAGAATTTTTCTGTTTTATATGGAGAGTATGGTGAACCTGTGGCTTATGACATAGAGTCGAAGATGTCGGAAGCAGCATTAGGGACTGCCCAATTGACTGACTTTAGAAATTTTGGTCATGGCAGACATCATTGGTTTGATAAACGAGGTGATGGTTCTTGTATTTTAGTGTTGGTTACTCCAGAAGATGAGGAACTTGCAAATAAGACGATTGAATGTATGCCTGAAGACATTCCTGTGATTTATATTAAATCTTCTGTAAAAGGCGAGTTGAGTTCGTTGGATTTGCTAGTCAAGTCGTTTTCTTTAATACGCGACGTTGGTATAGAACGTGGTATTGATCCTGGAAAACCTGGAGTACCTGAATATGGAAAGACATTATATAATCTTCATTTTGCTAAAGTTTTATGCAATCCTGAAGTTCCTGACAACCTGATGACGGCTATTATGCGCAAATGCCATAAGAAATCGATATTGTCAATAGATGATAAGTCTTTTGAATATTACAAACAAGGTTTGAATAGTTTCATAGGACGTTTGAATGATACTTCTTTCGATGGAATTGTGTTTGATTATGACGGTACTATATGTGCTCCTGAATATAGGTTTAGGGATGAATTTGACCCAAAAATATTGAAGCAGATATTAAAGTTGCTCAAAGGTGGTGTACATATTTATATAGCAACTGGTAGGGGAAAATCAATCTATAAGAATTTTCGAGATTTGTCAACAGAATATCCTGGACAGATAACCATTGCATACTACAATGGAATGATTGTACGTGATGCAAGTGAGGAGGTAAATTGGGACTATTATAAAAAAGCTAAATTGCATTCGGAATTGGAATCTCTTGTGAAAGAGCTGAAAAAGAAATGTTGGCTTGACTTGAAATTTGAAGATAATGGTGTGGTACAGGTAGACTGTAGATGTAAGCAAATCACAATAAAAACAAAACACAATACAGATGAAGTGTATGAATTATGTCAGGAAATTGTAAAATCGAAAGGTTTGCGTAATATAAATATCTGGCGTTCTACACATTCTGTGGACATTGTAGTAGCACGGGACGTAAATAAAAAAAATGTTTTTGGCAATAATGAGAAACTTCTATGTATCGGAGATTGTGGAAGTGTGAACGGTAATGATTTTGAACTCTTGTCAACTCCCTATTCCTTGAGTGTTGGCACTGTATCACGTAGCGTTGATTCATGTTGGAATATTGCTCCATATGGGAAAAGAGGGGTTGATGCTACATTATGGTATTTGAGGCATCTTGTATGTTGTAATGGTAAACTCAAAACACGTTTTGCTATATGAAAGAAAGACTTGTAGAACAATTGCTATCAAAAATAATGGATTGGTCGGAAGAAAAAATTGTAGAGGAACTACAAAACATACAGTTTCTTGCAGAAATGAAATACGACCATTATGACCAGTTTATGCCTGGCACACGATTTTTAGGAAGTTTAGCAAAATGGCTGGATAGTTTTGATATATATGATCGTAATGTGATGTTTGATTTTGTTAAGAAGAAATTGGTTTTTATTTCATCAAGTCAGATGTCATACTTGATAACATTGCTGTATAGGGTTAAGATTTTATCTACTTTGGTAAGGGAAACTGCCAAGGAACTTGATTTGCCAGAATACAAAGTATATAAAGTATTAAATTCAGAAGAGTTTAAAATACAAAAGAGACTTTCGTTATTCATAGGTCTGAGTGATGGCGCACACATGGATATGGTTAGAAGAACAGCAGGATTGAACAATGAGCAGGTGCTGAATAATTATTATCCAGATAAAGATAAGATTAGAGAAATGAAGGAGTGTCTTTGTAAAGATGGCATCTTAAATAATAAAAAGGCTCAAAGAAAGTATAATAGAGTATTTCTTATCGACGATTTTACGGCAAGTGGTACAAGTTTTATCAGAAAAGATACTGCAGATGGTAAATATCACGGTAAGTTGACAAAAATAATGAAAAAACTATATGGAAAAGGTTCAGATGATAATGAAAATCCATTTGGAACTATAATAGAAGAATCTGGAACAGTACATATATATTTTTGTTTGGCTACAGAATATGCATTAGGGTATATTAAAGGAATGCTGAATGATTATAAAAGAGAAAACAATTTTAAAGTCGAATTTGATGTAGACTGCATACAGGTGATAACAAACAATGTGTCGGAAGACATTAAAAACGACAAAAAGATAATTGATGTTTTAAGTAAGGCAAAATATATAAATACTAACGAAACCAGTAAGAAAAGCTATTCTGTAGGCAAGGGTGAGAAACATTATTTGGGATATGCAGATGGTGCTTTGCCATTAGTATTATCACATAACACTCCTAATAATTCTATTTTAGTATTATGGCAAAATGAAAAAGACGTGGAGAATGGTACAAATAAATATCCAAGTCTTTTTCCGAGAATAAACAGACATTAATATTATGGACGCTAATACTTACCGTAATCCTTTTACATTGAGAGCGTCAGAGAAGATAACAACAGATGACATTTTTGTTAGGTTGTTTTCATTCGATGCTCTTGGTAATTTGGAGAAACATTATTTAGAGGATACTCTATGGGGACATACTATATTCATACAAGCCGTACCCGGATGCGGAAAGACAAGTTTGTTAAGACTTTTCTCACCAAAAGTTCTTCGTACCATAGTGCGATATAAGAATGGTGATGGTAGGGGAGACATCTATAAAAAGCTTAAAAACATGAAAGTGTTTAACGGCAACAAAATTAACAAATGTGCTGTTTATCTTTTGATGAATAGAGACTACGTGAGCATTGAGTCTGAAGACAAAGATGAGATGGGCATTTTTCTTGCATTGCTAAATGCAAGAATATTGTTGGCGGTATTGAAGGCTATTATAGAATTGAAAGACATAGAAATCAATTCATTGGTGGACATTAAATTCTGCCCTCCTGCTTCTGTTCAAGTAGATTTTCCATACTTTAGCTATCCTTGTAATGGCTTGGACTTATATAACTGGGCTGCTGACATAGAAAATAGAATATGCGATTCTTTGGAAGATGTATCTTCGGATATAGAAGAGATTCCAAGACATTCACATCTATTTATGCTCAAGCTTTTGAATGCTAAGTATTTTGAATATTGTGATTCTCAGTTGTGCGAAGAGTTTATTTTTCAATTTGATGATGTTCATAAGCTGTTGCATAATCAACGAGAGGCGCTTATTGATGAGACTGTTGAAGCCCGTTCTTCTGTATCTGTATGGATTTCTGAGAGATTAGAAGCGTTGAATATGGAACAATTGCATGGCCATGCAAATTCAGAAGAACGTGATTATCAAATATTTACTCCTGTATCAGGTGGCGCATTTGCAAAGATTGCGAAGGATATAGCTGATAAACGATCAGATTTGTCGCGCTATCAGATAAATCTTAAAGCAGGATTAGCTGAAGATTTAAACGTTGATTTTGATAATATATATCGTAAAGTTATTGATAAATGTCTTTTGGAATTGAAGGAATCCAATGGCGTTTTTCAGGAATGGATAGAAAAAATAGAATCTAATGACTCATTAAAAGAAAAAGACAAGGCTATTCACTTTTATTCTGTATGCTTGTTTTATCAGCGAATAAAAAAGAATGGAAGTTTGCCATTGTTTCCATACCCAGCAGAGGAATACCACAAATATATAGTGGACTCGTATCGAGATCTTTCAGAGGTGCTTATATGCGTGAAAGAATCTATTCCACAATTTTATGGATTTGATAAAGTCGTAGAGCTGGCTTCAAACAATATAGAACAGTTTATTGCGTACGCATCAGTGTTATACGAAAAACTTATTGCCAAAGCGATAATTAACAAAGGAGATGTTTTTCTTGAAGCAACGGAGCAAGATAAGATTATTAGGTCATACAGTGGAAAAATGTATGATAATCTGAAGTATTATAGAAATGGCGATAAAATTAAGCGGTTTATAAAAAATCTATTGGATTATTGTTATAAACAAACAACAAGCGAAGGAGCTTCGTATAGTGTAGTTACAGGATTTGCTATCTCAAAAAAAGTTGGAAAGGAATTCAGCTATGATTCTTGGTATGAGAATGTTGAATATACAGACTTGGCATCTGTTATAAAAGAATGTCTCGCTAATAATATTCTTATTGCTAAAGAAACTTTGCAAGGGGGAAGAAATGAAAAGTGGACTGTATATTATTTGAATAGAGGTTTGTGTGCATATAAAGGCATTCCTTTGAATTATGGAGGATGGAGAAAACTAACACTAAAAGAACTTAAAAAGTGGTTGTGATATGGGGAATCGCTGGGATATCAATATTGCATATAAAGGCAAGGGCGTTGATCGTTTTCTGAACGAATATTACAAAAATAGAGATAAATCTATTCTGTATATATTAGGAAAGGGATTTGACCCGCGAATGAACAATGGTATAGAACTATATGCCGATAATGTGAATTGCGAGACGTTGGATTGTTTGCTTGTGGATTTTCCTTCGGTGTCAGAATCACGGTATCAGAAACTTATAAACAATAACTATGTTAAGTTGAAATCTAAATTAGAGGAAAAAAGGTATGGGTTGATAGAGGATGTAATAAAAGCCGATTTCAGTAAAGATTACAATAAAGCTTTAAAGGAAGTGTGTAGACAACTGAATAAATTTGATTGTCAGAATTATACTGACATTATTATTGATATAAGTTCTCTACCACGCTCTATATATTTTAATCTCATAAAGACTACTTATCAATGGTTCGTTAAAATTTGAGATAACGGCTAAGCGGCTTTACGCTGCCAGCCAAAGAGTTCTTTGATAGTATGACTAATT
>JABLTL010034924.1_pt1 | contig 20412 bp, 24 predicted proteins | sample 7160151 | NCBI WGS metagenome assembly JABLTL01 (sample SAMN14651223, study PRJNA627086) | human gut metagenome | isolation source: feces | host: Homo sapiens
AATTTAAGTTTTATTATATCTTATTTTGAATAAAATTTTAATGCTCAAAAATATCTTTTTTTAAGATATTAATTATTAAGTGTTTTATTAATCCTTCTAACTCTTCACCTTTTTCGTCGAAGTGCATATTAATTTTGAAAGTTTCACTCATATTAATTCACTCTCCCTATACTATATATACATCTGTTTTCTTATAAAAATTCTCCCTTACTTTAAATTTATTTTTTTAATTTTTTAAATATGTCCACATTTGCTCATAAATAGTTTAAGGGTAGATATGTCATCTATTTTGTTCAAAAGCATTGGTATTGTTGATTTTTTTCATTATAAAAAATGTCCATTTTTCGAATTTATTTTACTCAAAGATTTGGACATTTTTAGCTCACACATAATATCAAGTTGAACTATTAAAATAACAATGAAAATTGAAATTTATATGATTAAAAGAAAATGCCTGGAGTAACTTTACCCAGACATTTTCTTTTTTATTTTTTAGTGTCCAATCCACTCCTATGGTTCGACTCGATTTGAGCACTGATTTCTCTATCCAATTTTTCAAGAGATTCTGCAGTTGGCCTCATATGTTTCGGCACTTTCACTAATCTAGCAGCACCATTACTTTTTTCCATTTCTTTTTTTAATATTGTCCTTATACTGCTCATAATTTGCCCTCCTAGTTAGGTAGTCAATTAATTAGTTCCTAAAATTGGAATTCTATCACCAATAGTTTACATTATACACATTTTTTAGCTTAATGTCAAATTACAAGCATTATCTCATTTTTCTTTAAATCCTTTGATTGCTAGTTCAAATTTTTATTACTTCAGCTTTTTCTACATTTTATTATTTAATCTATTTGCTTCAATAAGTAATTTGTCAAAATCTGAAACTATTTTTTGATTTTTATTAAATTCATTATACTCTTTTTCTGCTTTTTCTTCTGCCTGTTTTCTTGATATTTTACCATTATCTCTTAAAATATCATATTTTCTAAATTCTAAAAATTCATTTATACTTTTAGCAAATTCTTCCATAGTAAATGTATTTTCTCTTTCAACCAAATCCTCTATATAATCAAAATATCCAGAAACTGTTCTCTCTAATCTTTTTATTTGCCTTTCATCTAAATAGTTTTTTGCAATCATTACATCTGATTTTAATATTCTTCCATCTGGTGAATTTTTCCACGTTGTTAAACCCATATTTTCTTTTGCATGGTCTGCATTTTTGTATATTATTTCTGCTGCAGTGTTTTCCGTAATGGCATAATGGAATTTATTTTGAACTGTTGCATAAAACTTTTGTGTTATTTCTGAATCTTTATCATAGTCTATACTACATTCCGCAAATATATCTGTTATTTGCTGCCATATTCTTCGTTCACTTGTCCTAATTGAACGAATTCTTTCTAGTAATTCTTTAAAATAGTCTTTTCCAAATTTTGGCCCGTTTTTTAATAATTCATCATTTAAAACAAATCCTTTTTTTATATATTCTTTTAATGTATTAGTTGCCCATATTCTAAAGTCTGTTGCTTGTTTTGAGTTCACTCTATATCCAACCGCTATGATAGCATCTACACTATAAAATGTTAATTCTCTTGAAACCTCTCTGTTTCCTTCTTTTTGAACTGTTCGAATTTTTCGAATAGTTCGATTTTCTTCCAATTCATGAGTTTCAAATATCTCCTTTAAATGATAATTTATTGTGTTTACTTCTACATCAAACAATTTAGACATTGATTTTTGCGTTAGCCAAAAATCTTCGCTGTCATACAAAACTTCTACAGATATGTTTTCGTTGCATTGACTTTGATAAATTATTAAATCTTTTAAATTTTCTATTATATTCATATTGGTCTAATCTCCTTCTCTATATCTTCATAAATTACTATTTTTCTTAGTTTTATATCAAATACTTTGCCAATAATAATATAAGATATTTTTATCAGCATCAAAAACACCAATTTCACAACCCGTTGCATTTTCTTTAGTAACATTTTTCTTTTTATTTTCATCTCTCGTTCTACATACTAATTCATAATAATAATATCCGTTTTTCACCTCAAATACTTCTTTATTATATATAAAATTGTCTAATATTTTATCATCTAATCTGTCACTACTCCATTCTGAATTATTATCTAAGTTCTTTATTATATCTTGTCCACATTCTTTTGGAAATTCATATACATAGTAATCAAGGCCATCATTTTGTGGTCCACCTCTTACACTGTATATTTCTCTTGTATTATATTTTTTTGTTTCTATACCTAAAATATTACTATACTCTTTATGGGTATTCCAAATACTATTTTCAAAACAATATAATTTTGCATTCTTCAAATCAAAAATAGCATATACTCCATCTTTATAATAATAATATAGATTTTCTCTGTCAATTTTAATCTTTTCATCATCTTTAATTTCACAAAACTTTGACATTATATATTCATAAAATTTATTTTTACTCCAATCATCATTATCCTCTAATTGCTTTTTAAACTTTTCCATATTATTATTATAATTTTTTATTTTGTACACTTTATATTTATACAACATATCATAGTCATAAATTGTACTATATTCTATATTTGATTCTTTTATTTCTAGTCCTAATTTTTTATAGTCATTATCCTTCTTTGCAAATTCTTTTATTATAAAAATATACCTAATTAAACCTAATATAATAACAGTACACATTATCAAAGCAGTTGTTTTAGTTATTTCTGTTTTTTCCAATATGAACACCTTCTTATAAAACTTAATATTTTCCTTCTTTTGTTCTAAATTTTATTTCCAAGTCATATATTTTTATAACCCCATATTCACTTGATACTACAGCTAAATTATTTAATGTTGTTGACAAAATATCTTCTAATATTCCATCTTTATTATCTGCATATTCTTTCAAATTTTTAAAGTCCGTAAAGTCATATGTATCTTTTATTTGTACCTCCATTTCCCATATATCATCTTCATTCTTTTGTGCTTTAACAAATACTGTAGCATTATGTAGTGCAAAGAGTAAATCCTTACTATCAAATGTTATAGAAATATCTTCAGTAGGCGCACCGTCATCTACAATAAATTCATTTTTTCCTTCTCCATATTTTTGTATCAATTGTTTCATTTTATCTTTAAACATTTCATTTTCTGTTATCAACTCAATTATATCATTATCTTCTATAAATAAATTATTGGGTTCTTTTTCAAATAAAGATAAAGCATTACTTAATAATTTAGCAGACAGTTTCATTTTACACAATATGCCACCTACAACAACAACCTGCCAAAATATATATTGCATTGAAAAAAAGACTGCGTATGATATTGGATTTGATTTTTTAGTTATATCAAATATAAAACTTATACTTTTTATAAGTTTCTTTGCTGTTTCTTTATCTATCTTTTCCCAATCTATATTTTGAAAATCCTTTATAATTTTTTCAAATTTTTGATAATAGTTATATAATTTATATATATCATTTAATGTAAATGATATTAATTCTGTCCTACTTTTAGAAAATGTAGTTATGTTATTTATATCATTTGTTAACCTCGTCTTTACATCATTTAAGGCTTCCAAATTCATTTTCTCTAAATAATTAAATGCTATATATTTTTGTGCTAAGTCATATTTTTTCTTTTTTGTTAAGAAGTATTTATGATTTTTCCAAGCAATTTTAGTGCATAAATACGCTTCTTTGTTCCATACAAATTTTGGTGGTTTATGAAAATCTAATATTCCATATATGTTATCAAGGCATCCTCTTCCAAACATTTTATATTTATAATCATATGGTTTATTGCACAATAAACATCTTTTTTCTTCCATAGATTTATCAATCCCCTTTTTATTATTATAAGTTATATTAATTATTCTATTTATATCATAATATTTAAAACTTTTCCATAAACTTACAAAATTTATTTTTTCTCTATTTTATATCAAACATTTGTTTTTGTCAATAGTTAAAAATAAATTTCAAAATTTTTTTAAACTCTGAAATTTAAGTATTTCTATTAAATTCAAATTGTTTTTATCTAGCATACTGTCTATTTTGAACTCTACCTTCTGAAATATCATGTGTTACAATAATAGCTGTCATTTTTTCTTTCCTTAATATGTTATATATATCATTTGTTACCATTATTCTGGTTTGATAATCTAATGCAGAAAATGCTTCATCTAATAACAGTATTTTGGGCTTTGTTGCTAAAGTTCTAATTAATGCAGCTCTTTGTCTCATTCCTCCTGATAATTCTGATGGATATTTATCTTTAAATTCATATAAGTTATATTTCTTTAATAAATTTTCTACATATTTTTCATTCTCACTATTTATTTGTTTCTTGATTTCTAGTCCTAACAAAGCATTACTTCTTATATTTCTCCATTCTAATAAGCAATCTCGTTGTAACATGTATCCAATTTTTTCTGATATTCCATTGTTTTTTTTATTATCAATAAATATTTCTCCCTCCGTTTTTTCTTCTAATCCACTAATAATTGAAAGTAATGTCGATTTACCACATCCACTAGGTCCGATAATTGAAATAAATTCTCCTTCTTTTACTCTAAAATTCACATTATCTAAAGCTAAAACTTCTCCTTTTTTATTCTGATACTTTTTGCTTACTCCTTTAATTTCCAATATGGTATTCATTAGCTTACCTCCTCGCTATATTTTATGTAAAATAAATAGAGATGTGCTAATTAAGCATATCTCTATTTATTTTCTATATAGTTCAAATCTTTGAACAATTCATTTTCCCTACTGTTTTTTATATTTATAACATTATATTTTAAGTGTATTACATTCCCTTCTTGAGTAGTTACTTTTAAATCTTTTTTAATTTGTTTGCTTTTATCAATGTTTGAAAAAGTCAATATAATTGGAATTATTACTGTTTTTTCTCGTTTATTATATTTGCATCTTTGAAATATCTGTATACATTCATTCAAAGTCGTATATGGCATATCTGTTAGAACTCTTTTTGTATATATAATTAGAAAAAATACGTTTATTTTATTTCTTTGATATATTGCAATTACTTTTTCTTTATCTATTTTATATACTATGCACTCAAATTCTTCCTCTTCTGCAATCTTATTTTGCTGTATAAAATTATTTAACATTTCTTTTACTTTTTTAGTGTCTTTAAATACATATTTTATAAACTCTGCTTTTTCACTATATAGTTGATATTCATATTTTTGTGTATTTTCATTCATTGTAAAATATACTTCTCTTTTTATATTATGTATTAATTTTATATAATCATAATATGTAATTCTATATAATATATAATCACATCCTTTAATATAGTATTATATTAAAATTTTTTGAATAAATTATATAGATTAAAACTATATTTATTAAAACACAAAAATTTTTTTAAGACAAGATATTATTACAAAAATAATATCTTGTCTACCTCTTTTTTAGACAAATATCGCCATTTTCCTAGTTCTATGTCTTTAACTCCTATTCCAGCAATCTGACTTCTATGTAATGCTAAAACTTTATATCCTATTGATTCACACATTTTTCGTACTTGCCTATTTTTTCCTTCATGTATTATTATTTCTAATCTAGATATATCTTTTTCATCATCTGTTTTTAGAATTTTAACTTTTGCTGGCTTAGTTCTATAACCTCCTATGTCTACACCTTTTCTTAGTTTTTCTACATCTTCTTTTTTCACTATTCCTTTAATCGTAACTGTATAGGTTTTATTTATCTCATGCTTAGGATGTGTTACTTTATATACAAAATCACCATCATTGGTTAATATTAGTGCTCCTGATGTGTACATATCTAATCTCCCAACTGGTACTAATCGTTCCTTTGTTTTTACTAAATCTAAAACAGAATCTCTGTTAAATTGGTCTTTAACAGTTGTAACATACCCTATTGGTTTGTTTAATAATATATAAACTTTTTTATTTTCTATTTTTACTATATTTCCTTCATAAACTACTTCATCAAGTTCAGGATCAATTTTAATCCCCATCTCTCTTTTTATTTCTCCATTTACTTTAATTTTCCCCTGTAAAATAAGTTCTTCTGCTTTTCTTCTAGATGCTACTCCAGCTTCTGCTAAAAATTTTTGTAATCTCATACTTTCCACACAAATTTCACCTCTTATATATCTATTTTTCTTTTTTCTAATTTTTCTAATATTTCATTGAAATATTCAGGCATTTCTGCTTCAACATACATTTTTTTGCCTGTTGTTGGATGTGTAAACTCTAAACTTTTAGCATGTAAACATTGTCCTTGTATTCCCCATTCATTTTTTCCATTTGAATATGTATCATCTCCAATAATAGGATAACCTATCTGTGCTAGATGAACTCTTATTTGATGAGTTCTACCTGTTTCAATATTTACTTTTAATAATGAATATTTATCATATCTTTGTATTACTTTAAAATGTGTAATTGCTTCCTTTCCTTCTCTTACTACAGCCATTTTCTTTCTATCTCTATTGCTTCTTCCTATTGGCATGTTTATTGTTGCTTCATTTTCTTTTACTATTCCTCTAACTAAAGCAACATATGTCTTTTTCACTTTATGTGCTTTTATTTGTTCACTTAAATTAATATGTGCCTTATCATTTTTTGCAATGATAATTACTCCTGATGTATTTTTATCTAATCTATGTACTATTCCTGGTCTAATCTCTCCACCTATTCCAGATAATGAATTTTTGCAAATTGCCATTACTGCATTTACTAAAGTTCCATCAGGATTTCCATTGGCAGGATGCACAACCATTCCTTTAGGTTTATTTACTACTATTATGTCATTATCTTCATATATGATATCTATTGGAATATTTTGAGCTTTTAACGAAATTTCAACAGGTTCTTCCTCTTCTATTTCAATCTTATCTCCCTTTTGTACTTTATATGATGCTTTCACTTTTTTTCCATTTACTAATATTTGTCCATTAGCTAATAGTCTTTGAACAGCTACCCTTGATAGTTCTTCTATTTTATCAGATATATAAGCATCTATTCTTCTTACCTCTTCCCCTACTTTAAGATATTTCATTTATTTCATTCCTTTTTCTTTATATTAGCCTTTTTCTCAAATTCTTTAGATGAAAAACTGGTAAATATTGCAACAAATGTTATCCATCCTATTAATATACTTATATCTGCAATATTAAACGCAGGTAATCGACCTATATGTATGAATTCAATTGCCTGGCCTCTTATCATTTTATCTATTAAATTACTAAGTCCTCCTGCAAAAGCAAAACTTATCAATATTTTAGTTTTATTTCCTATGAATTGATTATCACTTACAATGATTTTTAAGATAATAAATAAAATTGCTAAATTAGTTATAATTCCTACTCCTTTGGTTGTATCTTCATTATTTGACAATATGTTACTATTTCCTATGTTGTCTTTATTTAAAATATTGTCTTTTTTTATTATATATACTTTAGATATTTGGTCTATAATAATCACTGATACTATTATTATAAATATCACTATATATATTTTGTTTTTACCTTTTTTCATTAAATCTCCTCAACTATACATTTATCCTTTCATATATAACAAAATGCTTATCTTCATATAATTTATTGTAATTACTATCTTTAGTCTTTTTTATAATCATATTAATCTTTGCATTTTTATACATTATAACATGTGTGATTCCATATTTTTTAAATGTATCTTCATAAAATGTACCAATACTTGATACGTTTATAAAATCCATAAAAATATCGTCTTTTTTTCCACTAAATTCAGGTGCATATAAATCTGCTCTAGAATCTATAAATACTGGTATTCCTCTATATATTAGGTAACTTCCATAATTATATTCATTATAAAATTTAGCTTTTGTTAAATCAATATTATTTAAAATAAAATCAGCAGCTTGTACTGGATATGTCTTTTCTTCTATATATTCATTTCCTTTTTTATCTTCCCAAAGGTTTTTACTACTTATTAGCATTATAACTATCATCAATACCCAAATTATTTTACTTGAATACATTTTAGTATCTCTATTTTGCAATCCTTTTTTAGTATATATATTAATTAAATCACATATCATTTTATTTACTATAAATATACCAATTATACAAAACATTGTAAATTGTCGCTTGGTAGCTAACATTAAGTAGCACAAACCACCTATCATAAATAAATCTCTTAGCCTAATTTTTGTTTTTGTAAATGTCATAATAGCTAAAATTAACACTATTGCAGCTAAAGCATTATGGTCTTCTGATAATGTCATTGGTAAATGTTCATTGATATTTTCTGTTGTATTTCCCTGCATTGTTTTATATAAGTATGTATATGGAGTATCTCCAAGTGGTGTTAATAATCCTGTAAATGCACATATAATCATAACTAATATTAACCACTTAATATTAGGATTTTTCTCTAATTTTATTTTATATGGATTTTTTAGATTTTCTTCCCTTTTTTCTTTGATTTTTTCATTTTTTTGTTCTATTTTATTTAATTTTTCTTGTAATTTATCAACATTTTTTTCACGTTTTGTTAATATCTTTATTGCTATTTTCAATACTGCTATACTTATTTTTCTATAAATAGCTATTTCTGCTACTAAAGCTATTATATATTCTCCTACATAAGGTAAAAATAATATAAACATAAATGGCCAAACTGCAACATGTAAATTTGCAATTAATATTGAAATTAATATTATTCCTACACCATATTTTACTTTTCTATTTTTTATAAAATTTTCAATAAAATATATTATCCAAATAAATAGAATAAATGTAACCAGTTGAGCCCTTGCAGCTATATAATCTTTTAATAAATAAATAACTATGGCACTTAATGTAAATGATAAAAATTTGTTTTTAGCAATTTTGGTATTTGTAAAATATAATGATAATCCTAAAATAACTGATAATATACAAGTTGTTACATATATCCCCTGCATTCCAAATCCTGAATAAATATAATATGTAATTAAATCATATAACCAATGTGGATATGTATATGATAAATCTTGATGCCATGAAAAATGGTCCTGCATATCTATTCCTGTTTTTGTTATTTGTTCTCCTACTTTTATTGTATAAAATGTATCATTTTGCAATGTTTTAGGTGTAATAGCTATACAAAAAATAGCTAATAATATAATTGATAATATTAGAAAAATCCATTTATTCATATTTGTAGTTTTTTCTATTTCTTTTTTTTCTCCTTTTTTTATTTTTATCATATAGTTCTCCTTCCCAAGAATCTTATTTTTCTTTTGATTCAGATTATATCAAAAATCAGTCAAAAAAAAAAGTGATATACTCACTTTTTTTATATATACCATTTTTTATTATACTGCTTCTTGATTTTCCTGATTTTCTTCATTTTGACCATCTTTTTCTTCTATTACTTCTAAACTTCCTATTGAAACTTCATAAGCTACTCTTATTTCTACTGTTCCATCTTCATGTTTCTTTTCATAATTTCTTGATTGAACTCTACCTACTAATTTTATTCTTGAACCTATTTCTAGATTTTGGCAGAATCTTGCATTTCTTCCCCATGCAATACAAGGAATATAGTCTGATTTGTTATATGCTCTATTAACTGCTAATAATATATCTGCAATTTCTCTTCCAAATGGTGTTTGTCTATATATTGGTTTTTTACAAATATATCCAACAAGAACAACTTCATTTGTAATTACATCTTTTTTTACAAATTCGCTTTCTTCTTCATTTTCTTCTTCGTCTATTATAATTCTAACATCTTTAGCAAATACTGTTAATATTAATCTGTTTTTTTCACTTTCATAACTATTATATGATCTAAATTGTCCTTTTACTAATAATTTTTGTCCTTCTTTTAAAGTCTCTTCTGTTATCAATCTTTCTGATATTGTGATTGGTATTAAATCTGATGTTCCACTTAGTCGTGGTATTTCCAAATTAAAAATATAAAATCTCTCTCCATATATTTCATGACTGAATTTTTTTTCTCCTGTAACTTTTCCAACTAATGTTAAATAGTTGTTTTCTAGATAATTAGTATCCAATTTAATTCCTCCTTAAATTTTTATTTATCAATTGTATATTTTTCTTAAATGTTAACTTACATTACCTATTATACTACATTTTGGCAGTCTTGTCTACATAAAAAGTTAAATTAGTAACATTTTTGTAATATTTTTGTAATATTTTTGTAATTTTATTTCTTTTTTTCTTATTTTTTCCTATATTTCATTATATATACAATATATTGCATATACCGCTAAAATATTTTGTATTTTTATATATTTATGTTTTTTTAAATCTACACTTATTTCTTTCATTTCAATATTTTGATTTGATATATTTCTCATATTTCGCTGTATATCTACTATTACTTTATCATTCATTACACTAGAAATAGTAATAGTTGATTTTTGATTTAATCCATAAGTTATACAATTAATAAATTTATTTGATAAAAGTTCAAATTTGTTTGATATGTCTGCATTTACTATCACATACTTACACTTTACACATAAATTATTTACTATGTTTTCATATTTAGAACTAAATTTAATTTCATCACAAAATACTACTGTTTCAAATACTATATTTCTAACATTTGATATATTAGTACTATTTATATTGATTAATTTTATATCATCTCTTTTTAATATTTTTATTACATTCTTTTTTATATTTTCATATTCTTTATGATTTGCAAAAATACCAATAAAATGCATTTCATTTAAACTCCTATAAAAATCTAACTTTAGTATTTCCATTATTGGTATTTTTATACATATTAATTTTGATTTTGCATTCCATTTACATCTATATAGTAATTGTCTTTATAAATTAAGTCTGATACTTTCACTATTTCCAAACCTTTTTCTTTTATATTTTTTATTATCATATCTAAACTGTCTGCAGTATGCTTAGTTCCATTATGCATTAAAATTATATCTCCTCCATTTAATTTATCTTTTAACCTGTTCCACATACTTACACCATCAAGTCCTGTATAATCTAAAGTATCTAAATTCCACTGTATTGCATAATAACTTTTATCTTGTGCTGCTTTTATAACTGTTTGATTATATTCTCCATAAGGTGCTCTATACAAGTTAGTTCTCTTTCCTGTAATTTTCTCTATCCTATCATTACTTTTTTCTATTTGCTCAATATTTTCCTCATAACTCAGTTGGTTTACATGTGGATGCGTATCACTATGTGAACCTATTTCATGCCCTGCTTCATTTATTTTTTTAACCGCTTCTTGATTTTTCTCAATCCAATCACCTACCATAAAAAATGTTATAGTAGTATCATTTTGTTTTAATACTTCTAAAATCTTATCAATATCATCTGCATTCCAAGCACAATTCATCGTTAATGAGACTTTCTTCTCGTCTGTTTTTACATTATATATTGGCAATAATTTTTCCGTGGTTGATGAAGCTTGCATTGCCTTATTGTCTACAGTTAATGTATCTGCAACACAAAATAACAATAATACTGTTATAATTGAAATTAAATATGTATATATTTTTTGCTTACTAAATATCAAAAACATTTATTTCCTCCTCAATTATAGTAATATTAATGTATATGAAATAACTTAATATTATATGTACAAATTATTCAAAATAACTTATTATTCCATTATATATTCCCCATGCTAATCTTTCTTGATAACTATCTTGCAATAATTCTTGTTCTTCTTGTGGATTTGATAAAAATCCACATTCTACAATACTAATAGGTATTTCTACATGTTTCATTATATATACTTTATCTAATTTCATTGCGATTCTTTCATTTTCTTTTTGTATTGCTTGATTTAGATTTTCTTGTATCATTTCTGCTAGTTTTTTACTATGTTCATTTTTAGAATTATAAAAACATTGCCAGCCTGTATATTCTTGTTGTGGAATTTTATTCAGATGTATTGATACAAATATATCTGCTGATGCACTATTTCCTATTTTTACTCTATTATGTATATCTGATATCTTTTTTTGTTTTAATGTTTTACTATCTAAATCATATATAGCTTTTTCATCACTACGTGTTAGTACCACATGTGCTCCGCTTTGCTCTAATAATTTTTGAACTTTAAGCGTTATTGCTAAATTACTTTCTGCTTCAGTAGTTCCTTTACTACTTTGTGCACCTTCATCTGTTGGGTGCTTTTTACTGCATTTTAATATTTAATTAAAAATCTAAATTTATTTTAGATTGTTTTTCTTTAAAAATTAAATTCTATCTCAACTTTTTTATCTTCATATACTTTAATTCTGTTTATTAGTTGCTTTAATATTTCATTTGTTAATTCTTTACCTTGTTTAAAATCCATAATAATTTTCTTTACGTTTTCTTCTGATATTTTGTTTTTATTCTTTGCTTGTAATTGTTCTAAAGATTTTTTAGTTTCTTTTAATTTGATTTTTAGTTCATCATACTGCAATTTAAAATCTTCTATTAATATTTTTCCATCTACTCTTTTACTATATAATTTTTTCATTTCATTATCCATTTTCATTTCATTGTTTTTGAGTAATTTCATTTCTTTATAAGTTATATCATTTTTTCTATATTCATCAGTAATTATATTTGTAGCTATATCAATATTTATTGTATTCAATTTTTGCTTTACAGCATTTAATACTATTTCATTTAATGTACTCTCCATGATTGTATGCCCTTTATCACATATACTAGGGAATTTATAAATCGTCCTACATTTGAAATACCAACATTTTTGAGGATTATCTAATACTTTATTTCTTATTTTGGTTCTTGTTCTATATTTGTATTGCATTCTTGCCCTGCAATGTCCACAATATACTAATCCTTTTAATAAATACTCATTTTTATTTTTAGGTTTATAAAACTTTTCTTCTAATATTTTTTGAACTTGTTCAAATTGTTCTTGTGAAATTATCGCTTCATGTGTATTCTCTTTAAAAATCCATTCTTCTTTTGGTGTTTTATATTTTTTCTTTGTTATGTAATCTGTATATATTTTATTTATTATCATCTTACCTGTATAAAATGGATCTTTTAGAATTCTACTTATACTATCACTTCGCCATTCATTAATTGTTACTTTTTGTCCTTTATATTTCTTTGGTGTATCAATTCTCATTTTAGTTAAATATTTTGCAATCTCTCCTTGCGAATGTCCTTGTAAATACATTTCATATATTAATTTTACATTATCAGCAACATTTTCATCTATAACAACTTTGTATTTATTTTCATCATCTTTTTTGTATCCATAAGGTACATTTTTTTCAACATATTTCCCTTGTTTCTTCATATCAGTTTTTACCGATTTTATTTTTTTAGAAATATCTGCAATATAACTTTGATTCATTATCCCTCTTAGCATTATGGTGTCATCAATTTCATATCTTTCGCCACTATCTATAAATTCTGTTACAGAAATTAGCCTAACATCATTATCTGGAAAAAAGACTTCAGTATAATAACCTGTTTTATTTTTATCTCTAGTTAATCTCGATAAATCTTTAACAATAACCATATCTATTTTTTTTCTTAAAATATCTATTATCATTTTATTTAGAGCTGGTCTCGAGTCTAAAATACCTGAATATCCATTATCTACATATTCATTAATTACACTAATATTATGTTTTTTAGCATAGTTTAAAGTAATGTCTCTTTGTGCCTCTATACTATTATTCGTATTTGTATCTTCTTTTGATAGTCTTAAATAAATTCCTGCTTTGTATTCTTTCATAGTTATCTCATTCTATAACTATACTTTATCAAAAACATTATATCTGTAATTAATATAAATATTATTATTCTCGTCTATCTCTATATTGTAAATAATTTCAGATAATTTATCTCTATCCCAGTTTTCAATATTAGATAATTCATTCATAATAGATATTAATCTTTCTTTTGTCATTACAGGTCTTTTTTCCTTTTCTTTTAGAATAGAATTAATACTATTTTTTATATTTGTTCTTCGTTCTATTTCTGTTTTATAGAATCTTTTATAATCATCAATTTCTATAATATCATTTTTATAATCTTCATATAGAGAAGTTATTGTCTTATCAGCTTTTTCAAGTTGCTTTTCAAGAAATTTTATATTATCATCATATACCTTTGTACTATTTTCATTATACTGATTTAAAATTAAATTTTCTAATTTATCGCTTTTACTTATTTTGCTTAATTTTTCTTTTACATTTGCTATAACTATTTTTTCAACTATCGCCTCATCAATTGATTTATACTTTCTATTGCAATCAAGAGTATTATTCTTTCTTACAGCTGTTCCACAATATATCTTTTTAGACTTAATATTTCCGTCTTTATTTCGAATTACTTTAATTACCATTTTCGTTCCACATTCTTTGCAAAATACAATTCCATTTAATTTCCATTCATATTTTTTATGTCTTGTTTTTTTATGAATACTCAATTTAGTTTGAATTCTATCAAATTGTTCTTTAGAAATAATTGGCTGATGTGTATTTTCTACAATTTGCCATTTTTCTCTAGGTATAATTTTTACTTTTTTTGATTTATAGCTTAGATTAATCTTTTTGCCATACTCTGTATGTCCAATATAAACTTTGTTTTTTAAAATCCTACTTATAGCCTCATCTCGCCAATTATAATCTCCGTTTTTAGCCCCTCCAAAATCGTAATAATCTGGACAATATATTTGTTGTTCTTTTAAATACTTGGCAATATCAGTAATCTTTTTTCCTTCATCATACATATTAAAAATCTTTTTTATAACTCTCGCTTGCTCTTTATCTATCTCTAATTTATTTTTATTATCTTTGCTTTTTTTATATCCATAAGGAGCTTTTGCTGCTAAATACATTCCTTTTTCTTTCCTTGCCCATACACCGCTTCTTACTTTCCTTGAAATATCTTTACTATACCAGTCATTAATTAGAGTCTTAAATTGTATCATATCATTATTTGAGTTTTTTAAATATGTATCTACATTATCTAAAATAGAAATGTACCTAATATTTTTTTCTAAAAAATATATTTCTATGCAATAGTTAGCTTCAAAACTATTTCTTGAAAGCCTTGATAAGTCTTTAGTTATAACAGTATTAACGACACCATTTTCAATATCTGTAATCATTTTTTTAAATGAAGGTCTATCTGTATTTAAACCAGTATATCCATCATCTATGTATAAATCATATAATTCAAATTCTTTTCCCAACTCTTTTATTTTATTTTCTATAATGCTTTTTTGACTAACAATACTATCACTTTCTTCTTTATCACCATCTTCCTTTGATAATCTTAAATAACCTGCTACTTTATATTTTGTATTTTCCATAATAGTTACTCTCCCTTTCCTATGATTTGCGATAGTAACTATTCCTTTATGTAATAAGGATTATACAAAATATTTTTGATAATATCCAGCATTTTTTAAAATAATTACTATCTTTTAATTAATGCTATTCAGTTTTTGAAGAGCATACCTACTCAGTATGTTGTATATTTTCTCTTTGTCATTATCTTTTTTAGTTCGTGCTATTACAGTATATTCTTGATTATCTATGGTATATGTGGTTTTTTCTTCTATGTAATCATTCACGCTAACACCAACTCCTTTATACACCATATTATCAATCTATAAATTTTATTACTTTTGATTATTAGTTATAAGTGAATTGTCATTCACATAGGAGATTTGCCCTCCTCTCCTTTTCCAAGAAGCTATCCCTTTACATCATGTTAGCCAGATAGAAGTTTCATTATATGTCTTATAACTAATTATGATACAAAACATTCATTTTGCCTTTTAAACAAATATATTTTGTATGTTTTTCAATGTGCTATTTTTGACTTTTATAGTATTTTGTAATACAATATTGTCAAACAACTTGTAATACGATTATAATTGTTTGATATTAGAAATAACACTATACAACAGAAAAAAATTTTTTATTGATTTATGGTTGTTTGATAGGAGTGTAGTTTATGGATTTTTATATTGCTTTTGATAAGAATAGCAATACCGAATTTTTATTATATAGAGATATGATTCATAAAGATAAAACAGATGAATCAGATGAAATGTATTATTCTGAACCTGTATTCAAATGTAAAGTTATGCCAATAGGAACATTTCTTTTGAATTTTTTAAATACAGACTTTAAAAGTGCAGATATTCGGAAATTTTATTAGAAAATATTGTTATGCATCTTTGTATTGTCCAAAGCATCCTGAAAAGATAGAATCCGGAATTAATTTTATTAGTCTTGAATTGAATAAAAACGATTATTTTTTAGGCTTATTTGAACTTATGCGTTCTGAAGAAGAACATTTTATTAATGTTCAACATGTATTTTTTAAACATTTGAATTTACCTTATGATAAATCGATTGTAGATGAAATTGATGAAGATTATGAATCTATGCCACCTACTCCTGAAGAACTAGAATTTGATAAAAAGTGGGATGAATATTTTGAGCAAAAAAGTAAATTAGCCCAACAAAGACTTGATTTATTTAAGAAAAAATATCCAAAATTATATGATGAATATGAAAAACAGCATTATGGCCGTTTACAAAATTATAAGGGTTTAGAAAATGATATTATTGAAATTTCTGGATTAATAAATAGTCTAGCATTAGATTTTACTTTTGGTGCATACTATTTATGCGGATTTAATTTACCTTTGTATAATATACCATATTGTTTTTGTAGTTCTGATGTTATAAGTATTTTAGCAATTGAATTTAAAGAGTTTATATCAGATAAACGCCATGTAATTAAGCAATGTAAAAATTGTGGAAGGTATTTTATTCCAAAAAACTTAAGGGATATTAAATATTGTAATAATATTTTTAAAAATAACAAGACTTGTAAAGAATTAGGAAAACAAATAAGTTATAAAAAATCATTAAAAGATGATGAATTGCTTGATATGTATAGAAAAAGGTATCTTTCTTTGGCTAGTTCTGTTTCTCATTATGGTACTGAAAAAGCAATTGAAAGGTTTGAGAATTATAAAAAAGATGGAGCTGTTATGAAGAAGAAATATTTGGATAAGGAAATTAGTGGGAAAGATTTTAAAAAATGGATTGAAAAAAGTAAAAAATAATTTCTATAGAACTGTAAAATAGCAAGTCGGAATATCCACAGTTTAGTAGACAAGTGCCTCACGACACAAGCCCCTATTCAGAACCGTACGTGCAGTTTTCCCGCATACGGCTCTTCGTAATAACATTCACATTTAATCAAATAAACTTACATATATCTTAGGGTATGGTAATTTGTAATACCTTAACATTTCTGTAAATCCTTCCCAATTGTAGCTCCTTCTGTTACTTCTTCTATTTAATACTTTAAATAGATATTCTATTGTCCTTTGCCTAAAGTTCGCTAACATTTTACTATTGTATGAAATTCCATAATAGCGATAATGCCCTATAAGTTTAATACTCAATTTCTCCATTAGGTCTTTGACCTTTATATCTCTGTTCTCGTATAACCATAATTTCATAGCTTTTACTTTTTGTTTAAACTTCTTCTTACTTGTTTTCACTTTGATACAAGGTTTTCCTTTTCTTGTTTTACTACAATAGAATGTTAGTCCTAGAAAATCAAAAGTCTCTGGTTTGCCTTGTCCTAATGCTTTTCTATTTTGTTCCGCAAACTTTCCAAATTTTATGATTTTACTTTTACTACTTTCTAATTCTAAACCAAATTTACTCATTCTGTTCTTTAATGCTTCATAATATGCTTCTGCCTCTCTTTGATATTGAAAACCAGCAATAAAATCATCTGCATAAACTACTAGAAAATTTTCTCCCTCTGCTCTCTTTTCTATGATTTCTTTGTACCATAATACTAATACAAAGTGCATATATATGTTGGCTAATACGGGACTTATTATATTTCCTTGTGCTGAACCTTCTTCTGTTGCCACGTATTGTCCTTTATCCATTATTCCAGCTTTTAGATATTTCTTAATTAACCCAATTATGTTAGGGTCTTTTATATTGTATTCTAGAAATTTTATCATCCAGTTATGGTCTATATGGTCAAAGAAACCGTTTAATGTCTGCATCTACAATGTAGTTTATTCTTCTATTAGAAATACTCTTATGCACATATTTAATCGCCTTGTGACAACTTTTGTCTGGTCTAAAACCATACATATTATCTTGAAATTTTGGCTCATATATTGCCTCTAATATTTTCTTTAATGCTAATTGCACAATTTTGTCCTCATATATTGATATTCCTAATGGTCGCATTTTACCATTATCTTTTGGTATATATACTCTTAATGCTGGTAATGGCTTGTATGCTTTGTTCTTTAACCTTATTACTAAGTCTTTAATATTTTCGTTTAAATTTTCTGCATATTCTTTCTTGCTTACGTTGTCAATTCCAACTGCTTTATTTCCGTCTAATTCTTTATGGCATTCTTTTAGCAATTCTTCATTGATTAAGTGATACAATGATGTAAATATTGGTTTCTTTTCATTTCTTGATTTATCTGCTATTCTTTCTAATTTTGTTTCCATTATTCCTCCTGTCCCTGAGTACAGATAATGTTTCCTCAGAAAGACCATTATTACGTAAGCCCCTTCGCTCCATTTCCATTACAGAAATTTCCTCACTACTATGAACTTATCCGACTGCCTAATATTTATTTGACATTCTCCGTTTTATTGTTGTTTGCCATACTTGTATTTCTACAAGAAATATTAGGCTCTCCCCAGTTGATAATGTAATCACTATGTGAAATATGATTGGCTCTATTGACCCCGTAAAAGTTTAAATATTCTCACCCTAACGAATATTTAAATATTGCATTCCGTGGTAAGTAACACGTTTGCCTTTTAGTTGTAAAATTTCGGGGCTGAATCGCCTTTTAACCCTACTTCCTCGCTGTTTACGCTTTACTCATAACATTACTGTCATAAGCACAAAACTCGCTACTGGTGGTTGGTTAGACCTTATCCAGACGGGATTTCCACCCGTTAGATTACATACCCTTTGCTGGGCGCACACTTGCTATTTTAACTCTTAAATATACTTTAAGATTTCACTTGGTGGTAATGTAGCATCAATTTCAACAATCGGGATATGATACTTTTGAAAAAGTTCAAGTACTGGTCTTGTTTTTTCCTCAAAAACCTCTAATCTTTTTTCGAACAATTCTTTAGAATCATCTACTCTTTCAACTAAGGTTCCTCCACAATAATCACATATTCCTTTAATCTTTGGTCTTTTGAATTAGCTTTTAGTAAAACTTGCTTGACACTTTGAACATGTAAGCCTATCATTTGCTCTCTCAAATAGAATCTTTTTAGGCACTTGTATATAGAACACTTTGTCTATCTGTATATTATGCTCTAATAATATTAGAAACTGATCTTCTGTTCGTGGAAATCCATCTAATATTATGTTAGATGTTTTAAACCTTTCCATTTCCCGTATTACTAATTCATTAACGACTTCATCACTAATTAAAGTTCCTTTTGTTAAATCATATCCTGCATTTTTTAAAATGCAACTTGTTGATATGCTTTTGTAGCCTGTACATTCATTAATCCGAGTTCCCTTACCACTAGCTGGAGCTCCTATGAAAACAAAAATTTTTCTTTTCATGTCTCTCTTCCTTTCTAAAAAATTATTATATATATTATTAATATATATCAATTTAATTCTGATAAAATTCTTTCTATTTCATCCCATGATTCAGCAACTCTAATATCATCTTTTAATTTTCTTTTGTCTGTACTAAATAATACTCTTCTTTTTACTTTTTTATTAACTAAATGCCTAACATCATCGTCGCATAAAAAACAGATATTATTTTTCAAACAAATATCTTGTTTTGATTCATAAGATGAAGATATTATACCCTGAATATTTTCACTTAAATCATACTTTTTTAACCAATCATATATAGGTTTAATCAATTCTTCAGTTCTTGCTGTTATAATGTATATATTAAATTTGTGTGATAATCTTTTAATTGCTTTTATTGCTCCTAATATTGGCTTCGTTTTATATAATATTTCAGGTCGAAATATTATTTTGGACATATCATTATATAATTTTTCTATTTTAGAATTTGTCAAATTTTGGCTTAGTTCAGAATAAAAACTAGTCTTATCTGCACATTTTATACTATATCCTTTACTTCTTAGCCATTCTATCTTTTCTTTATTAGTATCTGCTATAACCCCATCAAAGTCAAATGCTATTTTTTTATCTTTCAATTTCTTCTTCATACTCCTTAACTTTTTTTAAAAATTCTTTTACTTCTTTTGGAATCATTAACGCATAATATTCTGGTAAAGAAAGTTGCAAATTTTTATTTTTTATTACATACTCCTGTAACTTATTTAAACTTTCTTTTTTAGTAAATTCTAAT